>Ga0307990_1002411_pt1 | contig 14971 bp, 7 predicted proteins | sample EllFjometagen129_FD_203168 | JGI IMG/M metagenome (GOLD analysis project Ga0307990, IMG submission 203168) | Marine microbial communities from Ellis Fjord, Antarctic Ocean - #129 | ecosystem: Environmental > Aquatic > Marine > Unclassified | place: Southern Ocean | collected 2014-10-08
AAGCTGAATACCCACAAGGGCCAGCATGCTGATCATCGTCAGCATCAGAGGAAGCTTGTGAATCTTCACGTGGCGGAAAATCAACCGTAGGGACTTCAATTTCTCACTGCTCCATTCTCGGTTCTCTGTTGTGAGACCGGAGAGTCCGGAATCATCATTTGCGTCGGGCACGGGCGACAACCGAATTGATACTTCCGGTGACGCATCCTCGAATACCACTCAAATTGTACCTTAAGGCAACTCCATTCTGAAGGAGAAGGATGATAGTCAGTCCTTCATTGTGATGTTCTTCGCACAACACCAGACGAACAGAGGAGCTTCTTCAAGGCAGACCCCCTTGGATTGCAGGTACTCTGATAAGCGTACTCACCTATGGAATCCTCTTAGACCTCACTGGCCTCACAGAGGCCAATCGTGATATGCTAGAGCGACTCGTCGGCTGGATCCGGGCAAGAGCCTGTCGCTTTCGGTCGAGAATGGAGAGCTGTGGTTCCAAAGCGAAGGAGCGAGCATTACGTGAGATCAAAGAATGGGCCAGCAGAAACCTGCGTGAGAAACTCGATTTTACGGCCACGCTGCGTCGCTTTCTTCAGTGAGGAACCAGTCGCTACCCCGCAGGGTGAACCACCTCCATTCCTACGACTCCTGGGTGCGTTTCCAGAAGAGGCTCGCATCATTCTCAACACACCCGCATCAGCCGCTCAATCGAGGCCACTGGATGAAAACCCGAAGATCGAGTTTGGCCATCGTCCCGCATACGGGGGCAGCTTTGCAGGCTTCCTGCTTCGGCTCCCCTGGATCCTGCTACCCACTTGGCGACGCATCCTGCAAACCGTCTCACGCGCTGACGTCGTTGTAAGCCAGTTTCCCTCACCGGTGTTTCCCCTGATCGTTCATGCTGTACGACGGAAGAAGAAACCTCACATTCTCTACGTTGTCGGGGACATCAGAGAGGTCGTCGAGACCAGCGGCAAGTACCCCTGGTTGGTGCGCAGGCTCGTCGTCACGCCGATCGCGGAGGCAATGCATAGACTAGCTCTGCGAGCCAGCAGGAGCAGCATGGTTATCGCGGCCAGTTCATCCTTGGCTCGACTTTATGGCTCGTCCGCCGTTCGATCGGTTACCTTTGCACCAACAGCCGTGGCCGCGGGGGAGATCTTCGATCGACAAGACACGTGTCAGTCAACGCCAACTCGGCTCTTGTCCGTGGGACGTCTCGTGTCGGTGAAGGGGCTCGTGTACCTTGTCGAAGCTGTTCGTCTTCTCCTCCATGATGGAGTACCGGTACGGCTGACACTCGTCGGGACCGGTCCTTGCCGGAAGGCTCTCATCGCCCTCATAGCCAAGCAGGCATTGTCGTCAGCAGTCGAGTTCACGGGCGAAGTATCATTCGGCCCCAGCATGCTTGCCCTCTATCGCGGGGCTGATATCTTCATTCTCCCGTCGCTCTCGGAAGGGACACCCAGGGTCTTGTGGGAGGCGATGGCGGCGGGATTGCCAATTGTCGCTACCCGTGTCGGAGGAGTGCCGGAAATCATACAACACGGGAAAACGGGTCTGCTTGTAAACCCGCGATCTGCGCAGCAGCTTGCCGCGTCTATACGGCGTATGATAGAAGATGAGGAGCTGCGCGTGCGGCTGATTCGGGCCGGGTACTCACTGATCCGGGAACATACCGTGGAAAGGCAAGCAACGACGTTGTGGGAGCACATTATTACTTATCTGGAGCGTGATCCTTGATGATTGTTCTGTTCTGGCTGTTCGTGGTTCTCATCACCTGGCATTTCGTTGGGTATGGTGCGCTTCTGTGGCTGCTGACCAGGAGAAGACGATCCTGCTCCGTGAACACGACCGGCGAACTCCCCACGGTTAGTATTGTGATCACAGCCTACAATGAAGAAGCGATCATCGCAGATCGAATCGCGAATTGCCTCTTGCTTGACTACCCCCATGACCGTCTCGAGATCCTCGTCTGTTCAGACGCTTCAACCGACAGGACCGTCGAAATTGCACGGAGCTTCGAGGGAGTCAAGGTCATCGAATCGGAAACCCGCCACCGCGCGCGAACGCAGTCTCTGGGTGTCAAGAGCGCCATCGGAGATATAGTTTGTTTCACCGATGCAGAGACTTCCTACGATCCGCAATGCATTCGCCGCATGGTAGAACGATATGCCGATCCCAGAGTCGGCGGAGTCGTAGGGTATCTCCAGTTCCGATCCTCGCAAGTATCCTCTCTTGGCGGATTCTTTGCCGCCTACTGGCAGTGGGAGAACTACCTGCGGCAATGGCAGAGTGAACTGGGAGTGCTTTTCAAGCTGAGCGGTGCGAATATGAGCATGCGAACTTCCCTCTACCGATTGCCCCCTCGAGGGGTCGACATCGATCAGTCAGCGGGGCTAGCGCTTGCCCTACAAGGGTACCGTGTCGTCACGGCTTCACGGGCGATTGCCTATGACTTGTTTTCGGCGCGGCTGCGCTCCGAGTGGGTGATCCGGCGGCGCCTTACGGTGCAAGCGTTGACTTCCCTGCTGCATTACCGGAGGCTTCTTAACCCGCTACACCACCCTGTTCGCGCGTTTCATCTCTTCTCGTACTCGCTTCTGCGCTATCTGATGCCGCTGCTCCTCCTCGGCATCTTCACAACAAGCGTCACCCTGTGTGTTTTCTCACCGTTCTTCGCCACGATAGCCGGTGCCCAGGTTGTGTTCTCCGCTTTCGCGCTCGTCGGGTGGGCAACCCGACGTTCAAAGCAAACGCGCGGACTTCTTGGTTGGCCGTACGCGGCATGCGTATTCCAAGCCGGCCTTCTGGCTGGCCTTGTTGAGTTCGCAATCGGTCGTCGAATAGATAACTACGAACCGGTCAGGACGCCGGAAGAAAAGGAGTAAACAGAATGGTCAAGAACCCCAGCCGCGCAGCTCGTCTCTTGTGCACATCTCTTACCTACCTGGCAGTTCTTTCGCTCGGCGTCTTCCCATTTGGGTTTGCGCGAGTGACCATCGGTCCATTCTCCGTTCCATGGGCCGCGCTCTTCTTTGTCCTCCTCGGAGTGTGTTTATTCTTCTCAGTGATCCTCAGATGGATCCATTTTCCGCGCCCTCCACTACCGATCATCGGTTTGCTGGGGATGGGGCTCAGTCTCGTCCTACCGTTGGCATTCGGCCGCCCAACGTCGCCTTTCGTGTTCGAGATGTTGTTCTATCTGTCGATTCCCGTGCTCCTCTTCCTATCCGTTCGTGATTGCACAAGCCTGAGGCGACTAGTCCTCCTGCTGGCCCTTGTCGGATTCGGTTGGGCGAGCCTTGCGCTCGCTCGATACTTCGGCGACGCGGCAATCATCGCTAACATAGGAGTGCCAGGGAGCGTCGGTAATCAGAACAGCATGGCATTCTTCCTGGAAGCACCTTACTTCCTCATCTCTGCCGCACTTCTCTTCACGCACCAACTCTCGGGCCGCATCCGCTGGATCGCCGCTATTGTGTCCGGGGTACTGCTCTCGGCGATCGCTCTTTCCTTCTCACGGAGTGCGTGGCTCTCAACCGCCATCGGACACGTCGGTTTACTGCTTCGCGGTACTCGTCACCGGCTTGGCGTTACGGCACTTGCGCTGGCGCTGACCCTTGGCGTACTCGGAATAGCCTGGGGCACCAACCCGCACTTCCTGAACCGGCTGCAAAGCAAGCTCGCGATCACCTCAACGGAGAGTTTCTCAGTTCGATACACTGCCCTTGCGAGGTCCTGGGAAGAGATCCGCCAAGACCCATTGATCGGCATCGGGGCTGGCAACTTCGCCGAGAAGCTGCGAGTTCCCGCCAGTCGCGGCATCCTAGCACACCCTCACAATGCATACGTTCAAACTTGGCTTGAACAAGGATTCCTCGGCCTGCTCTCCTTCGTTTTTCTCCTCGGAGCACCCATCATTTCGTTTTGGCGGCGAGCGAGAACCGATGTTCCATCGATGGAACTGCGAATTGGCTTCTGTCTGGTGCTTTCGGTCTACGCGGTCCACTTCCTATTCACATCGTTTCACGCGTCCCTGTTCTTCTGGGTCATCTACGGTCTTAGCATGCCCCTTTGGGCACCTGACACGCCCCAGGAAAGCTGCGCAAGATAGGTCACCTCATCCATGCGTTGAGAGATGATTGCACCAGCTTCCCAAGACTTTCCACCCTCCGGGTAAGAACGGGCCAGCTCGAGAAGACACTTCGGACCCGTTTGCCGTCGATGAGAGTCAGCTCCGGGGCAAGCGAGAGGGTATGAAGTCCGTCGGGGTAAGGGCCATCGTCATCAGGCTTGATTATGGTGATTGGTTGTTCCTCAAACTCGGTCGGTGTGAGGCGGACGACTCGATGGATGACTACCCGCGAACCATACCCAGTCGAGCAGTCTTGCGCGGGGCGGTATAGTACACCTTCCGACAGAAAAGGAGCCCCAGCAGATCGCGAAGATGCCAGGTCGACTTTCACCGGGTTCATTGGGTGAGGACACCATCGGCCCAGAAGATCATCAGCATACCAGATCCGCAGCTTATCGAACGGCCCATCCCGAGCATCGGTCCCAAACATCCACCAGCGCCCGGCGAACTGCATCACCGCACAATCGCACCCGGCTACGCCGTCCAACAAGACGCCAGCCTTCTTCGGTCTGGAGAGGTCACTGATATCGTAGATCGCAACTTCCTCAAGCCCCACGGTTTCCGGGATACAGTAGAGTTTGCTTCGATACTTGATCGGAAATGGAAACGCTGCGTGAACAGGGAGATCTAGCACGATCTCCAGAGTCGATTGGGAGTCTAACGAGATCGCACCGATGCGCCCCCTTCCCAATCGGTAGTCGTAAACCTCGCAAAGGATCAGTTGTCTACCGCCCCAGTTCACAAAGAAAGGATCTGCCACAAAGATCCCACTTCGTTGGTGCGGAAGCCAACGAACATCTGGCAGCTTCGCACCCCTTACAAGGGATGCGCCGGCGAACGCCACGAGCCCTATGTTCCACTGATCGTAGAACAGCGATCTTCGCAGCCACGTCGATTTCTGCGTGGTCAGGACGGGAAGTCCTTCGCGATCAAACCCCTTCCGCTCCAGAGGCCGCCCTGAACCCATATGAGTCTCCCTTTCGCGCATTTCGGTCCCACATGTACATCCTAGCGAAGATGATCGACAAACGCGAGCCTCCATGTGCTTCTCAAGAACTCTCGCCCGGAGGGATCTTCCTATTCACCCTATTCGCCCTATTCACGATGCACGTACATGCGTGTATAATCCAGATCAAAGGGCGTAATACAGAGAGGGGTATCGATGAAGACAATCCAAGATGTGATACGAAGATGGGCCGCTGTTTCGCCCGAGCGGACAAGTCTTGTTTCTTCCCAAGGATCCACATTGAGTTACCACGAACTGGTCCAAGCGCTTGAGTGGCTCGGGGCAACCCTCTTGAAACTTGGGTTGGGAAATTCACCCCGGCTGGCAACGGTCATTCCAAGCGGAATCGTGGAAGCCGTGACGTTCCTCGGGGTATCGTGTCACGCCGCCGCAGCTCCATTGAGCCCAGGATACGGGGAGCGCGAGTTCCAGGTCTTGCTAGGCGATCTTTCGCCCCAGGCATTGTTGCTCGAAGACGGGTTCGAAACACCGGCCCGAGGCGTCGCTCGCGCTCTCGACATTCCAATCATCGAGCTGCCGCCGGACGTGCGCCAATGGCGCCCGCCAAGAGACGCTTCAACCCACCCCGAGTTTCCGCCTTCTCCTGAAGATACGACCCTGCTGCTGTCCACGTCCGGAACAACTTCGCGGCCAAAGCAAGTTCCCCTCACGCATGTCAATCTAATGACATCAGCTAAGAACGTTGCGCGGAGCCTTCAACTGGGACCGCAAGATCAATGCCTGAACCCAATGCCCTTGTTCCACATCCATGGTCTTGTCGCGGGATTGCTGGCTCCTTTGATCGCGGGGGGAAGTACGATCGTGGCATCCGGAGTTCCGGCTAAAGGGTTGCTGCGCTGGATCGACTCAGGCAATCCAACGTGGTACACCGCTGTTCCCACGATCCATCAGGCGATTCTGGCCGAGACACGCAATCGTTCGGGTGCGCCTCTACACCGACTTCGCTTCATTCGGTCCTCTTCCGCGCCTTTGCCTACGCTCCTTCAAGCGGAGATGGAGACCGTGTTTGACGTTCCGGTGATCGAAGCCTACGGAATGACGGAGGCCTCCCATCAGATTGCCAGCAATCCACTTCCTCCCGATCCCCGAAAGCCCGGCTCCGTCGGTCGTGCGTTGGGCGTCAAGGTCGCCGTTTTGGCTCCGGACGGAAACCTCCAGCCCGCGAACGCGGAGGGTGGGATCGCGATTCGAGGAGAGACTGTCACGTCCGGCTACGAAGGCAACGCCGAGGCCAATGCGTCCGCATTCATCGACGGCTGGTTCCGAACCGGAGACGCAGGGTATATCGACGACGATGGATACATCTACCTCACCGGACGGATGAAGGAGATGATCAATCGCGGAGGAGAGAAGATCGCCCCTCGGGAGATCGATGAAGCCTTGTCTGAACACGAGGCGGTCGCAGAGGCGATCGCGTTTGCAATACCTCATCGCACCCTGGGCGAGGACGTGGCCGCCGCGGTGGTCCTTCGCTATGGCATGGACGTATCGGAGGCTACACTGCGAGCTTATCTGCTCGACAAACTGGCGTCGTTCAAGGTGCCCAGTCGCTTCGTGTTCGTCGATCAACTCCCTACCGGGCCTACTGGAAAACCCCAGCGGATAGGGCTGGCGAACACGCTGGCAACCAAGCTCGCCGAACCGTTCCGTCCGCCGACAACCCCTGTAGAGATCACGTTGGCGCACATCTGGCAGGAAATTCTCGACGTCGATCGTATCGGCGCTGCCGACAACTTCTTCATGCTGGGCGGAGAATCGCTTTCGACAGCGCGAGTTCTGGCACGAGTCAATCGGAGATTCGGCGTTCATCTCACGTTGAGGCAGGCGTTTGAGTCGCCAAAGCTTGAGGACCTTGCGGTCCAGGTTGAGTTACGTATCCTCGATTCAATTGAAGAGCAGACCAATGACTGAACGTGATCTGGACGCGTTCTCCAACGAGAAGCCCTCCAACGCAAGGTCGTCGCTGCAAGAGAAGCTGGCCGCCCGAAAGGATCGCCTGACACCTGTGCAAGCCCAGCAATTTGCTGAGCGCATACACGGCGAGACTGACGACATACGAGTTGCGGGCGGAATCCGGCGACAGCCGATGGCAGCCACCAGGCCACTCTCATTCTCCCAGGAACGTGTGTGGTTTCTGCAACAGCTTGATCCGGCGGACCGATCGCTCATCCGCCCGGTTGCTGTCCGCCTGGTCGGTGAGCTGAACGTGGCTCTGCTGGAGCAGAGTCTCAGCGAGATTCCCAAACGACACGAGCTTCTCAGAGCAACCTTCAATAGTGCTGAAGGATCCCCCTACCAACGGATTGCCCCAGTTCGTCCGATCAAGCTGCGCGTGGAGGACCTATCTGATCTTCCAGCCGATGATCGCGACTCACGAACGTACGCCATCCTGAAGGAAAGCGTACGTGAACTCTTCGACTTGAACACCGGGCCGATCCTGCGCGGAACTCTTGTACGATGGGGAATGGAAGAACACATTCTGTTGTTGGTGACTCACCACATCATTTTCGATGCGTGGTCGTCCGAGATCCTGATCGATGAACTGTTCACAGTCTACGGGCAACTGGCCCGTGGATCCCATCCCAACCTCCCTGCGCTTCCCATAACGTATGCGGACTACGCACGCTGGCAGAAACAGCAATTTGAGGATAGGGTTCTTGACGACTCGCTCAAGTATTGGACTGATACATTACATGACTTACCGGAACGAGTGGAGCTACCGACCGATCGGCCTCGGCGGGCGCCGCGAACAAGTGATGGCAATTGCGAGCGTTTGCGCCTGAACCAAGACTTAGTACGGGATCTTGAATCCCTGGCGCGATCCGAGCGGACAACACTGTTCAGCGTTTTGTTGGCGGCATTCGCCGTCCTCATCCAGCGCTACACGGGGATGGAGGACTTTCTGGTCGGAACACCTGTCGCGGGGCGAACCGAGATCGAGACCGAGGATTTGATCGGCCCCTTTGTGAACACCATTGTGCTTCGATGCGACCTGTCCGCTGACCCCACAGTGCGCGAACTCGTGGGTCGAATCCGTGAGATGACCCTCAATGCGCTAGAACATCAAGACGTTCCGTTTGAAAAGGTCGTCGAAGCTGTACATCCCGACAGGGAACCAGGCCGTGCCCCGCTATTCGACGTGATGTTCAACCTGGAGAACGTTCCCCATCGCTCACCATCATCTGCCGAACTCACGGTCGAGCCGTACGCACTGGATGTCATCGCCGTGGGAATCGACTTCTTAGCCGAGATTCACAACGAGGCCGATGGCTCACTTACGTGTGAGTTCGCATATCGGACAGACCTGTTCGACAGTGAGACCATTCAACGCGCTCTCGTGCATTACGAGATGCTTCTCAGAGGCCTCACAGAGGATGCAAACCGGCCGATCTCGGAGATTCCGATGCTCTCAGCCACGGAAAGGCACCGTTTGCTGGTCGAATGGAACGACACGGAGCGTGCGTATCCGGAAACTCGATGCGTGCATGAGCTGTTCGAGAGTCAGGTGAGGCAATTCCCAGACGCGCCGGCAGTGACCTTCGGCGATGAGACGCTCACATATCGCGAACTGAACCAACGTGCGAACCAGCTTGCTCATCGGTTGCGTCACAAGGGTGTCAGTCCTGATACCCCAGTGGGACTATGCGTCGAGCGCTCAATCGAGATGCTCGTGGGCATACTGGCAATACTGAAAGCAGGCGGAGCCTACGTACCGCTCGATCCCGGTTTCCCGCTTGAGCGTCTGCAATTCATGTCAAGCGATGCCGATCTTCTCCTCATCCTGACCCAAGCACGCCTTATCCCGAAGCTGTCTTCGCTTCCACGTAAGCTTCTGTGTATCGACGATGCACAGCTGACAACAGACAAGGTTGATCTAGAGAATCTATCACCGGTTGCTTCTCCCGATAATCTCGCGTATATCATCTATACATCAGGTTCCACGGGATCGCCAAAAGGAGTGCTGATAGACCATCGCGGGGTGGTCAGCTATTTCTCTTGCTTCAGCTCAGTATTCGGGTTACGTAGTGACGACGTTGTTCTGCAGATTGCCTCATTTTCCTTTGATCTGTCGATTCGAGACCTCATCTGCCCTATCACGATCGGTGCACACATCGTACTGGCAAGCGATGTTGAAGTGAGAGATCCGTCCCTGCTCATCAAGAAGATAGACAAACACGGGGCGACTGCGCTTGGAAGCACTCCGTCTCTCCTCACGGCGATTGTCGACGTCGTCAGAAGAACGGACAGCGATTGCCGGAGCCTGCGCCGCATCATCTCCGGCGGAGAGGCACTACCAGCAGATCTCGCAAGTCGGATACTCGAGACATTCGACGGGCGTGTGCGCCTCTCGAATGAGTACGGCCCCACGGAATGCACGATGACCTCGGCACATTACGAAGTGACTCGCACGCAGTCGCGCTGCCCAATTGTGCTGCTCGGGCGACCGCTCCCCAATGTTCAGATGTACGTCCTAGATACTCATCTGCGCCCGCTGCCGATCGGTATCCCCGGGGAGATCCATATTGGCGGGATCGGATTGGCGCGTGGATATCTCAACAGGCCCGATCTCACAGCAGAAAGGTTCATCTCCAATCCCTTCGATCCCGGCAAGAGACTCTACAAGACAGGAGACATGGGCCGATGGTTGGCAAGTGGAGAGCTCGAATTCCTGGGCCGCGCGGATCGTCAGATCAAGCTGCGTGGATATAGAATCGAGCTGGGCGAGATTGAAGCCGTCTTGTGCGAATTCTCCCGGGTGCGCCAGGCAGTTGTCGAGGTTTACGAAGCTGTGCCTGGCGAGCGGCAGCTCGTGGCATACTTGACCTCAGATGTGACGTCAGGGAATCTAGCCGCGTCTCTTCGGGAGCATCTTCGAGCACGCCTTCCCCGTTACATGATTCCGAGCCGGTTCGTTGTCTTGGATAGGTTGCCGCTCACGACTCGCGGCAAGGTGGACTACTCAGCACTTCCTCGACCATCCGGTTCGCAGCGCTCACTGGCCGAACCGTTCTTGGCGCCAAGAACGCCATTTGAGAAAGAGATCGCGGCAATCTGGGAAGAGATCTTGAACATCGATCGAATAGGAGTCCACGACGACTTCTTCGATCTGGGTGGCCACTCGCTCTCCCTCATGCGCGTTGCCGCCGCGATCGATCAGAAGCTCGGAGTCCGTCCATCCATTCTCACGTTGTACGAAGCGCCCACGATCGAAGGGCAAAGCATTGCCTTGCTTCGTGAATGCGATAAACTAAAGACTGTCGAAGACAGAGACCAATGATTGATTGACACCTGGTGGAACGTCAAGAAGAACCATGCAGCGTATAAGCTCCTGACCCGCGTGCACTCCCAGGGCGCCGGCCGTTCGCTGCAAACTGGGACAAGAGGAGGGTGCTAAACGAATTCACAAAGCGAAAATCGACAGTTGTCATTCCATCTGGAGGACCTGGGCAGTTCAATTGCTGAGCAGTTTGCGCGGGTCGTAAGGCAAGTTCCTGACGCCTGCGCGATCCTGGACCAAGATGCTTCATGGACCTACGCCGAGCTTGATGAACAGTCCGATAGGCTTGCTGCGGCAGTATTGGATACTGATTCTGCCGATCACGGACCTGTTCTCCTGCTTTTCGATCGGGTTCCGAGGGCCATAGTCGCGATGCTTGCCTGTATTAAGATCGGACGCCCCTACGTCCCGTTGAGCCCTTCCAATCCCCAAGCCCGCATCCACCACATCCGGGACGACTCAGGGGGGACGCTCCTTCTGACGGAGACATCGTGTGGCGCCCTAGCAAGGGAGATCTCATCATCCAGTCTCCCAGTCCTTGACACCCAGGCCGTTTCGGCCACGGATGTCGCGCTCGGGCCCGTGCAGGCTATCCCCGCCGATGCGCCCGTGTGGATTCTCTACACATCTGGCTCTACGGGTCTTCCCAAGGGGGTTGTGCAGACACACCGCAATATCCTTCATTACGTCCTCAACTACACCGGCGGCCTGGAACTGTCGAGTGATGATCGAATCGCGCTTCTATTCTCGACTACATCAAACGCAGCCAATCACGAGATCTTCAGCGCGCTGTTGAATGGTGCGATGATCTGTCCATTCGATATCAGGCAGCATGGAATCTCTACCCTTGCCGAATGGCTCGAACAAACGGAGATTACAATCTGTAGCTGCGTGCCGACGCTCTTCCGCAGTTTCGTAGAGAATCTGAGTGTCGCGCACAGCTTCCCTTCCCTCCGGTACATCAAGCTCGTGGGAGAGCCGGTGTACCAGCGTGATCTGGAGGCGTTTCGTGCACACTTCACCGATGTGTGCTCGTTCATCAATCGTCTTGGTAGTACAGAGACGGGAACAATCCGCTGGTCCTTTGCTGACACAAGAACAAAAGTTGACGGCGTCAACGTTCCAGTCGGCTTCCCCGTACCGGGCAATGAGATCTCTCTGCTGGATGATGCCGGGCATCCCATCCCCATCGGTGAAGCAGGGGAGATCGTCGTACAAAGCCGCTATCTCTCGCCCGGCTACTGGAGGAGACCCGACTTGACGAAGAAGGTGTTCTTCGGAGAAGGCGATCACCGGTGCTATCGCACGGGGGACGTCGGCCTTATGCTCCCCGAAGGTTGCTTGGTCCACCTCGGAAGACAAGACACGCAGATCAAGGTACGAGGCTACCGGATCGAGGCCGGTGAGATCGAGGCGGCTCTGCTGGGACATCCGTCAGTCAAGGACGTCATTGTCATCGCACGCGAGGATCGTCCAGACGATCTTCGCCTTATCGCGTACTATACCGTTGAACAGATCCAAGCCGCGCCCACGGTTTCTGAGTTACGCAGACATCTCGCAGGACGCTTGCCAGATTATATGGTGCCGAATGCCTTCGTTCTGCTGCTCAAGTTCCCATTGGCTCCGAATGGGAAAATCGACCGCAGTGCACTGCCGCCCCTGGGTACCAAGCGGCCACGCCTAGATACTACCTACGTTGCACCCGTTACACCGATCGAAAAAGAGATTGCCAGCTTATGGAAGAAGCTCCTTCATCTGGAAGCCGTTGGGATTCATGACAGTTTTTTCGAGTTAGGGGGGCATTCCCTGCTTGCCACGCAATTACTCATGCAGATCCAAGACGTTTTTGGTATCGCCCTTGGGTTGCGACTGCTGTTCGACAGTCCATCAATTAAGGCCTTGGCCGAACACGTGCTGGAGAAGATGATGGCAGTCAACGAGGAAACATCAACACGCGGCGACACGCAGAATATGAAACGACCCCGCGAACTCCGAGGAAATGGATGATGAGTGATGCCAGTCCAGGAGACCGAATCGCCCGCTTGACGCCAGAGGAACGCGCCGCACTGGAGAGGAGTCTCTTGGATAAGAGATCGCATACCTCTACCGAGACAATTCCACACCTACCCCGTGACAAATCTTCCCTTCGCCTCTCGTTTGCCCAAGAACGATTGTGGTTTATCGAGCAGCTGGAACCCGGAACGTCCCTCTACAACGTGTCACGGACATTTCGCCTAATAGGTTCACTGGTGGAGGAGGCTCTGCACGATGCTCTCGATACCATCGTCACACGGCACGAAGTGATTCGAACCACCTACAATGCCATGGAAGGATCCCCAGTTCAATTGATTAATCCTCCTTGTCCCGTCGACTGGGCGAAATTCGATCTCTCAACTCTCTCCAAAGAAGACCGCGACAGCGAAGTCCAAAGGCTGGTGAAGGAAGAGGCCTATCGCCCGTTCGATCTCTCCCGCGATCTTATGCTTCGCGCGCGACTGTTTCACCTCGCTACGAACGATCACGTGCTTCTGCTCGTCATGCATCACATCGCCACGGACGGTTGGTCGACGGACATTCTCCTGCACGAACTCTCAGTGCTGTACAATGCAAAGCTCAACCGGGAGAACCCAGTGTTGCCAGAGTTGGCGATCCAGTATGCAGACTACGCGTTGTGGCAGCGAGAACACCTAACGGAAGAGGTGCTCAAGCGAGAACTTGCATACTGGAAGGAACAGTTGGCAGACCTATCGCCCACACTGAACCTCCCGTTCGATCGACCGCGCAACCCAAGCCCGGACTACCACGTAGGACGGGTCCCCATTAAGGTCCCCGACCAAGTAACGCAGGAATTGAAACGACTGGCACGTGAGGAGAATGTGACTCTGTTTATGGTCTTGCTGGCCGGATTCATGACCCTACTCTACCGCTACACCGATGAAGAAGACATCGCGGTAGGAATTCCCATCGCCGGACGATTGCGAACAGACACAGAGAATCTGATCGGATTCTTTGTCAACGGCCTTGTACTACGCGGTGATCTGTCACATGAACCGACGTTCCGCCAACTGCTGCGTCGCGTGCGCAATGTATGCCTCAATGCCTACGATCACCAGGAACTGCCGTTCGAGAAGCTGGTCGCCGAATTGCGCCCGGAACGGCATCTCAGTCAATCGCCTCTGTTTCAGGTCGTTTTCTCGCTTGACAACACACCCACAACCCGCATTGATCTGGGCCCCAATGTAATCGCACGCAAGGTAGCCACCCACACCGGAATGGCTGATTTCGATCTGGCACTGTTCATGAGGCAGGACGGAAATCATCTCACCGGAACACTTAAGTACAGCACAGCTCTCTTCAACAAAGACATACCGCACAGAATGCCGATCCATTTTGGCAGGCTGCTCGAGGAGATCTCACTCGAACCGGACAAGCAATTGCCCTGGATACAAATCATGACGGACGAGGAGAGGTATTTCCTCATTGGCAAACATGGAACAGCGCGAGAAACTCCCAGAGTTCACACAACGATTCATAGACTGTTTGAGGAACAGGCGGCAAGGAGGCCCGACTCTCCGGCCGTTATACATGAAGAAGGGGTGCTGAGCTATCGCGAGCTTGATCGTCAAGCCAATCGACTGGCAAATGATCTCCGCTCGAGGGGGGTAGGGCCAGAGGTGCTGGTCGGTGTCTGTATGACACGGTCACCGGAGATGTTGGTGGGGATCCTTGCAGTCCTGAAAGTAGGAGGCGCATATCTCCCATTGAATCCGCATCACCCACGCCAGCGGCTAGAGCGGATCCTGGAGGATGCGGACATACAACTGTTACTCACTCAAGATGGGTTTGATGCGCCATCCATTCACGCGAACACACTGACAGTTGACCTGGAGCAACCGAGAATCCAGAGGCAAGAAAACTTGCAGCTAACAGCTCCTGTGGAGCCATCGAACCTGGCTTATGTAATCTATACTTCAGGATCGACGGGGACACCAAATGGGGTCATGGTGGAACACAGGTCGCTCGTTAGTCGTATCCAAGCGCTTGCTCGTCTGTACGATTTCCACGCCGAGGATCGGCAGCTCCACCTCCTATCGCCAACGTTCGATGCCGCTTATGAGGAGATCTTCCTTCCACTCGCAGTTGGCGCAGCTATCGTCCTTCCACCTGGGGATAGACCGCTTCCGATCGATGAATTCTTGTCGATCTGTGCCGATTTTGGAGTGACCAAGGTCAATATGCCGTCATCCTATTGGCACAAGCTAGTCGATGCGCTCGTCACCGCCAGCCGTAGGCTCCCGGACACCCTTAGGTTGGTAGTCACCGGCGCGGAACCTCCCTCGCGCCAACGACTTCTGGAATGGATTCCTCGTGTGCGTTCGGATCTACAATTCTACAACGTCTATGGCCCCACTGAGACGACGATCATCGCGACGACATGTCACGTACCATTGGATCTCGAAAAGATCAGTCATTGGAAACGAATACCAATAGGCAGACCGATAGAAGAAACGGAGATCTACATCCTGGACCG
>Ga0307990_1002412_pt1 | contig 14970 bp, 11 predicted proteins | sample EllFjometagen129_FD_203168 | JGI IMG/M metagenome (GOLD analysis project Ga0307990, IMG submission 203168) | Marine microbial communities from Ellis Fjord, Antarctic Ocean - #129 | ecosystem: Environmental > Aquatic > Marine > Unclassified | place: Southern Ocean | collected 2014-10-08
ACCAGTTGTAATCCTTCTCCCGGGCCAAATCGAGCTGGCGCAGTTTTTCTGGCCGTTTAATATATTGCTGCGCCATGGTTTCGACCAGCTGCTGGGCCTGGTGAGCAAAATCGTCACGATTGCCATATAGGCGTTCAAAGAGGGAGTGAATGCCATAAAAGTTCGCTCCTAGGCGGGTGTAAAAATGACGCAGATCCTGCTGTGAAATCTCCGGTTTAATACGGTTGAGAATATCATTTAAAAGGGTATGGGAAACCTGCTCGTACATAAGCCGCCTTACTGGATTGGTTGTTTAGATTGTACTTCTCAAGATAGAGAAGCAATAAACTCCTGATAGAAAGTCAAATCGGATGTTGTTGCACCCCGGAGACCGATGATTTTACTAGCGAACTCTTGCGCGTGGTGAAGGGTCTTCATAATGGACCAACCGGCACGCACACCGTGGATATAGACGGCGCTGAAAGCATCTCCAGCACCGACGGTATCAACTAGGCGCTGGGCTTTCTTCGGCACCAGCGCATGAAATTCACCGGCGGCAGTACGAATCAGCGTCCCCTGCTCGCCGCGGGTGACGATCAACTGTTCCAGTTCGCAGGTCGTTTGCAATTGCGCCATGTGGTGGCGAATGTCACGGCCATGATACCCCAGCAGACGTAGCTCATGCTGATTCATTTTTGCCCAATGGGCATTTTTCAGCCAAGCGAAAACTTCGTCGCGCTGCCACCACGGCGGGCGCAAGTTGATATCGAGAAAAACTTTCAGATCAGATTCACGGATGATCTCGTGCAATGTACTCCGGGACTGGGCGTTACGCAGACCCAAGGTGCCATGATAGAGTATTCCGCCACGCTGCGGATCTTGAAGTGGTTGGGGCGTTATGAAATCGTAGGCACTATCCACAACAATGTCGTAGCTTGGCTCATTGTTGGCGATAGTCACATCAACCCGTCCGGTCGGGTGGTGCGCATCAACCTGAAGTTGCGTTGTGCTCAAGCCCCATTGCTGCATCGCCTGCATAATGGTATCGCCGCGTGGATCGTCTCCGATGCGGGAAATAAAACGGGGTTGATCCCCTAACGCCTGAAGGTGCCAGGCGACATTAAACGGCGCGCCGCCGAGCACTTGCTCACCAGTAGGGAAACAATCGAACAACACCTCGCCAAAAATGTAGAGTTCTGTTTGGTTCTTCATGATAATTCCAGCTTTGCGCCTATTTGCGGCGCGAAAAAAACAACGCCCTGCACCACACCGGCAGCGTAATTGCCCCCCATGGGAAAGTTGTCCCGGGCCAGATAGAGTGCTTGCGTACAACCGTTGTGCTGGGCTAGGTGCTGCGCTTGTTGCTTGATCTCCGGTTCGGCATTAGCCACCAGTACCGACTGGATTGGGCTAGTCAGTACCGGCATATCGTTGCCGCTGTCACCAGCAAACAGTACTTCGTGGTGTTCATATCCCAAGAGGTTGTGTAAAAATTCTATTGCGTGCAGCTTGGTTGCCTTGCGCGGTAAAATGTCTAGCAAGCCGATCTGTTCTGGCTCGTCAATGCTCCAGATCAAGCTGGCATCAACGCCCAGCTGCGTCAATTGTTTTTCGACTACAGTGAGGATCTTTTCGAGATCTGTGCTCAGAGGTAGGTAGTAGCTCAGCTTAAAGTCGTTTTGCTTGCTGCTCTCCTGCAATACCAGCTCTGGGCAAAACTGCAGTGCCTGCTGCAATTGATCATGAGTTTTCCCATGCCAGTCACGGGCAATATGTTGCTGCCAGGGGAGCATCTCGCGCCATTTACCCTGAATTAGATGATAGATTTTTGTGCCGACATCGGTAATAGCATAGTCGGGTTGCGGTAGATGATAGTGCGCAATCGCTTGTTGAACCAACTGCTGGTGGCGACCAGTCACATAGACCAGACGCACTTCCTCTAATGCGCACAGCTGCCGAAAGCGTTCGCGGGCGTCTGGGTGTTCTGGCTGGCGACCATTGGGGATAACCGTGCGGTCCATATCGGTACACAACAGCAGTTTATTCACCGGTGTCTGTGTGTTAGACGTCATTTGGATCGCAACAGTGACCGAAGAAATCGTAGAAATCGAGGGCTTCAAGAATCCCGGCGGCGTTCGCTGCCTGGGGAAAATAGATGCGTTCAATCTCATCCAATTGCGATAGCTCTTCACCATGACGGTTAGCCACCACCGCTGCCAGGGTGTTGCCCCGCATCATGTCTTCATCTGCCCCTGATCCGCCAGCGACAAAAATATTTTTCAGCGGAATGTTTAGCTGACCGACAACATAGCGTAAGGCCATCCCTTTGGAAGCGCGTAGTGGCAAGATATCGAGATACTGACCAAATGCTGCCTGGACGATAACGGCCAACTCTTCCCGGTGCAGCAGTTGTTTGATCTCTTCAATATCCGCTTGCTTGGGGTCAATGTAATAACTCAGTTTGTAACGGCTTTGTTCGATATTGGGCTGAATTTTCAGACCGGGATAATTCATCAGTAGTGGCTTTACCTTGTGCCGCGCCCATTGATAATCGATATGCCGTGCCCAGGCAGCATCTGCCGTCAGTTTTGGGGCATGGTAGATCTCTGTCCCGCTACTGGTGATCAGCACATCCGGTTGCGGAATTTTGTGTTTTTTCATCAGCTTTAATGCGGAATCTAGACGCCGACCGGTGGCGATAATAAAGTAGCTGTTTTTACGTTGCTGGCGCAGCAGTTGCGTCAATTGTTTGAGCGAAGTATCGTCGCCGATTAAATTCTGGTCAATATCACTGACAATCGCCCGATCACGATACAAGCCGGTACGCAGTTTCACCGGTTGGCGTAATAACTGTTCCGAGCGTGCGGCGATCGGTTTGACGATTTTGAGATAGCTCTTGGCATGGGCGTCCCAGGAATAATGTTCTTTTACTCCGGTCAGTCCCTGTTTAGAATATTTTTGCCACAGCACCTGATCACCGAGGAGTTTCATCAGAGCGTTACTTATTGTATCAGGTTCCAACGGATCGATCAAAAATCCGTTCTTGCAGTTGCGGATTATGTCTTGCGGACCGCCATCTTCAGTGGCAATAATTGGCAGACCACAGGCTGCGGCTTCAAGCAGTGTCAGACCAAAAGGTTCGGTAAGCGCCGGGTTGACAAATATGCCACCGGATGCTGCTGCAATTCGGTAAATCATTGAGACCTGATCGCGTTGATGGTGTTTCGGTAAAGTGACTTTACCGTAAAGATCATAGCGGTCAATAGCGACCAGCAGCTCGTGAAAGACCTCTTGCGCTCCCTCTTCCAGCTCATCAATATCATCGCGGTTGCCAGCGATGATCAGCAGATTAGCCAACTCTTGGAGCTGCGTAGATTGTCCAAAAGCCTCGATCAGTGTCCGAATGTTTTTTCGTTGATCAGGGCGTGACAGAGCTAGGATAATTGGTTTGTCTGGTGTTTGCAGGTGGCAGGTCAATTGCTTAAAAAGGGGACTGTCCAGTTCGTTTCCCTGGGGTGGAATAAATTGGTTTAGATCCGTCCCCGGCGGGACAACACGCATCTGATCTGGTTGATAATGATCATAAAGTTCGTACTGTTCTTCAATCTCTTGATGGGTGCTGGTGATAACCCGCTCTGCCGTTGCCAGGGTTTGTTCCTCTGCTTCAATCCTGCGGCTCATGTTGAAGCGGGTTTCAATCTCTTGAGTCGTTAGACCGGTGGCTAATAGGCGGCTCCGTTTAACGCGCCCCAAGGAGTGGCCGGTGTGGATTAGCGGAATTCCCAGCAGATTTGCCAAATGCGATCCTACGTAACCAGCATCGGCATAATGGCTGTGGATAATGTCGGGAAACGCATTGTTGTCCCGAAAAAATCCGGCCAGATTATCGGTGAAAATATCGAGATGATCCCACAAGTGTTCCTTGGCGAGGTATCCCTCCGTACCGGTATCTATCCGCACAATCCGCAGCTTGGCGGTAAGAGTTTCAATCGCATTGGCGTAGTCGGAAGAGATGTTTTTATCCACTACCCGTTGCGTAACCAAATCAACCTTGCGCACCCCAGGCAGTTGGGCAAGGGTCTGAGCCAGCTCTACAACATAGAGTGTTTGTCCACCCGTGTCTGAATCACGTCCCAACTCAAGATTGTTGCCGCGAATCAGTCCATGAATACTTAACAGAACAATGTATAGCCCGCTTTTTTGTGGTGTCATTAAATTCTTTCCTTAAACGTTGTCCTAGTGATCCACTCACGGTGACACGTGCACGAAGTATTGGAAATTTTGTCAGTTAAGATGCCGCCACATATCAGGTAGCTCACGACTGCGGAAGTCCGCAGATGGGACAGTCTTATGTGGTTGTTTTTACCTTTAAAACTAGGCTGCTTAGCGTAGCAAATGTCAATAGCATATTTAAAAAGGATGGATGTCCTAATGGTATCAGCTCAAACATTCTATGCTGGTGAAATAACGAAATTATTTGTTAAATATAGCATGATTAGGCATTTAAATTTAGCGTCAATATTACCAGCGTATTTCAGCCGCTGATCGTGGGTTTTTCTCCCCAGACCATTACTGACACGGTTGAGGACATTACAACAAAGGTCATGGTTAAAATGATAGCTAGGAAAAATTTCATCAATAGCACTTTCTATTGGAGGAGTATCGCCAGCTGTATGCTACAGCTTGTCGTTGTGGTTTTCAACTATTGTGCAGAGAAAACCTTATTGCGTAAATCTATTATAATTCAGTGGTAAATAGTGCTATTTTTAACCTTGTGACATTTTAGTTGCGTGGCATTACTACTTGGAGAACTACAATGCAGGATCAGGAATTGGATTTTAATATTGAGCACCTCGGCTGTTGTAGCTTCTTGTCGCCGATGCGCGGGGTGCGTTTTACTGCCGATGACGAGCGTTTGCTGTACCATTCCCGCGCCGAAGAAGTTCGACCATTTGTTGCAGCCGGGGTTGAGCCGCCGAGCATGGAGCTGGCCGGACCGCGCCAGCAGATTTATTTTGACCGTCATGCGCTGGCGTGCGGCGTGGTCAGCTGTGGCGGTCTGTGCCCCGGGATTAACAATGTTATCCGTGCCGTGGTTATGAGCCTTTATCACCACTATGGGGTGCGGCGTATTCTTGGATTTCGTTATGGATTTAAGGGGTTGGTGAAGCGCCACGGTCATGCGCCAATCACATTAACTCCGGAAGCGGTAAATAATATTGGTGAGCTGGGCGGGACAGTGCTGGCTTCGTCTCGGGGGCCGGAAGATCCGGCAGAGATGGTTGATTACCTGCAGGAGCTCGGGATAGGTATTTTATTTGCCATAGGTGGCGATGGTACCTTGAAAGGGGTTGGAGCTATTGCTGCTGAAGCACGGCGGCGGGGGATAGCGTTGAGCGTGATTGCCATTCCCAAAACCATTGATAATGATATCTGCTTCGTTAACAAGACCTTCGGTTTTGAAACAGCCGTATCTGAAGCGCAGCGGGCTATTGATGCTGCTCATGCCGAGGCAACTGGAGCCTTAAACGGAATCGGGCTGGTAAAGTTGATGGGTAGAGATTCTGGTTTTATTGCTGCTCATGCAACGCTGGTTAGTGGGCAGGTTAACTTTTGTCTGGTACCTGAAGTAGCCATAGACCCACAGCTATTCTTGCGCCAAGTAGAAGAGCGTTTGGCACGCCGTGGTCATGCTGTTATTGTAGTCGCGGAGGGTGCTGGTCAGGATTTGATGCCGGTATCTGGTAAACATGATAGCTCTGGCAACGCTAAGTTGGTGGATATCGGCACTTGGATGCGTGATGCTATCAAGGGACATTTTGCCAAACGGGACACTGAGATTACCCTCAAATATATTGATCCGAGCTATATCATTCGCAGTCAGGCTGCCAATGCTTGCGATTCAGCGTTTTGCTTACTCCTAGGGCATAATGCGGTGCACGCAGGTGTTAGTGGGCGTACCAACATGGTAATGGGCTCGTGGAATAATCAATTTACCCATGTCCCTATTGAACTGGCAACGCGCCAGCGCAAGAAGCTTGATACTGCTGGCTGGTTTTGGAGCAGTGTGCTTGCCTCCACGGGGCAGCAGGGGGAAATAAGCGAGAGCTAAAGTTGCATAGTGGAAACGCTTGCTATTGATTAGAATTGATTTTGGCTGTGGCTTATGCCAAGAGGTTGTATTAGCCAAGCCAGCGCATTGATTGCGCTGGCTTGGCTTTTTTACTATTAGTGACTTGCACTCAGTTTGGTGGTGAGTACAGGTTGAGGTGTTTTTTCTGTACTTGGAGGGAGTAGTGGATGCATAACCTGTGGTTGGTCGCCAGTTAATGCCTCTAAAAAGCTGGTTATATTTGCTATCTCATCTGCGCTCATCTCCATGCCCAGTTGGGAATTGCTCATTACCGCTACAGCATTTTTCAGTGTCCACACTTTGCCGGTGTGGAAATATGGTCCGGTAAGGGCGACATTACGTAGTGGAGGGGAGCGGAATACATATTTATCATCACTGGTGTTTGTTACTGTAAAGCGACCGAGGTCACCAGGCGGTAGTAATTCAGCATTTGGTTTTTCTGCTACACCAAAAGGAAAATAGTCGCTACCACCGAGATTTATGCCATCGTGGCAATCGGCACAACCGTTGTCGACGAATAGCAGCAAGCCTTCTTTTTGTTGCGCAGTTAATCCTTTATCATCGCCAGCCATGAAACGATCCAGCCCATCATGCGGGGTGATCAACGTGGCCTCGAAAATCTCAATAGCATCGGCCATGTTGTCAAAGGTAACTGGATCTTTTTGTCCTGGAAAGGCTTTGGTGAAAAGATCCACGTAAATTGGCATAGATTTCAGTGTTGTGACTACCGCAGCTGGCGTATTGTTCATTTCCACAGAAGCCTGTACTGGCCCCTTGGATTGCTCGGCCAAGTCTTCGGCGCGCCCATCCCAGAATTGGGCACTGTTGAATACGGCATTGTAGCTAGTTGGAGCGTTGCGTGGACCTTTTTGCCAGCCGTGGCCGGTAGAGGTTTCCTGGAGATCACCACCAGCTAGCCCAACATTGTGACAGGTTTGGCAACTGATCAATTGAGAAGCAGATAAGCGGGGCTCAAAATACAGCATATGCCCCAAAAGTAATTTATCTGCAGAAGCCAGATTGTCTTGCAGTGTTGGAGCGCTTGTTGGGATTGGTTTAAACATGCTTTTGCTGATTGAACGCAATTCGCTGTCAGAAGCGCTGGCCAGTGAAGTGATGGCGATTAAGGTTACGCAAAACAGGACCAATTTTTTCATTACATACCTCCTTAAAGGGTTGATGAAGGACAATAAATACGCGCGCAATTATAACCAAAATGGTATTAATTGCAAGAGCTTTTTTATTGTGGGGATCATCTGTGATTATGTTTACCTTGCCGCGATTTAAAAAACAGAAACTCTGCCTCGTTGCTAACCTCAGCCATAGCCCGTTGTGTGGCTACTGTTGCTTGGCGTTAAACTACTGGGTTTGCTGCCGTCGGAACACAGGGAGATAATACGTTCAGCTGTTTGTCCACAAAATGGGCACGTTATCTCCTGCTGGTTTTCACGGATAATCTTTTCTGTTACTTTGCCACAGTTGCGGCAACGATACTCAAAAATTGGCATAAAGTTCTCCATGTTGCTAGCGTTGAATTTGCTGATGGTGGGTATTGGATGTAGTCCACATTGTAGCTCTTGTGGGAGATTTGGCAATGATCGAGAAATGGTTTTATTGTGGATTAAGGTGGTGGGAAACAAAACGGAAGATCCTATGTAGGGTCTTGCGCTTTATATCTTTTTTTGCCGATATTGCTCGCTCCTTGAATTAAGAGGATTTTTTGTTTAACAGGTAAGGTGCCGCCCCGTTTTTGGAAAACTTAAACGTTGTACGACCACCATACTTACTTTTTCTCCTGAGTAGCACTAATCTTCCGCTCTGGTTCTGTTCCCCGTATTCGTCATCCTCGCGAAAGCGGGTATCCAGAGATTTTGCATAGATTTCTAGACTCCCGCCTGCGCGAGAGTGACGACCTTTGTGGCGATAGCGGAAGATTAGTCTTGATTATGATTTTTCTTGAGACCAGCAGTCAATGGAATATCTAGTTGGCGCTCTTGGGCATCTTATAGCTGATGGGGGGGGGCGGGCTTCAGCACAGTTTTGTACTGAAGCCCGAATGGGACTATTGGATAGGTTTTAATTACTGGTTGAGCGTGGACGCTGGCGCTGCTGTTTGCCTCTTTGCGGTGCATGCTGCGCTCGTGGTTTGCTACTTGGGCGTCGACTGTTTTTTGCACCAGCTCCACCCGGGTTGTTTCTGCCGTTTTTAATCGGTTCGGGCGCTATGCTCGGATCAGGCTCAAAGCCCGGCAAATGAACGGTAGTTATTTTGTGCTTCAGTACTAGTTCAACGTCGCGTAACAGTTTGTGCTCGTCGCAGCATACCAGTGAAATTGCTTCTCCGTTGTTGCCCGCACGACCAGTCCGACCGATGCGATGGACGTAATCTTCAGGCACATTGGGCAATTCATAGTTTACTACATGGGGAAGGTGGTCAATGTCGAGACCGCGCGCCGCTATGTCGGTTGCAACTAAAACCCGCACTGTTCCCTGCTTGAAATCGGCCAGTGCTTTGGTGCGCGCGCCCTGGCTCTTATTGCCGTGAATTGCTGCTGCACGCAGGCCGTCCTGCTCAAGTTGTTGAGCGAGGCGATTTGCTCCATGCTTGGTACGGGTAAAAACCAGCACCTGCTTCCAGTTTTTTGAGCCGATAAGAAAAGAGAGCAATTCGCGTTTGCGTTTTTTGTCGACATTGTATACTGCTTGTTCGACCGACTCAGCGGCAGTGTTACGCGGTGCTACTTCAATGAGCGTAGGACTGTTGAGTAACTTATCAGCTAAGCTTTTAATTTCATTAGAAAAAGTAGCAGAAAAGAGCAGGTTCTGGCGCTGCTTGGGGAGCAGGGCTAATATTTTGCTGATGTCACGGAAAAAACCCATATCCAGCATGCGATCAGCTTCGTCCAAAACTAAAATTTCTACTTGGGACAAGTTGAGTGTTTTTTGGCTGACGTGGTCTAATAAACGACCCGGAGTAGCCACTAGAATATCTATACCACGGCGTAAGGTGGCAATCTGGGGATTTATTTTTACCCCACCGAAAATTACGCTGGAGCGCAATGGCAAGTGTTTGCCATAGGTGGTGATACTTTCGCCAATTTGAGCAGCTAGTTCGCGGGTCGGGGTCAGTACCAACGCGCGTATTGGGCGTTTATTTTCCGCTGGTGGGGCAGCACTTAAAAGTTGCAACAATGGCAAGGTAAAACCGGCTGTTTTTCCAGTGCCGGTTTGGGCTCCAGCAAGTACGTCATTGCCTTTGAGGACAACTGGGATTGCTTTAGCTTGAATTGGTGTGGGGTGGGCATAGCCCTGTTCGGATACAGCTTGACACAGTTCGACCATAAGGCCGAGTTTGTTAAACGACATGAAAAATAAAGCTCCATACTTGAGTCCAGCCAGTCCTGAATATTTGTCAGGAACGGTCTAGGGCTGAAAACATTTTTTTTAGGGGTGTCAGGGGGAGACGGGTAAAAAACTACAGAAACAACCTAGGACACTGAAAAGGTGTCGACCGAAGGACACCAAGATTTATAAAAATAACATTCTGGTTGCGCTGTGTCCAGCTTTAATGTTGTTTGTGATATTTTTTATCTTTTTGGTGATGGCTGGCGCAGATAAATCCACCAATATATGCTGCCGACAAATATTCCGCCGCCGACAAAATTGCCCAAAGTTACTGCCACTAGGTTGTGGCTCCACATGGTACTCCAGGTTAGCTGGTCCAGCACCTGCGCATCAAGACCGGAGGCACTGCGTGCTCCTGGCAGAACCTTGGCAAAAATGCCCGCAGGGATAAAGTACATATTGGCAATTGCATGCTCAAAGCCTGAGGCAACGAAAGCCATTATGGGAAAAAAAATGGCCAAGATCTTGCCAGCTATCTCCTGTGCTGACATGGCTTGCAGGATAGCTAGACACACCAGCCAGTTGCAGCAGACTGCGCGAAAAAAATATGCATTGTTGTGGGTAAGGTTAACGCTGCCAGCTGAAACTTTTGCCGTGGCAATCTGCAGTGCAGTGCCACCAAAGGCGCTATCCATAATACCCGTTTGACCAACTACCATCCAGGCGAGAAAAACAGCGCCGGCTAGATTGCCTAGATAGACCCACAGCCAATTGCGCATCATTTGCAGGAAGGATATTCTGCCGGTCAGCAGTGTTGATGTCATCAGGGTGTTGCCTGTCCATAGTTCCGAGCCAGGAATAACTGCCAACATTAATCCGAGGCTGAACACCGCGCCGACAAAGAATTTTTTCAGTCCCACCCAAGCGAAGTCACCAGTAGCTACCATGGTGGATAAGTGGGCAGCAAAACCGATATACACCCCGGCTAAAAAACCGAGGGCAAGCAGTTGTAGGATTGTACGTTGTTTTTTTGCTTCGCCCCAATCGATAAGGGCGCTAGTCAACTCTTCTGGGGTGAGGAAGTTTTTCATCTTGCCGCCGGTCGTAAAAAAGATGCCAGCTGAATGCCGGCTACCTGCATGGGCCAATCCATTGACCGCTATAGCTAGTGATAATATTCATGTCGCCAGTATTAACTTCCATTCTGCCGGTCATTTTATCGTTGTCGTAACTGAAGGTGCCGGTACCTGATGAAGTTTCCCCTTCGTGGTTGCATACTATTTTATAGCTGACATTGTTGCCGCTGATTTTTTGATCTTTGATCTGACAGTTATCGCTTTGATGTACTGGTGGCATAATATCTTTTTTGGTCAAGCATTGTGTGAAACTTGTGCCGGGCATTTTGTGTGGCATGCCGGGTATTTCCATGGTGGTGGTCATTTCCCACATTCCCTCTTTGAGGTCTATGTCGCTAGCAAATATACTGGTTGAGAAGCATAGTAGGATCAACGTTGTTGTCAGTAATGCAAAAACTGTTTTCATGGTCAGTTCCCTTGCTGGCAGTTTCTATTTGTGGAGTTTTTGCATTGCATCTATAAGATGAGCGTGGATTTTTTCGCTGCTACCCATCTGCAATACTTCGTTGGCAACTTTGGTAGCTTCTGCACAGGATAAATCGGCAAGATAGGCTTTGGTTCGCGGAATAAATGGCGATACCATGGAGAATTCGCGAATGCCGATGCCCAGTAATACAGTGAAACACAGTGGATCAGCTGCCATCTCCCCGCACAAACATATCCCCTTGCCTAATCGGTTGGCGGTGTCGTTGACATACTTGATGGCTTGCAACATAGCTGGATGCAGCGGGTTATAATATTGGTTAACCAAGGGGTTGTTGCGATCAGCGGCTAACATATATTGAATAAGGTCGTTGGTACCGAGAGCAAAAAAATCAACCTCTTGGGCGAGAAATTTACACATTTGCACTGCCGCTGGAACTTCTATCATCACCCCGAGAGGGATGTTGTCCTTAAAAGGAATGTGTTCTTTGCGTAGATTTACCTTGGCTTCCTCAATAACTTCCTTGCAGGCTAAAACCTCTTCAATGCCTGAGATCATTGGGAACAGTAACTTCACTGTGCCGTGCATTCCGGCCATTAATATTGCTTCAATTTGTGTGCGGAATATATCTCGGTTATCCAGCGATACGCGTACCGAGCGCCAGCCCATAAACGGGTTATCTTCTGCTGGCGCAGGGAAATATGGTAGCGCTTTGTCGCCGCCAATGTCCAAGGTACGAATTGTTACCGGGCCATCAAAGCTCTCAACAACCTTGCGGTATAGGGTGTATTGATCTTCGCGGTCGGGAAAGTTGCTGCGTGTCATGTAGGGAAATTCGGTGCGGTATAGACCAACACCTTTGGCCCCGTTGCGTTGCGCTATGGCAACATCACTTAGCAGCCCAATGTTAGCATGTAAGGTAACCTTGACACCGTCTGCTGATATGGCTGGGACGCGGCGATACTTGTTGAGCCGATCAACCTCTTTGTCACTATCTTCTTCAAGGCGCAGATACTCATCCTTGATTGCTTGTGGGGGATCAATGTACAGGCACCCAGAGTTGGCATCAAGGATAACTTCGCTGTTTTGCCGAGCTGCTTTCAATGCCCCCTTTACCCCCACCAATGCTGGAATACCCAAGGATTTTGCCATTATGACAGCGTGTGAATTTTGTTCTCCGGCTTCAGTTACTATGCCGATAAGTTTTTCGTGATCCAGAATCGCCATGTCGGAGGGCAACACTTCGCGGGCAATCAGGATGCCAGGCTTTTTAATGTGGAGTAGATTGTTCTGTGCACCGGTGAGGTTGCTAAGTAATCTACGTCCGATATCGAGGGTGTCTGTAGCTCGTTCGCGCAGATAGGCATCGTCCATTTTGGCAAATGCTTCAGTATACTGAGATATTATTTTTTTCAGGGCATAGGGAGCATTGTGGCCATTGTCAATCTCGTTGTACATCTGATCGGTAAAGCTGCGATCTTCAAGAATCATCAGGTGGGTGTGAAATATGGCCGCATCTTGTTCTGATAGGCGTTGCGCCACCCTTTTTTCGAGAAATAAGGTCTGAATGCGCGTCTCTTCCAGTGCCTCTTGCAGGCGCTTGCGCTCTATGGCGCTGTCGACATTATCTTCATCTAAAATTTCTGACAGACCACATTCATTATCTAAAATGTGGATTGATCCGGATATTACTCCCGGGTAAGCGACTGTCCCCCGCAGAGCAGATGGACTAGCTTCAGGTGTAGTTTTTTGCTCAGCTAGCGCTACTGCTGCCGCACTATTTTGTTTGCGAATGGAGTTGAGTAGCGTTGCATTTATAACTACAGTGGATATTTGAAAGGCAATTGTTGATAAGGTGCTGATGTCTGTGGGTGAGAACGCCTTCTTTTGCAGGCTTTGTAGGGTTATTACGCCTATTGGAGTGCGGCGACTTAGTAGAGGAATTGCCAAGAAGCACTTGAATTTTTCTTCACCGGTCTCGCGAAAATAACGGAAGCGAGGGTGGGTTTCTGGGTCGGTTATCGATATGGGCGTGCCTTGCTCAATGGCTAGCGTCGCCAATCCTTCACCGAGGTTCATCTTAACGCTGTTAATGGCTTCTTTGGCCAAGCCCTGCGTAGCGCGTAACCTCAAGGTGTTGCCGCCCTTGTCGAGCAGATAGATGGAGCACACCTCTGATTCCATGCGTCTGGCAACCAGTTCAACGATATTGTTCAAGGTTTCATACAGGCTATGCGATTGCAAAATTAAACTGCTGATATCTTCAAGGGTGTTGAGCCCTGAATGCGCTGTAGTTTGTTCTGTCATCATGGCAATTTTACCCAATGGCACTAATTGTTGGTTTTAAGCTTAACTCACCGTCGCTAAGCCAGCGCTGTAGTCTTATCCCTCCTTGGGATTAATATGATAAGCGAAAACTTTGAGCTGGTCTGATATTTTATACTCTGCTGCTTGGCTCTTGAGTATAGCGTGAATGGCTTTACGTTCTTCTTCGCTATGTACGTGTCCTTGCAAACAGATAGTGCTTTTGTCAATACTGCTTTGCAGATGATACCCGCGAACAATATTAGACTTTAAAATTTCAATCTCAATTTGCTTGCATAGAACAAGTTCGTTAAGTTTTTGCTGGCATTCAGCGCAGTTATTACAAATGCAGTCATCTTCAATGCCGCTGCAGATAAGATTAACAGCTTTGTCTATAGACAAGCGCGCAGTGTTGATAGTCAGTTCATAGTAATCGCTGTCATCCCAGTCGCGGTCAAAGTAATACTTTATAAACCCTGCGCGTTGCTGATCACTTTTACGTACCAGAATGCGGGCAAGATCTGGATCTATCCATTCGCGTTCTGCCCAACGTTCTACCCGTGTTTCAAAAGGGGCAACAATACGCACCCGAAAGACGTTGTCGATCCCGTCAAGTAAATCTTGACCGCCGCGCCCGTAAACAATTACATTGCCCTTGAGGGCATATTCTAAAACGATTTGTTCAATGCGACGAAGGTCGATCTCCAAGTCGGAGTCAAGACTTTCAACAAAGGCTGGTGGTTTTTCGTCCGCTTTTTCTACTGCATCAGCAGTAAGACCATACTTGGCCGCCACTGTCAAAATGGCTTCACCGTCAATTAGGGGGTAGCCTAATCTGTCTGCTAGTTGGTGTGCAACTATCTGTCCGCCACTGCCCATTTCACGCGATATTGTGATTATTGCCATTAGTATTATCCATCATTTGATTAAATAATTATTGCAAAATACGGCGAATTTTAGCAATTGCACACCGTGTTGACAAGGAATTAGTAATATATAAATTAGTATGTCGGTTTAAAATCAAAATAATGCATTGAATCTAGAAAGCGGATGGTTCTGCTTTTAGAACGCATAACAATTGTGTGTGTCTGTGCTCCACCGGAAAAATAGCGCACTCCGCGCAAGAGATCACCGCTGGTAACTCCGGTGGCAGCAAAAAAAACGTCACCGGCAGCTAACTCTTCAGCAGCATAAACTTTATCAAAATCTGTGATACCCATTTTAGGTGCGCGCTTACGTTCTTCGTCAGTGGTAAATATTAAACGCGCCTGCATGTCGCCACCAAAGCATTTTACTGCTGCGGCAGCTAGAACCCCTTCGGGTGCCCCACCAATGCCTAGAACCATATCAATGCCGCTGTCGATGATGCCTGTAGCTACCGCTGGCGCAACATCTCCATCGGAGATAAGTCTAATCCGGGCACCACATTGGCGGATGTCGGCTATGGCGGCGGCGTGTCTCGGGCGATCAAGCAAAACTACGGTTAAATCTTCCAGTTGGCATTTTTTTGCCGCAGCTAGGCGTTTTAGATTGTTGCTAGGCAGATCGTTAATGTCGATGCACCCCTTGCCTTCGGGACCGACAATAATCTTGTCCATATACATGTCCGGAGCGTGCAAAAAACCACCCTTGGGAGCCATGGCTATTGT
>Ga0307990_1002413_pt1 | contig 14965 bp, 9 predicted proteins | sample EllFjometagen129_FD_203168 | JGI IMG/M metagenome (GOLD analysis project Ga0307990, IMG submission 203168) | Marine microbial communities from Ellis Fjord, Antarctic Ocean - #129 | ecosystem: Environmental > Aquatic > Marine > Unclassified | place: Southern Ocean | collected 2014-10-08
GCATATTAGTCGACGCTCTTTCCTGAAGGGCGTCGCGGCCGGCGGGGCGGTTCTGGCAGCACCGTACGTACTTACTTCCGCAGCCCTGGGCGACGCCGATCATCCGCCTGCCAGCGAGCGCATCGTGATGGGCGGCATAGGTTTGGGAGGCCGGGGCAGCGGGGACCTCCGCTGGCTGCTCGGACAAGGCGACGTGCAGTTCGTATCGGTCTGCGATGTCGCCGGCCCGCGGCGTCTGCGAGCCAAAAACATGGTTGACGGCAAGAATGGCAACAAAGACTGCAAGGCGTACATAGATTTGCGCGAGATCCTTGCTGAAAGCGACGGGATCGACGCCATGCTGATCGCTACCGGCGACAGGTGGCACGCCCTGGCCGCCATCCTCGCCATGAGGGCAGGCAAGGACATTTACTGCGAGAAGCCGGGCACGATGACAATCGCCGAGGGCCGAGCGGTGGTGGACACTGCCAGTCGGTACGGCAGGATCTTCCAGACAGGCGCCCAGAGGATGAACGAGGCGAATTTCGTCTTCCCGACCGAACTGGCCCGCAACGGCCAGTTGGGGAAACTGCACACCGTCCGAGCCCACATGTGGCCGAGAGTGCAGGACGTGACCAAGAACGAATGGCTCACAGCCCAACCGGAACCACCCAGGGAGCAGTTGGACTGGGACCTCTGGCTGGGTTCCGTGCCGTGGCGTCCATACAACGCCGCATATCCCGGGAGCTGCGGCACCTGGGGAGTTTACTGGGATTTCGCCGCGGGTGTCGCCGGATGGGGCAGCCACACCTTCATCCAGTGTCACATGGCCGCTGGATGCGAGCACACCTCTCCCGTCGAGTACACCTACCCGGGCAATTCCTCCGGGGCGGGCATGGTCACGCGGTTCGCAAACGGGGTCAAGATGACCCTGGAGTTCGCCGGCTGGCGGGGCACATGCGGCGTACGGTTCGAGGGCAGCGAAGGCTGGGCGTCGGTGGCTGACGGATACCCCAAGCCGGACTTCTCCTCGCCTGCCCTGCAGGGCGAGTTCAAGAAGGTAATGAGCGATTACGTCGCCAGGACCCGGCGTCCCATGAACCATTTGCGGGACTTTCTGTCATGCGTCAAGACCCGCCGTCAGCCAATCGCCAACCCCGAGGTGATGCATCGGTCCATGACCACCTGCCATGCGGTCAACATCTGCCTCGCGCTGAAGCGCGACTTGAAGTGGGACCCGCAAAAGGAAGAGTTCATCAACGACCCCGAAGCCAACCGCATGCGGGCACGGGCAATGCGCCAGCCATGGCGGGTCTGAGCCAAACGCTCCAGATGTGTTGTCGGCGGAATCTGGCTGCTATAAAGTGGTGAAACCTTGGCCTCGGGCATAGCATTATGCCATGGTGTTACTTGGTCCCTCTTACCACCCTACAAAGCGGGGAAACAGAAATGGTTGTATGGAAATTGCCGAAAGAGGCTGTCGAAGATCCTTTTCGTCCCCCGTCAAAACCTTGCGACGTGTTTTGTTTGCATTGCGGCAAGGAGTTTTCCAGCGATAAGATCCGCTGGGAACGCCGGGGAAAAGAGGGTTTCTGGTGCTGCCCGACGCCCGGTTGCGACGGCGCGGGTTATAAGTTCGACATATTTCCCGTCGCCGCGATGGGTGGCCCGAGCGAGCAGGAGACCCACGATTGCGGCGAACTTGACGAAGAACCGTGGTAATCGTTTTCGCAGGGAAGCGGGGGAAGAAAAAACAGCAAAGACCTGCCGGAAGGTCTCAGTCCGCTTGGCCGGCGGGACGGTGGTAGTCGGCTATGGCTTCCAGGAATGCCTGTCCGTACTGGGCGAGTTTCTTCTCGCCGATGCCGGTAACCTCTCGCATTTGTTCCTCGCTTTCGGGCGATAATTGGGACATCTCGCGCAGCGTCCGGTCCGAGAACACGACGTATGGCGGGACATTTTTCTCGCGAGCCAGCTTGGTTCGCAAGCTTCGCAAATGCTCGAAAAGCCCGGCGTCGTAAGCGCCATCTGGCTCGGCGTTCCTGGCCCGTCTGCCCGCCCGGGAGGCCCTTGCCGCCGTCGCGGTCTGGCGCTGCTTGAGCACGCTGAACGACCGCCGGCCGAAGAGGACCTCCGCGCCGGTCTGCGTTACGTGCAAAATCGGCAAGCCATCCGGCGAGAGCGCGAGAAACTCCTGGGCGATGAGATCGTCGATGATCGATCGCCAATGACGCTTGGTCTTGCCCTTGCCCGCGCCGTAGGTCTTGACCTCGTCGTGGCGGAAATCACGGATCTTCTGCGTGTTGGCTCCGCAGACCACATCCACCACGTGGGCGGCGCCGAAACGCTGCCCGGTCCGCATCACGGCTGACATCACGATCTGTGCATCCACCGTCGCGTCGACCTTCTCGACCGAGCCGCGACAGACATCGCAGGCACCGCAGTTTTCCGGCTCGTACCGCTCGCCGAAGTAGCCCAATATCGTCCGCCGTCGGCAGACGTTGGTTGAGGCGAACCGAGCCATCTCGTTGAGCTTCTGCGAAGCGATCGCGCGCTCAGACTCGCTCTCCATCCGGTCGATGAAGTACCGCTGCTTGGAAATATCGCCCCGGCCAAAGAGTAGCAGACAGTGCGCCGGTTCGCCGTCGCGCCCGCTGCGGCCTGTCTCCTGGTAATAGCCCTCCATATTCTTGGGCAGGTCAGCGTGAACGACGAACCGCACGTTGGATTTATCGATGCCCATACCGAAGGCGATCGTCGCAACCACCACATGCACCTCGTCGCGATTGAAGGCCTCCTGATTGGCCTGGCGGACCTCCGGCGCAAGCCCCGCATGGTACGGGGCGGCAGAGACGCCATGGTCGCAAAGGAACGAAGCCGTCGAGTCCACGTTGGCTCGCGTCGTGCGGTAGATGATTCCCGACTCGCCCGGGCGATCCTTGAGAAACTCCGCCACCTGCCGATTGACGCTCTCTTTCGGCGTGACTTGGTAGAACAGGTTAGGCCGGTCGAACGACGCCCGCACCGTGTGAGGCTCGCGCAGGGCAAGCCTTTCGATGATGTCCTGCTGGACGCGTTGCGTGGCCGTGGCTGTGAAGGCGGCCAGGGGCACGCCGGGGAAGCGCTCGACAATTCGCGACAGGGCCAGGTAATCCGGGCGGAAGTCGTGCCCCCACTCGGAAATGCAGTGGGCTTCGTCGATGGCGAACAGGCAGAGCTTGACCGACTCGAGCGTCGAGAGGAACCCATCCATCGCCAGACGTTCCGGCGCGACGTAGAGAAGGTCTATCGCCCCGGCTTCGAGGCGCCGCATCACCTCGGAGCGCTGCTGGCCGTCGAGGGTGCTGTTGTACACCTCGGCCCGCAGGCCGTTGTCTGCCGCGGCGTCGACCTGGTCCTTCATCAGGCTTATCAGCGGACTGACCACCACGCACGTGCCGTCGAGCAGGTGGGCCGGCAACTGATAGCACAGGCTCTTGCCGCCGCCGGTGGGCATGACGGCAAACGCGTCGCGCCCGGCAAGCACGGCGCGGACCAGCGCTTCCTGGTTCGGCCTGAACGTACGAAAACCGAAGACGCGATCCAGCGCCTCGACCAGGTTGTCGCCTGAATTACCTTTGCCTTGGGATACGTTCATTATCGCCTTCCCCCAGATTCACCGGGAAACATACTCGTGTCGCTCGAATCCATTATCCGGCCCCACGTGCGATGATGCAACCGCCAGTTTGTGCCTGCGCTGGTGTGCTCGCCGATGGAATGGGCGCAAAATCCGGGCGGCAGGACACAAGGTTTAGCTTATGCCTGCCGCCCGAAACCGGCAGCGCCTGATTCTTTATTGGCAATGATTCTGGATTGATATTTCGGCATGATCGCCGCGGAACTTTAGCCCGTAGGTTCAGCGGGTGGGTAAGATGCGATTTCAAGTTTCGCGTTAAACTATGGTTATGAATTTATGTCGATTCCTGCCCGCGTTTGGGAACGCCAAAGGGACAATGATTATCGGTCTGTCGTCGACTGCGATGGCCAGCCGGCCCGCTATGCGGCCGGTGCCTCATGCCCGCGAGCGCGAACGAAGCGAATTGCCTCGGTCACGCCGGCAACGAGCAGGTAGATGGTGATGATCATGATCAGCCCTTCGGCGATCAGCAGAGCGATGTTCGAGCTTGGGTCGCTCATAAGCTTGGCCACCATCAGGCAGAGGCTCGTCAGAGTGGTCACCAGCATTGCCACCGCCGGAACCAGGGCGAACCAAATGCTGCGACCCTGCCTGAGCAACCACAGCGAGGCGATGGCCAAGACCAGGGCTGCCAGGAGCTGGTTGCTGGTTGCGAAGATCGCCCAAAGGGCTTTCTGCCCGCCTGTCAGGGCGAAAGCGAGCATGAGCCCGACAGCCAGGCCGGAATTAACCCAGTACTGGCGCAGGACCAGGCACAAGCCTCGGAACAGGCCAGTCGTTGCGATGGGTTTGAGCGGTGCTGCCGGCTGATCGGCAACGCTGGGCGCCACAGGCAGGCCGTCGGCGCCGCTGAGTATCTCCGTGCCGTCGCCGGCCTGTTCCGTTGCGGCCACGGGCTTGGCAAAGACATCGTAGCGGGCAAAGATAGTTCGCCAGACTTCCTCGATAAGGTATCTCGTCAGTCGAACGGCCGTGTCCAGCGTGGTCACCAGGAAACCCTCCAGCAGGACCATTCCCGCCAGTGCTCCTACTGCCACGGGCACGTCGAAGGCAAGCTTCACCGCATTGCCGACCGCCATGGCGAAGCCCAGGACTGGGTTGGACTTCACGCCCGTCAAGCCCATAAGGGCGACCGGGTGAACGTCACTGATGTACTCGGCCTTGACTGCTCCGACGACGAACACCGCGATAACGCAGGCGGCCAGGAAGCTTTCCAGGAGCATGGAGTTGTATCCGACTTGCCGGGTGGCTTTTTCGTTACTCAGTTGCTTGCAGGTGGTTCCGCCAGCACACAAGCTATGGAAGCCGCTGACAGCCCCGCAGGCGATGAGTATGAACATGCCCGGCCAGATAAAGCCATTTGCCTGGTTGCCCTCGGCTATATTGATCGCCGGGAGCATCTCGGCACCTTTTTGGAGTTGGCTGACATCGGCGCCACGGAAGCCCGCGACTATGAGCGTCACCACCAATGCAGCCATGCCCACGTAGAGAATGTGTACATTGATGAAATCGCGGCTCTGGAGGAATATCCACACGGGCACGCCTGCGGCGATCAGCACATAACCGCTCAGCAACAGCTTCCACACAAGCGGATCAAAGGCGATCGGGCGCAGCACGCCCACAGAGATCGAAACCGCGCAGATAGCTACCGCCAACAAGCTGCACTTCCAGACCGCTACCTTCTTCTTGAAGTAAAGCCAACCCATCAGAGGCGCGATGATGGTGATGCAAACCACGCTCATCGACGCGATCCCGCCGATGACGACTTCTTCCTCGCCCGCCGGCGTTTCCACCACGCGGAATATCCCCTGGTCGGGCGGAAGGTCCAGGCGAGCGAATGGGAGCTTGCTCGTAAGAGCCTGGGCGGAAAAGTTCAGGAAAGCCGCGCACACCAGTGCGAGTATCACAACCACCAGTACTGTCATGGCCAGGAACGGCCCCGTGCCTACCATCCGCCGAACGATAGTGACTATGGACGTGCCGCCTTCGCGCGTGGCCATGTAGGTGGCAAGGTAATCATGCACCGCCCCGATGAACACGCCACCCAGCAGCACCCAAAGCAAAGCGGGAAGCCAGCCGTAAATTATCGCGATCACCGGCCCGAGAATCGGGCCGGCCCCGGCGATCGAGGCGAAGTGGTGCGCAAAGACCACCGGCGTTGGTGTCGCGACGTAATCGCGTCCGTCGGCCAACGTGACTGCCGGCGTTGGACGCGACGGGTCCATGCCCAGTTTGCGGGAGATGTAGCCCGAGTAAAGCCGCCCCGCCCCAAACAGAAAGACCATCGAAACCAACAGTATCAGGAGAACAGTCATACCAGCGTTCCTTCTCAGCCATGCGTATGCGCCGGGCGAAAGGAAGTGGCGAAGCCGCCTGCTTATGGGCCCCTAAGGCCCGGCCGCGATTGGCCATGATAACCATAGGGGGTGAGAATCGTCAACATTACTCGGGTTTTCGCGCGTCGAGCCGGCGAGTAATGGTGACAATCTTTCGGCCATCGGCGACTCGAAGTCGTCCGGCGTATTTTGGTATTCCACCTATGCGAATGGTGATCTCGCCGTCGGCGGGCACATCAGTCGCCAGCACATCGCCGATATCCAGGTCCGCCAACTCGGAAGAGTCGAGCTCAAGTGCGTCGATGGCGGCGGTGATTTTCAACGGCGCGGTGCTGATGCGGCGGGGCTTTTTGGCATGGGCATGGGCATTGGCACGGTCATCGCCGCCAAGTCGCCCGCAGGCGCACAGTCGCATGGTGCCTACCAGGCCAGCCAGCGAAAGCTCGAAGGTCGCCACGACAACGAGGTCATCTGGCTCGCCGCCGGTTGCGGGGTGCGAATCAGCCCGAAGCGAGCCCGGCGTGCCGCCCGGTCGGGTGGCGGAGAGGCTGATGGCGACAAGGTTGGCCAGGTGCATCAGGACTCGTCGCTCGGCCGGGGTTAGCGGGCGCTGCGCTTGGGGCGTGGGTTCGCACGGGCCACCCATCAACCGCTCGACAAGCGTCAGTGCGATGGCCGGCGAGAATTCGATGCACGTTATGGCAGCGGGATCGGGATCATCCGTACCGGTTGGCACGAGGTGAAAGGCGCACGTGGGTTCCTCGACGGCTTGGGCGAACTGTCGGCGGGACATTTCCGACAGCGCTGCCAGGCGGGCACTCAGGTCCGCCCGGAGAAGCCCCCCCGCAGCGGCGGACAAAGACGTGGCGAATCCCTCTGCCAGCCAGGCCAGCTCTCGAGGCCTGCCGGACGATTGGCACCACTGATGGTCGCGCGGCGCGGCCGGGGTATCGTCGCGGTCGTTCGCGTCGATGTATGTTTGTCCGTCAAGGCCCAGTGGCTCGTGCGTCTCGGTCACGGCCGACCTCCATGTCGCCAATAGATCGCCGCGGTTCGCCGCAGCTACCGTGTAAGAAAGTCTACCACCAATGCGACTGCGACGCGAGAAACCCTCTTCAATATCAGGCAAACCCGGCCACCATAATAATTGCCGCCCCGAGCAACACCAGGGCCAGGGGGGCCAGCATGACGAGCAATCCCGCGATCCAGAGTCCCCGTTTCCCCGTGGACAATCCGACGATCAGCATCACCAGCCCGGCGATGAAGGGAATAACGGCAAAGCAACTGACGAGAATGGATAATTCCTGCCAACCAACGGACCATGCCATCATGTGACGCTCCTCTGAATGTTGACCCGTCGAGCGAGTCCTCTTTTTCGGAGTCTCCCCTGAAACGACAAGGAAGCTCGTTTCCTGTTCACTGAATCGAGCAGGCCTCGGGACGCGGTACTACTGACCGTCTGCCACCCGGACATCCTTGCCAAAGGCCTTCAGGCCAGCCAGGCGGTTGGCGGTGATTGTCGCGTCGATTTCGGCGATCGTGCCTTCGTATGTCTGGCTGTCCACGCGGGCGTGCTGAGCGATGTACTGCATCAGCTTGCCATTGGTGCATTCGGCATGGAGCTTCACGCGGATGTCCCCGCCACCGGAGCGGTCGGCAACTTGCTTGACCAACTTTTCGGCGCCCTTGCCGGTGGCGGCAGAGACGAAGATTGCATCCGGGTACTTGCTCGCCAGAAGCGTGAAGATGGTCGGGTCTTTTATCTTGTCGATCTTGTTCAGGACCATCGTTATCCGCTCGCGGTTGCAGCCAAGCTCGTCGAGAACATCATCGACGGCGCGGATTTCGTCCGCGACGCGATCGTGCGAGGCGTCGGCGACGTGGATGAGCAGGTTGGCGCCTATGGCCTCCTCGAGCGTCGCCTTGAAGCTGGCGACCAGGCGGTGAGGCAGGTCGCGAACGAATCCGACCGTGTCGCTGAGCAGCAAGGTCTGCCCGTTGTCGAGATTCCACTTTCGCGTCTTGGTCTCGAGCGTCGCGAAAAGTTTGTCCGCCACGTAGGCATCCGCGCCGGTAAGCAGGTTCATCATCGTACTCTTGCCCGCATTCGTATAGCCAATCAGGCAGACACAGAAGTGATCCTGGCGACTTTTTACCTCGCGAACCTTTCGCCGGTCGATCTCGGCGAGCTGGATCTTAAGCGCCGTCACGCGGCGCTGGACGAGCCGCCGGTCGATCTCGATCTGCTTTTCGCCGGGTCCTCGCGTGCCAATGGCCCCGACGGCGGCGGCGGCCGACGAAGCCCCGCCGGCTAGCGTGTCCAGGTGAGCCCACATGTGCCGCAATCGCGGATACGTGTACTGCAACTGGGCGAGCTCGACCTGGAGGCGGCTCTCATGGGTCTGCGCATGGGCGGCGAAGATATCGAGAATTAACTCGCTGCGGTCGAGGATCTTGCGGTGCGTGACTTCTTCCAGGTTGCGGACCTGCGAGGGCGTCAGGTCGTTGTCGAAGATGATGACGTCGATATCGTTGAACTCCGCCCGCGAGGCGATTTCCTCCGCCTTGCCGCTGCCGACATAGTACTTGGTGAACGCCTTTTTTCGCTTGGCGACCATTTCATCGACGACAATCGCCCCGGCCGTCCTTGCCAAGTGCCGCAATTCCCCCACCGGGTCCATAGGGTCGGACTTGGAATTCGGCAGCAGCACGCTCACCAGAAGCGCTCGTTCCTGTTGGACCGCCAGGTCAGTACGTTTAAGTTCTTCCATATTCGGTAAGCTCTGCCTCCCGGACGCCGAAGTTAGCGCCCGATATGCACATTATACCGCAAAGCCCGCCGCAAGAAAGGACCGGCCCGCGGGTCGCAATCATCACCCCATCGCCCACAACACCCATGGCAGGACAAATACGAGGTAGATCAGCGTATTTGCCACGAACATCGCGCTAGCGGTCCGAGGTCGCAGGTTGAACATATTGGCGACAGCAACCACAAGCACCGCCGTCGGAACAAACGCCTGGACGAGCATCACGTCGCGGCTGAGACCCGTCAGCGGCCAGGGCGTCAGGTGTGTTGCAGCCAGGATGCAGACTCCGATCCCCAGGGAGACCACGAATCGCATCACTGACAAACCAACGATCAATCGCCACGTCTGGAGGACGTGCGAAAAGTGCAGCCGCAGACCGACCGCGAAATACGCCACGGGCACCAGCATGAAGACCATGACATCCACGAAGCCCCATTGCGTAATGAACTCCGGCCTGGGCACGCCAAACGCTGACAGCAGGATTCCCGCAGCCCCGGTGAGCAGGCCGATCGAGCGCACATCCACCAGGTTGCTCACGTAGAGCCTCCAGAGCGGCATCCGCGTCGCGCCGTCGGCCCGGCAGCGTGCTATGGGGTAACCCAGCAGCACCACCACCGGCCAAAACATCAGCACGTAGACACTGCTTCTGGCCAGCCCGACCTCGCCAAACAGCAGCAAAATCACAAAACCGCCCATCGTTACCCCGTGATTGGCCACGCCCGAGGCCAGGCCAAACAGTCCCACCTCGGCGCGGTCTTTGGCGATCAACCGCCCGACCGCCAAGCCCAGCATTATCATGCACACCGCCTGCAAAGCCCCCGCGATCGGCAGGACGGCGTCGGACGCCTGGAGCCTCAGACTCCATATCGCAAGAAATCCCACCGGCGGATAGCCGATCGTCGAAATGAGCGTCATGATTATCTTCGCGGCCGACTCGCGAACCAGGCCCAGCCGGCGCGCGAAGTAGCCCGCCGCCATGGCTGCGGCAACCAATGCGAAGATCGTCAACAGTCTAGTGAGAACCGGCATGCGTTGGCTGGCCTTTGATGGAAAACTTTGCGGGACGCGGCGAGTTCGGGCTCGCGAGGGGCGATTATTCCGACTATTCCACCACGCTTGCGCCTTGGGCGGCGCGGGTGGCGAATACCGGGCACCGCCGGCCGAAACGGGAGGCGAATCCCGCCGCGACGGCCTCGGCGACAGCCTCGGCACGGTTGGCCCGGGCCAAGACGATAGCGCAGCCGCCGAACCCGCCGCCGGTCATTCTCGCGCCGAACACGCCTTCCAGCGGGCAGGCAAGTTCGACGACAGCGTCGAGTTCATCGCAGCTCACCTCGTAGTTGTCCCGCAGCGACTCGTGCGATCCATACATCAGCATGCCGAAAGATGGGTAATCGCTGGCAGCGAGGGCCTCGACACCCTGGCAGGTGCGTTCGATCTCGCCGACTACGTGGCGGGCGCGCATGAGTTCCTTGCCCACCAGAACGCCATCGACGGCGGCTTGCTCAACGCGAGAACGGTCCACGTCGCGAAGGGCGGAGACATTCAGCTTGGCGGCGGCGGCGTGGCACTGATCGCGCCGGGCGGCGTATCCGCCATCGTTGATGGCGTGCTTGACTTCCGTGTCTGCCACCAGCAGCACCAGATCGGGATCGTCGAAGGGAATCTGCTGCGTCTCGCCGTTGCGGCAGTCCAGCAGCAGCGCCCGGCCTGCCTGGCCGAGAATTGCGATCGACTGATCCATTATACCGCAAGGCGCCCCCGCGAAGTCGTGCTCGGCCTTCTGGCAGATAATCGCCAGCTCCCGCGAGGTGATCCTCGAGCGGCTCTCGGGGGAAGCCTGTGCGGCCGCGGCAATCAGTGCCATGGCGGTCGCGACCTCCAGCGAGGCCGACGACGAGAGCCCGCCTCCTATCGGCACGTCGCTGGCGAACATCACGTCGCAACCAGTCAGCACCAGCCCATGGCTGCGAAGCCCTGCCGCGACGCCAAGGCAGTAATTGGCCCACTTCGGCTCGCCAGGCTTGATCTCGGTGGACAGGTCCATGGCGACTTCCTCGCCGGGCGCCTGCGCGGAGCGGAAACGGATGGTATCGCCCTCGCTGACCGACCAGGCCGCCATGGTCTGCCGCTCGATGGCGATGGGCAGCACGAAGCCATCGTTATAGTCCGTGTGCTCGCCGATAAGGTTAACCCGCCCGGGAGCGCGAACCACACCACTGGCCCCGCGCCCAAAGGACGCCTCAAACACCGACTTGACCTGTTCGATACTGGTATTCATCCCGGAAAGATACCCCCCAAGGTCCGGGGGTGTCAAGGCAAGCACCGGCTGAGATGAACGATGATAAGCCGAGAACGCCTTCGGTCGCTTGACACCATCGCAGCCGCAGGAGTAGCATGTTGGAGTCAAGTGGGGGGCGGGCGCGTCGGCGCTGGTCCGTCGTCGGCCGTCCCATAAGCAAAGGAGACCTGCCATGAACCGCACCCGCCTCTTGCCGCTCCTCGTTGTGCTTTGTGTGCTGCCGGTTGCCGCCCCATGCCTTTCTGCCGAAGAAAAACTCACCGACTTGCCCGTCGCCCGCGTTGTGCTGTTTTCCGGCGGGGTGGCGTACTTCGAGCACGCCGGCAAGATTTCCGGCGATGCGATGGTCCGGCTGACCTTCAAGGCCGACCAGATCAACGACGTGCTCAAGAGCATGCACGTATCGCCCGGCGACAAGGGAGCGGTCACGGGCGTCAGCTATCCATCCAGCGATCCCCAACAGCGGGCGCTCAAGAGTTTCGCGGTCGATCTCAGCGGCAAGACGGACCTCGCCGACCTTCTCAAGCAGCTTCGCGGGGCCAGCATTAAGGTGAACACGAATTCTTCGGGCAGTAGCTTCGTAACGGGCAAGATCCTCGGTATCGAGACCCGCATCCGCCAGGTGACGACAGGTGCGACGGTGACGACGCTCCACGACACCATTCTGAACCTGGTGACGTCCAACGGCATCAGGGCGATTCCGATGAGCGACATTTACAGTTACTCCCTGCCGGATAAGCGTCTTTCGGGCGAGTTGGACAGGGCGATGAAGATGCTGCTCGGCGAGCACGACACTCAGCGCCGGGCCGTCGACGTGCATTTCACCGGCAAGGGCGAGCGGAAGGTGCGGATCGGATACCTCGTCGAGGCGCCGATCTGGAAGACGTCGTATCGGCTGGACCTCACCGGAGACAAGCCGGCCCTCCAGGGCTGGGCAATCGTCGACAACGCGTCGGACTTCGATTGGTCGAAGGTCGAGTTGACTCTCGTGGCGGGCCGGCCTATATCGTTCGTCCAGGACATGTACCGGCCCGAGTATGCCGTTCGCTCCGTCGTCAAGCCCGAGGCGCAGGCCGAGGAGAAAACGACCATTTACGAAGAGCCCGGGCGGTATGACGATGATGGTGAGGACAAGTCGGCAAAGCATGCCCCGCCCAACATGGACCGGCTGAGTCGGGCAGAATACGGACGGTCGCTTGTGGGAAGGCTTTATGGCCGGCGGTCCGTGGAGGATGAGAGGAATCGCCTCCTGCCGGAGTCCGACCGCACCGGTAGCGGCGGCGGAGGGGCGGGCATTTTCGCCGACGATTCCCCCCCGCCGGTGGCCACGGCGAAAAAGGTTGGGCGGCTCTTCCATTTCCGTGTCAAAACCCCGGTCGACCTGCCGCGACGGCGTTCGTCGATGCTGATGATCGTCGGCCAACCCATGACGGGCAAGAAGGTAAGCGTCTACGACCCGGTGGTGCTTGCAACCCAGCCGATGAACGGCGTACTTTTAACCAACGACACCGACCTGGAGCTGCCCGGTGGACCGGTGGCCATCTTCGAAGCCGGCAGCTTCGCCGGCGAGGCCGCCATGAGCAGGCTTGCCCCTCACGCGCGAACCGTACTGAGCTACAGCGTGGATGCCGACACGAAAATCCAGGCTGACGCCACCCGGAATCAGCGGGCCGTGGCGGCGGGAATCGCGAAGGGATCGCTCGCGGTGAGAACCATTGACGCCCTGACCAGGCTGTACCAGATCACCCGCGAAGTCCAGGAACCACGAACGCTGCTGCTTCGCCTGGGGCGACATCCGCATGAACGGCTCGTCGCCCCGAAAAAATGCGAGGACACCACGCTCGATGAATTCCGCGTGCTGATCGATCTCAAGGGCAAAGGCAAGACGAACTTAATCGTCAGGACAGAAGAGGATCGTTTCGACCACGAGTACCTCGATAACTACATCGCTGAATACCTTGCCAGATTGGCCGTCGCAAGCAAGGACGTCCCCGAGGAAGTCCAGGCGGCGCTGAAGAAGATCCTAGCCGCCCTCGATGAGATCAATGGCCTGGAAGAGTGGGCCGATGAACTCTCCGAGCAGGTCAAGGCGCTTCCCGATAAACAGGAACGGCTGCGGGAGAACATAAAAGCTCTCGGCCCGGCCAGCCCGCTGGTCAAGCGCTACGTCGAGAAACTAAGCGCCCAGGAAGACCAGATCGAGAAACTGGAGAAGGAACTGGCGACAGCAAAAGCCCGCCTGGAAGCCAAGCGAGATGAGTTCTCGGAATTCATCAAGGACCTCAAGGTAGGCAAAATGCCCGAGCCCCTGCCCGGCCAGCGCCGGGCAAGAGAGCAAGGCGGAAGAGGCATATTCTAGTAGATTGATTACTCCAACACGCCTGCGCCCTGATTTGCGATAGCGCGGAGACCGGCCACATTTTTCGTGCGAGGCCCTTTTGCTTCTTCTGCGAGAGCGATACTATCGTGGTGTCGGCGGGCGCCGTGTCGGGCGTGGCTGACGACGTGAACTAATACAGGAGTTGACACATGGCCAAGGCTAAGATGCTTGATGCGAACGCGACGGCGGCGCCGGCGCGGACAGTTACTTTCGGAGTTTGCGCGACGGGCGATCCCAGGATCGACGCCGACAGCCGCAAGCGCGCGGTTAACATAGTCAAACTGGTAGCCGACACCGTCGCCGGTGCCGTCCGCATGCCGGACGGCAGGTGCGTCGAAGTGGTCTGGTCGCCCGTTCTTATTGATGGCGAGAAGCAGGCGGACATCGTGGCCGACCAGTTCCGCTCCGCCGGCGTGGACGCGATTATCTGCGCTCCGGACACCTGGGCGTTTCCGCAACTGACGCTCATAAGCCTGCTCAGCCACCTCGACGCGGACATACCGGTGAACATCACGTGCGGCAATAGTGGGCCCAAGCCAGGCGTCGTGTACGCTCATGCCGTCAATGGCGCGTTGGCACAGATGGGCAAGCTCGTCACACTTAACGTGGGCTCCTGGCCGGACACGGGCCTCAAGCCCAAGATGACAGCCGACACGGCCCAGGCGCTTATCGACTGGTGCTATGCCGCCGTTGCCCGCGTAGGGCTCAAAGGCAGGCGGGTCGTCATTTTCGGCCACGACGCCATGGGCATGGAAACCGCCCTTTCCCACGTGATCGCAACCCGTCGCACGTTCGGGTTGGAGATAACCCGTCTGGACATGAAGCTCCTGGCAGATATGGTCACCAAGGGCGCCTACGACAAGGCCGAATTGGCCGAGCTGCGTGCATGGGTGGACAAGGTGATGGGCAAGCGTTTGGAGCAACGAGGCCAGGCCGACGTCAAGAACTTCAACTTCTCGCTGGCGATGTACCTGGTCGTTCGGGATGTCATGGCCGACCTGAACGCCGTCGGCGGAGGCTTCATGAGCCAGTTGGAATGGGGCAGCGATCGGCGCGGCACGCCGCTGCCAGTGGCAGATGCGATGGAGAGCCTCTTCAACTCGACGTTCGACCATCGCGGCGCCAAACCCGCCACTCCATACGCCACCGAAGCCGACGTGCAGGGCCTGCTGACAATGCTGGCGATGACCTGGCTATCGGGGGGCAACCCGCCACTGTTCATGGATTTCCGCAAGGTCTGGGAACCATGGGAAATTCGCGCCCTGGCCAAGAAGCTCAAGGTCAAGTGCAGTGGCAAGGAGCTTTGGGCTCGAAGGGGCTTTGTCGATGGCAATAACAGCGGGTCGGCCAGTCTGAACTGGGCCGCCAAACCCGGTGCCACGCCTGCGGCATGCATCAAGGGCGTCGCCATGCCCTTGGCCGATGAGTTCTACTTCCCGGGCGGCGGCAACAGTGTGACCTTCACGACGCCGGGCGGCATCGATG
>Ga0307990_1002414_pt1 | contig 14953 bp, 14 predicted proteins | sample EllFjometagen129_FD_203168 | JGI IMG/M metagenome (GOLD analysis project Ga0307990, IMG submission 203168) | Marine microbial communities from Ellis Fjord, Antarctic Ocean - #129 | ecosystem: Environmental > Aquatic > Marine > Unclassified | place: Southern Ocean | collected 2014-10-08
GCCGGCTTCTTTTAAACCGGATTCAAATTTCTTTGTCATACGGCGAAGATATTCTAAAAGCTTAAGCCCTTCCGGACTGTCGAGAATCTCGATCGCCTTAAGTGCGGCTGATGCTTCTGAAACTGTGAGAAATCGGGGTCACATCTTGAATAGTGATTAATATTGACATTTCTATCATTTCCTGCTATTCACCTCGATTATGGCATGCGCATGCCGCGAATTCCGGGGACACAATACTAAATTATTGACAATTTGTGTCAATCATCACATTAGTTGCTTATGGCACGCATAGCACGAATAGTAGTTCCCGGATATCCGCATCAAGCCACGAAAGGGGTCGGTCCACGTCAACTTATTGATTATTATAGAATAACACCCTAAAAATAGGTTTTTTAAGTCCCTATATTGCTCTTTTTGGCCCCAAAATGATTATTATAAGGAATATATCTTACCATAATTAATATGAATAAGGTTCTTTTTACCCTCCAAAAACGCATTATAGGCCCATTTCAAGGGGGTATTTCATCACTATTCCATTTGATTTCAGACACTTACCGTGGCCCGACCCCATTACCCATTACCTTGAATGTTGAGGCCTTAAAGGACACCTAACGCTAAGCGTTTGTCACACCCCTCGCCATCGAACTCAGTTCGCAGGATGCGAGATGTGACGGTGGATTTTTGCTAAGTTCTCAATAAGTCCAGCCTGTATTAGAAAAATCCCCCTAAATCCCCCTTTGCAAAAGGGGGAAGAAGTCGGAATGCCCGAACTTATTGAGATGTTACGATTTTTGTCGCTAACGTCTTGTTAAGAATTGATTAAGACAAGCAACCCAGAACTCTAAACTCATAATACAACAAGAGACAAGAGTAAAGCTGACCCCTTTTCGTTTCAAACGCGCTCCATCCCCGGATGGGGCATGCTGTACCGAGTGAATGGGTGTTTCAACTATTCTTCAATTTTTTTACCACCTCCACCAGAGCCTGGGAGCCCCCCACATTGCCAGGAAAAACGATATAAGCCAGGCCGGGATGGCGGCTTTCGGGTCCTAACTGCCAAACAGGGACACCCGGCATGATTTGCCCTATAACCTGGGCCCGGATCACGTTCAGTCCCCTTGTGGCAATGTCGCTTGAGGTAATGCCGCCCTTGGATAGGATGTAACGAGGTCTGGATGAAATCATCTTGATGATTTCAATGAGTCCATCTGAGATATTATTTCCAATGGACAGGGTGCTTACAGGATCATTTCCTGTTATCAATGCCCTGCTCGTGAAGAGGACCACGTCCCTTGATTCCTGTAAGGTTCTATCTACATACCGTGCCACGCGTTCGATTTCATTTACCCGACACTTGCTGTCGAGGAGCGCCTCCACACCCACTTCAATCCGGTCCATGTTTTGTTGGGCTAATAGGACATCCGTTTGCTTGGTTGTTCTGGGAACATGTGACCCAATGATTAGGAGAGCCCCGCCGGATTTTGGCAAATCTAGATCCGATCTTTCAAGCAACGGTCGGGGAGATATCCCGGCGCGAACACGCACAAATGACGCCGCGGTTCGATAGATGAATTTTTTTCCTTGGGCCTCAGCAGAAAGCAGGGCCTTGATCAAAACTTCCAAGTCACTGTAACACACAGCATTGACAATGCAGATCTCACCTCGCCGGAGATTCATGAGCTTAGCATTGACTTGCTTGGGTCCGCCTACCCGAAGGTCCTCTATAGAAATCGAATTTACATCATTCGCGGTGATACGACCTTGCGTTTTTTCCTCTATCCATTGACAAAGGTTTGAGCTTTGATAACCAAAGGTCACATCCCTGGCAAACTCTGTCTCACCCGCAGGGATGAGATACTCATCTTCCTCTACATAATGAATATCGTTTATGGTGTATCGACCGCCTTCCAGAAAAAATGGGATAATCAGCCAACCATCAAACGCTTCCTTTAACGCTTGGGCCAGTGTTTCAACCTCCCCGGGGAAATGTCCCCTTAGCGTGGAATCACTGCGACTTATGATGACAAATTCGCGACCTTTGAATTGGGAAACCGCCTTCAGATTGTGACCAATTTCCTTGTTGAGTTTCTTTGCTTCAGTCAGGGGCAGGCTCCGGGAGTTGGTCAGGATGTAAAAGGCCGTCGTTTTGCGATCAAATTCTTGCTCTAATGCTTCGACAGTCCATGTTGTGAGGACCGGTATGCCGTGAACAGTTTGCGTTCCCGTAGGATCGTCATCCAGAACAATGACTTTGCGTTCACCAATCTTAATTTCTCTTTGAATGTCGGGAAAGAGTTCCTGTGGCCATTCAGGAGGTAAAGGAGAAAAGAGCTTACTTTTCAAGATTCGAGAGCCGAGCGTTGCGTTGCCCAATGGGGACCCCTCTGTACGATGTTGAGGCATTAAAGGACACCTATCTTTAAGCGTTTGTCAAACCCCTCGCCATTTCACTCAGGATCAGATAACAGGACGTGGCGCCGGCATCCTGGTGGCCGATAGTCCTTTCTCCCAGTCGACTGGCCCTTCCCATCTTCGCAATCATATCCTTGGTGGATTCCATGCCCTTTTTTGCAGCCTCTTCAAAGGCGGTCAAGGCTTCTGGAAGGGATAAATCCTTATCCCTTGACTCTTCCAGTGATCTGACGGCTGAGGAAAGGGTATCGATCAGTGTTTTATCGCCCACTTTGGCTTTACCGATGTCGAGGATGCCCTGCTCGGACATTTGAAACATCTCGACAAGGTCATTCAGTTGAAGCGCTTTTTTACCGGACGATGCTTGGGCAAGTTTGAGAAAAAAAGTGCCATAGAGGGCGCCCATAGCACCTCCCACGGAATTCAGGACAACCATGCCCACGTCCTTGAGAATCCCTTCAAATTCTTTCCCCTGACATTCGGGCAATTTTTTCTTGACCTCTCGGAAACACTTGGCCATGTTGACGCCGTGGTCCCCGTCCCCAATGGCACCGTCCAGTTCAGAGAGGTATTCCTTTTCCCTTTCAATTGTATCACAGATATTCTCGAGAGCCCGGTGCATTTGCTCTGGCAATAGAGACTGATTCATCATGCTTTCTTCCTTAGATTTTATAGTATGGGGTATTGGCAGAAGCCGCAAGAAGTACCTTCAATTCATCGTCGAGCTTTGTCAAGGTCACAGAAAAGCCTGCCATTTCCAATCCGGTAAAAAATTCACCTACATAGGATCTTCCGACCTGAATACCCTGATTATCCAGGATCTTTTTAACTTTCCGATAACAAATGTAAAGCTCGAGGTGCGGCGTGCCTCCAAGCCCGTTTATAAGGACCGCCACTTCGTTTCCTGCTTCAAAAGGTAAATCTTCAAGTACCTCGGTTGTCATCTTTTCGGTTATGTCATCGGCACTCATCATTTTTATTTTGGCGGTCCCGGGCTCACCGTGGTGGCCCACAGCATATTCCATCTCGTCTTCGGCAAGGGTAAAGGTCGGTGTCCCTTTGGCCGGGACAGTGCAAGGAGAAAGTGCGACCCCAAGGGTTCTCGTGTTGTTGTTGAGTTTTTCAACCGCGGCTTTACATTCTTCCAGGCTGCCGCCTGCCGCCGCTTTTGCGCCTGCGACCTTCCAACCCAGGAATGAACCGACCACGCCCCGGCGATTGGAGGCCTCTTCTTTGGGAGCTGATCCCACATCATCCGTTGCTATCACCTGTTCAACGACAATGCCTTCTGCTTTCGCCATGTCAGCAGCCATTTGGAAATTCATCACATCGCCCGCATAATTGCCCAGGAGAAACAGGACGCCTCTTCCGGAATCGACGGCTTTGGCGGCTTCGAAACACGCCAGGGGCGGTGGAGATGTAAAGATTTCACCCACGGCCACTGCATCCAGCATGCCATCCCCGATGAACCCAATAAAAGCGGGTTTATGGCCTGATCCGCCACCTGTGACAATCCCCACTTTGTCAGGGACAGGTGCGTCCTTTCTCACGAGCGTCCTGACTGTATCCACTTTTCGCACGTATTCTCTATGTACATCCAGAAAACCTTCAACCATCTCATCAACCACATCATATGGATCATTAATGAATTTCTTCATATTTTCCTCCCTCACATCATAAAAAGATCTTATCATGCCTCAGTGCGTTCGGCCCCAGTGCTTGCCTCCCTCACCGCAAGCGGCGTCTTTGAATAACGGGTTCAAGGTTTTAGGTTCAAAGTTCAAAGTTTAAGGTGAGCTGGTTTAGGCTGTTCTACCAAGGACCCTGAACGCTGAACCGCTAAAACCGGGTTATTTTTGATGTTCTTCCGTATAATCATAAATTCGCTGGATTTTAGGTTCCGACCGCCCACCCGGCGTATATTCAGATGCCATCCAGATGGCTACCAGGGATTCAGCCAGCTCCGGGCCGGTCACCTGTGAACCCAGTGTCATGATGTTGGCATTGTTGCTTTTCCTGGAACGTTCCGTCGAGTATGGGTCCGCACAGAGGGCAGCATAGGCTCCTGGCACCTTATTGGCAGCGATACTCATGCCGATGCCTGTGCCACACAAGAGAATGCCACGTTCATGTTTTCCGCTTGCAACCTCCTCGGCCACCTTAATGGCAACATTGGCGTAGATGGGATCATCACTTCCGTAATCCTCCCATTCATATCCCGCCTGGGACAGATGGGCTTTAATGATCTCCTTCAGGCCGGAGGCGTTCGGATCGCACCCTATAGCAATTTTTTTCATTCGTTTCACTCCATGCTAAATTTAATTTCTTCCAATTCGCTACAACAAGTATCCAGAGACCCTTCCCGCTCCAGCGGGATATCTTTACATTATTTGCACCCCAATACATTGAAACTCGACACCAATTTTAAGATCTTAGCCGATGTAGACAGTTAATGTTTTAAGATGAAAGCGCCTTTCTTACAAAGTCCAAAGATCCTTTCAACACCTGCTCAATCACTTTCAGATCCACACGCGTATCTGCCCTTCTCGGAGAAGCATCTTTAGCCCTGGTGATTCTTAAGGGAATTTCCAGTGACAGGGGTATGGATTCCGGCAATTCCGCCAATCCTTTCAAAATGGCATGATAGTTGACACCGCCCTTTCCGATCTCCGTAAAATACCAACCCGTTTCATCGGACGCCACATCTTTTATATGAAAATGGCCCATATAAGGCAACGCATGTTTGTAATCCTCTTCAGGCTTCAATTTCTCGAAACAATGGGAAATGAGATTGCCAAAATCATAATTAAGTCTGACCCGGCTCGACCCAATCTCCCGAAAAACGGCAGGGGCATCTTGGCCGCTGTTAATAATGTTCTTCTTCCCATCCCCGGGGTTTTCCAATGCAATGGTGATATCCAAAGCATCTGCCAATTCGGCCAGCTTTTCCATGTTCTTCATGAAAATGTGCAGCCTTTCAAGGGGACCGGCATTTGAAATAATATTTTTGGCATCGAGCATCTTTGCAAACCGCATTCTTCTTTTGAAGATGTCAATGGCCTGATCTCCCGAAAGATCCATGTGTGCCGAAAAGGAAAGACAGGACAACTCATACTCTCTTAAAATGCCTATGATCCTTTTGGCATTGGCTTCGGAAAAGACGTCCTCTGTAAAGGGATCGGTATATCCTTCGATAAATGCCAGTTCCACTCGATGAAGACCCAGTTTTGCTATCTCCGCCAGGGAGACAGGAAGATCATAGCCATCATAAGCCGCGGTGCTGATGAGTATTGGATGGTTCATGATTTTCCCTATTTCAATCCAAAGATGTTCGTCTCTATGAATTTCCACGTTTCCAAATAGTCAGCCCGATTGATCAGACGTTCCATTTCACGAATATCTATTCTTTCAAGGAGATCCCATATCTTGTTGGAGATCCTGCTGTTGGCCTCGAATGTGCCGACGATGTCCCAGCGGGTTGGGGATGTATCAGAGGTCAGATAGCCTTCATATCCATACTTTTTAAGGTAATAGAGAAACTCCACGTATTCAAGAAAGTGTTTGGTGCCGCAAAAATAGTCCCAGTCCCACTTTCCGTCATTATCGTTGATGTGAATGTAGTAAGAATAAGGGCTTTCAGCCAGAAGCGCCAGGGCCTCGGCCGGGTTTTCCTTGCCGTATATGGAATGCCCGAAATCGAGGGTGACCCCCATCCCATCACATTGGATATCATGAAGCAGACACAGTGCTTTTGCCGCCGTATCAACGAAGCATTGTCCTCTTGTTTCACTCGGCTTGTATTCGATGAAAAGCGGAATCTGTGTTTGATAGGATCCCGCCTCTCCAAAGGTCTCCACCAAATACTTCCAGGCCTTGGCATAGTCAAACTGGAAAGGGAATTCGTATCCGTCTCCAAGTGGACAGCAGGTGACCTTATCGGCTCCAACTGCCTTGGCAAAATCTTTGGCCTCTTTAATAAATCGAACGGCTTTGTCCCGAATCTCTTTGTTTCCTGAAGTCAATCCCCCGTTTCGAAATTCAGGCTCGGCCTTGACATTGACGTTGACGGCTGCAACATTCAATCCATACTTCCCTAAAAGCCTTTGTGTGTCACCGGGATCTCTTACCTCATAGGGGTAGACGATCTCAACACCGTCGTATCCGTCGATTTTTGTCATCAGATGAAATTTTTGCTCCAACTCAAGGGATTCGTTGTATTCGTGGAAACGATCCTTGGTTTTGGATAAAAAACCGGTGATGATGGACATTTTTAACATGTGATTCACTCCTTTCATCTTAAATTATTTCAATTGATCTACTTTTTTTCATTCCTCTAACAACCGATGAATGGTGTCTCTTCCTTCTCGATACTCTTTATGAATCATTTCCGGTTGGCAAATGATTTCCAGATCGAACCATCCATCATAGCCCGCAAGCCTAAGTGCTTTCATAATCCGGGGCCAGTCTATTGAACCCGCGCCAGGTCTGAGCGAAAGGTTCTCATTTTGAAAATTATCACAGAGATGGGTTCCCGCGATTCGTTTTCCCACCTTGCCCGGGATGAGATAGAGATTCTCCTTTGATGCCCAGGCGTGACCCGTATCAAAGTTCAACTTTAATGATTCTGTTTTGACCCGGTCGCATAGCCGGAGAAACCCATCTATCCCTCCGACGAGAGCAGAGGGGAGTACTTCCACAGCCAGAGTGCGGCCCGCCCGTTCGACAACCTCGATCAATCTATTGAATTTTTTCACTAATCGGTCAAAGTAGGATTTGTAATCGTTTTCCGTCGGGGTGTGGCCTCCCTCAAATGGACCCAGGGGGATTGTAATGGTTGAGCATTCATCAAAAAGGCAAACAATATCCAACACCGATTGTATATGCTCCAGATCCGAATCAGAATTGAGCGATTCAGGTCTATTAAAGTCTTGCATCATGAAATGGGCTACAAACTGGGGCGCCACCAGTCCAAGATCATGGGAACGATGGCGAACCAACCGGGCACCCTCGTTTAACCAGTTTCCAAGATTTTCCCCGTGGAACACCTCCAAATGAAATCCGAGGAAGCCCATTTCTGCCAGGTCGATCAGACCCTCAGCTACGTCAAAGGGCGTGAATCGCTCACTGAAACGGGAAATAAAATATGCTGGAGATACACCGATCAAAATATTAATCCTCTACAGGCTTTTCGGGTTCGAGGTCCGGTTTGCGGGATTTCCTGCGAAAGACCTTGGCAACAAGTTTGTCTTTAAAATTTTTATAAAACTGAAACTGGCTTACGATCGTCCACAAAATGATCAAAAACAGAATCAATGAAACAGGGCGGGTAAAAACGGGCAAGAAACTGCCCTGGGAGACCATTAAGGCCCTGCGGAGATTCTCATCGGCCATCGGGCCGAGAATCACTCCAATCACCAGAGGTGCGATGGGATATCCCATTTCAGTGAGAAAATAACTGATGATCCCCACCGGCAGCATGAGGTAGAGATTAAACACGCTGAGGCCTAATGAATAAGAGCCGATGATGCATAAGAACCCGATGATCGGCATGAACAGGGCCGGTGGGATTTGCAGCACCTTGACAACCTGTTTGGCCAGCAGCATACCAACGACCCACATGGTTATGGAGGCGAGAAGGAGGATGGCTGCCACCTCAATGATGAAATTGGGGTGTTCAAACGTGATCATAGGACCGGGCGTGACCCCGTGGAGCATGAGGGCTCCAAGCAGCATGGCTGCCGGGGGGCTACCCGGGATACCCAGATTGAGCAGAGGAATCATGGCCCCACCCACACATGCGTTATTGGCCGTCTCTGTAGAGATTACTGCCGTATATTCTCCCTTGCCGAACCGTTCAGGGTGCTTGGAGATGTTTTTAGCCGCGCCGTACGAGACCCATGCCGCAATATCTTCTCCGATGCCGGGGACGGATCCGATCCCTACACCGATTAGGGCGGATCTGATGATATGGGGGACATTTCTGATAATGGTGCCGAATTCAGGCAAAATTTTCTGGAATTTTTGCGCCTCCCCGATGATGAGCCGATTCTTGAGAACCTGTATAATCTGAGGAATACCGAAAGCCCCGATGAGCACGGGAACCACCTCAATTCCACTGTCCATTTCGGAAAAACCGAACGTAAATCTCGGGTAAAATTGTAGTAGATCCCGGCCCACGCAGGCTATGAAAAGCCCCAGAAAACCAGCGATCCAACCCTTAATCACCAGGTCAGGGCTGGTCAGGGTGCCGCTGATAATAATTCCGAAAAAGGCAAGCAGAAAAAATTCAAAGGATGTAAACTGAAGGGCGAAATAAGAAATAACAGGGGAAATACTCACCAGGAAAAGCATGCTGATCACTGTCCCTATGGCGGATGCGGTGGTGGTCAGGCCGATCGCCCGACCCCCTTCCCCTTTACAGGCAAGGGGATAACCGTCCAGAGCCGTGGCAGCGGAAGCAGCCGTGCCGGGGATATTGATGAGAATGGAGGCGTAGGACCCCCCGTAAGTTCCACCCACATAGATGGCCAGCAGGCAGATCATTGCCGTGGCCGGTCCCATACCATAGGTCATCGAAGTCAGAAGGGCCACACCAAGGGTTGAGGTCAGACCCGGCATCGCACCGAACATGATGCCAAGAATGACCGATCCGAAAAGAATCAACAGATTCGTCGGTTCTGAAGCGAGATGGAAAACAGTTTCAAAATAAAAAGCTATTCTTTCTAACAAAGACATGAATGTGCGTCACCTCCATCGAAAAAAATCAGAAATCCAGGTACCACAGCTTATCCAGAAAGTTCACGACGAGACCTTCAGTAGGCATGGGTACCAGCAGAAAATATTTGAAGATCGGGAGGACTATAATCAGCGTGGCCAGCGTAATGATAATGGCGGTTCTGTATTTTTTTCTTAAGATCGGGTTGTTTTGGACCCCTACCCGGGCATAAAAACAGTATGACAGGATGAAAAGGAGGGCCAAGCCATCATCGGCATAGGGTATGGACTTATGGAGCAATGAATCGATTCCTGCGGCAAAATAGAAGATGAGCACACCGACACCGGCCAGATAAAAAAAGAAAAGTTTTTTCAGGAGTCTGTCATCATCAAAATAAAACAGGGTGATGAAGACAAAGAGAAAAAGAAAGCTGGCAAGGAAAAAATCGATTCTCGGAACATTCAGGTAAACAAGGGAGAGGAACAGGGTGACAATGGCATAGTAACGAAGCGTCGGTGCACTGATCAGGAATTCCAAATTGCTTTTGCTTAACAACCAGCGTATGACCTTGACGATTTCTTCTCTGCCGACTGTCTTCCACGCCGTCCTGCTCAAAAGTCCGCCCAAAATGATAATCACGAATCCTACTAATAGGGGAAACAGGGCAGGAGAGACGAACCAGACATTCTGGACGCCACCCCAACTGTCTTTCATGGGCATCTTGAAGGCCTGTCTTACAATCCAGACCCCAAAGAACAGAATAATGAGACCTGAAAAAAAATCGGCCTTTCTGAGTTTTTCCTTTTCCAACATGATGCATTCACCCCTGTCCATCCCTAACGGGTTTTGTACAACATCTTTTTTTCATAACATTGCGGACAGCCGCAGGCAAGATTGTGATCTCCCTGGCTAATTGTAAACACTATCTTTAACGCAATATAAGGATGACACCTTCCGTCAGCGGCATGCCCCCAATGTCTATAGCTTATCCATTTGCAGTCATTTATTCATATCAACCCCAAAAATTATTACGGTTTCGGAATACCGAGCTTAGACGGATTAACCGTGGCCGCTTTCAGTTCCCACAGGGTCCAGGCAAAATTCGATTCGAGTGCATCAAATACGGCCTTCGATTCCGCACCGGTTTTGCCCGAAAGCAGGTAGTAATTATCTTTGGCCCATTTTTTCACCTTTTCAGTGGCTATGGCCTTTTTGAAAGCTTTCCTGAGGACAGCTTTGGCGTCTTCAGGTGCATCCGCCGGCACCGCAAATCCAATGGCCTGGGAAATGGGCAGGTATTTGGATAGTCCGGGATAGGCATCGAAAGATGACGGGATCGTTCCCAATCCTTCGACCTTGAATGAATCCGGAATCAACATGCCCAAGGCCCTTAATTTACCGCCGCGCAGCAGTTGCTGTTGCTCGGCCAGAGAAGTCACAACAACTGAGACCTCACCGGCCATGGCCGCGTTCTGGCTGGGGGCTGAACCCTTGTAGGGAATAAAGTTGAAGTCTGCCCCAGAGCCTTTTTCCAGAGCCAGCAGATTGAGATGGTGGATGGAACCTGCACCGCTGGCTGCCGCATTGATGCTATTCGGGCTTTTCTTGGCGGCTTCAATAAGGTCTTTAAGGCACTTGTAAGGGGTTTTGGGAGTCACGGAAATAATGTCCGGCGATCCGCCCACAATAAAACTCTCCCAAACGTCAAACTTTTTATCCCAGCCACCCTGTACACCGGCGGTGACATTGGACTCGGACAAACCACAGAGCGTATAGCCGTCGTGGGGCTGCTTATACGCATGGGCCATGCCCACTGAACCGGCAACACCGCCGGTCTTGTTGATGACATTGACGTTGACGCCCAGGACTTTGGACATCTCAGCGTGTATGATCCGATTGCAGATGTCGGTCCCACCGCCAGCACCCCAGACGACCACTGCGGTGATATTTCTTTTTGGAAATGCCTTTCCTGCGCCATAAACTGCGGTCACGCTAACAACCAAAAGTACCATTAAACATATGCTTAGAATTTTTTTCATCGTAATTCCCTCCTCTATGGTTTTAGATTGCTTGGTTTTAAAATGGACCATGGTGGTCCCGCCATCGACTTTCTGATTTCATGTTTATGTTACTGAATTAAACGACCAACAGACAGTCATCATCCGGTCTACGATATCTTTTCTCTTACCACCTCCTTTCATTTCATGACGGTAAAACCCGGGTTAAATTTTGTCCCGCCCTCGTTAGGCATCCATACCACAAATTTCCCTTGTCTTTCCGGTGCCCACCACTTTTCGTCCCAAAGATTCAGCCGCTTGAACGATGTTTTCTACAAGCTCTGCATTTGATCGGGCCATTTTCTCCGATGAGATAAAGGGACCATCCTCAAATCCGACACGCACGTGCCCGCCGCGTTCAAGGGCGTCACGAAAACCGAGCCATCCGGGTGCATGGTGTCGCGTAAGAAACCAAACAGCGTTTGCCGGCATCTGGTCTAAGAAAATGTCGAGGTTTTTTGTTGAATAGGGCAAAGCATCCGGCGCATCGAATATGAGATTGTAAATCAGGGGTTCATCTAATAATCCTTCCTCATGAAGTCTTCTTGCATTGTTGAACATGGAAAGATCGAATATACAGAGTGACGGCTTGATTTTATTTTTCTTGAGTTCTTGTGCGTAGTACCGGATATCTGACATTGGATTTTGGTAGACGCCACCAAAAAGATTGACAGATCCCATATTCAGGGATCCCAATTCTATACCCGGAACAGTAATGGACACACATCGTTCCTCTAAGGTGTGTTCAGGCGTTCCGCCGGTCGATCCCTCAATGACCACAGGACATGCAGCATGAATTCCTTCCACCTGCCGTCGAAACAGGGTGGTGTCAGTTGTTTGGTAACCCGATTCATCTCGAACATGCAGGTGGACAATAGATGCCCCCGCTTCATGAGAACGGATGACTTCGTCCACCACGTCCATCTTTGTGCGGAATTTCTCTTCTCCTTTATCCCCCGGGCATGGTGCAACGCATATGATCAGATTGTCCATAGGAAGCTCCCTTTATTCGTTTTTTTCTGTCTTTCTGTATTCCTTTTTCAAACTTTCCATGGATCGCCTGAGGTGCAGGCGCATCAGATCCTCGGCTTGACCCGGATTACGTTCATTGACAGCTTTTATGATGGCCAAATGTTCACCGATGGTATCACTGGGGGGTCTGACCAAACCCTCGGAGTCATCGAGCTGGTAACTGAAGGCAATGATGTTGTAGGTCTGAAGGATACTCTTCAGGAATTCCTTGGCGCCGATCTCGACAATAAAGTTGTGAAAGGTGCGATCTTCCCTGGCATAACCCTTGAAATCACTTATTTTTTTTAACCCTTTGAATTTTTTGAAAAACCCATTCAATATCTGGATTTGCTCTTCGGTAATTTCCTGACATGCCCTTCTTGCGGCCAATCCCTCCAGCACCTCTCGGAGTTCGAAGATGCAAATCATTTCGTTTTGTTTAAAAAGGCGCACGAAATAACCGCGACGGGGCAATACCTGAATAAGTTTTTCGTGCTCCAGGTATTTGAGTGCGTTGACGAGTGGGGTTCGGCTGATTCCCAGTTCATCTGCGAGTTTTCCCTGAGGGATTTTCTGCCCGGGTTTAAATTTCCGGTCGATGATCATGTCTTTGATAACCTGGTAGGCTTTATGATCCAGATTTTCATATTCAGCACCTAAGTTCTTCACGGCAAACCCCTTTCTAAAGTAAAATGCATTTAAAATTTTGAATACAAAATTCAATAAACGAATTTATCCGGCTTGTCAAGACATTTTTTCAAATTTTTTCAAATATTTTTTTAGCTACTCAGGTTCAAAGTTCAATGCTTCACGGTTGAAGGCTAACTGATTTAAATTGCACCTTTTTAAGATATCGAGGAGGGGCACACTCTGAGTAACCGCTACCGTTCGTTGGTTCATCAACGATGTCAAGCAATATGAAAAATGCGACTCGGCCGCTGGTGAAACAACTCTATTTATGGGAATACCAACGATTGACCTGAAAGATTACCTGAAAGATACTCTTGACATATGATAGCAATTATGTTCAAACATGGAAAAATAGCCCTAATGTGAAAGGAGGGACTACAATGAAATATCGTTATCTTGGATCTTCCGGTCTGCTGATGTCACGGATTACGCTCGGAACAATGACCTTTGGCGCCCCTGAATGGGGATGCGATGAAAAGGAATCCCACGCCATTACAAAAAATTACATCGATGCGGGTGGGAATTCCCTGGATATTGCCGATATCTACGCTGGAGGACGATCCGAGGAAATTGTGGGCAACCTCATGTCGGAGCTGAACCGTGACGGGCTCATCATCGCCAGTAAATTTTCCCTCCCCTCGGGTCCTGCCATTACGCAGTTTGGTGCTAACCGCAAGCAAATCATTTCCTCATGTGAAAAGAGCCTCAAGCGACTGAAGACCGATTACATAGACCTTTACCACGTCCATATTCCCGATCCTGTAACGCCATTTGAGGAAACTCTGCGGGCCATGGACGATCTCGTGCGGCAGGGCAAAGTTCGTTATACGGGGTCCAGTATGTTTTTTGGATGGCAGTTGGCCAAGGCACAAGGAGTATCCGCAAAGTACAACCTGGAAAAAATGGTGGCCGCTCAATACATCTACAGCCTGATCCACAGGGAACTGGAAAGGGAAGCCATACCGGCGGCCGTTGATGCTGGCATTGGAATTACCTGCTTCAGTCCTCTTGGCGGCGGGCTACTGACCGGCAAATATCGAGAACAAAAAAAACCTGAAGCGGGCACCCGTGCTTTTTTTCGAACAGAAGTGGATGGTCCTCGGTTCTGGCATCCCAGAGGGTACAAAACCGCAGAAATAGTTGAGGACGTCTCCAGAAAATCCGGAATACCAATGGCCAAACTCGCCATTACATGGCCCCTGGGGCGAAAATTTGTTACTTCGGTGATTATCGGTGTCAAAACCGTCGATCAATTGGAAAAGAATATGGAGCCTGCTGACGAAGATTTGCCTAAAGAGGTGTGGGATGAATTGGAAAAGAGGACCCGTCCCGAAGAAGAATACATGACTTGGTACAATAAATTCAATTATGACATCTTTTTCAATGCATGCGAATTTCATGAAGCAAAAGCAGAACTGATGTAAACGCGTTTATGAAGAGCCACTCTCTCATTACACTTTGGCTGTCGCTTCGGACAATATTGGAATCGAAAAGAGGGACATCCTATAGTCCCCTGTTGTTCACCTTGTTCAGGCTATGTGTGCGCTTTTTCCCACAACAGATCCAAAAACTCATAGTACGGGAGGATATCTATGTTACCGACTGTTCTTCTGCGCGGCTCCATACTAACGCATATATATCGTTTCAGCTTCCGTTCCTTCGCCAACATGGGACGGAAATAGGGGACGGAAACAAGGGACGGGCATAAGAAAATAACTAAGTTGACACAATGAAGGTGACGTAGTAGGAAATACACATGCCAAAATTAGCCCGATTGGACGTTTACCTGTTTCTTGCAGGCACCTGGTGTGCTCTCCCGCGTTCCGCGGGATTATTATTCGTAAGCCACGAAAGGGGTCGGTCCACGTCAGCTTATTGATTATTATAGAATAACACCCTAAAAATAGGTTTTTTAAGTCCCTATATTGCTCTTTTTGGCCCCAAAATGATTATTATAAAGAATATATCTTACCATAATTAATATGAATAAGGTTCTTTTTACCCTCCAAAAACGCATTATAGGCCCATTTCAAGGGGGTATTTCATCACTATTCCATTTGATTTCAGA
>Ga0307990_1002415_pt1 | contig 14953 bp, 14 predicted proteins | sample EllFjometagen129_FD_203168 | JGI IMG/M metagenome (GOLD analysis project Ga0307990, IMG submission 203168) | Marine microbial communities from Ellis Fjord, Antarctic Ocean - #129 | ecosystem: Environmental > Aquatic > Marine > Unclassified | place: Southern Ocean | collected 2014-10-08
TTCAATTTTTTAATAATATCTTATTTTATTTTTAAATGTCGCTTATCTCCTCAAGATTTTTTATATTTTACTCCATTATTAGCTTTTTCAGCAATAATATTTATAAAATTTCTTCTTACAAAATCTTCTTTTAAAAAGATAATTTGTTATATTTTATTTATTGCATTAATGATGCCCTTTATTATTAGTTTATTATTTTTAACAATGCCTCTAAAAAAATCTGTAGATTATGGAATAATTGAATTTTATCTAAAAAATTTTGAAGAAAAAGATTCAAATTGCAATTTAATTTATAACCCCGTTTATCAATATCATTGGTTTTTAAATAATCAAGAGCAAAAAGACTTACTTTATAAACATGAGATTTATTCTAAATATTTAAGTATAGATAAGATGGTTCAAGAAAATTTTTCTGTTATATGTACAAAAGAAATAAATCAAGAGTTTTTAATAAAAAATGGTTACAATAGATATCTGAAATCAGACATTTTTTATAAGAAATAAATAAGATATATAAATAAGTCTTATATTTAAATAATATGAAAATTTATGATTGTTTCCTTTTTAATAAAGAACTTGATCTTTTGAAATTAAGATTGCAAGAACTTTATGACTATGTAGATTATTTTGTTTTAGTTGAATCAAATAAAACTTTCAGTGGAAAATCTAAAAAATTTATTTTTGAAAATAATAAAGAAAGATTTAATAAATGGAAAGATAAAATAATTCATATTAAAGTGGAGAATTCTCCAGCATTAAATAGATTTGGCGAAAAAATACAGAGGCGAGTAGATAGATTTAATAATAAAAATTTTCCAATTAACGGACTTGTTATACATTTAGGGGTTGGTAGGTGGAAAATTCAAAAATTCCAAAGAAATGCAATAATAAGGGGATTAAAAAAAGCTGATGATAGTGATATAATTCTTGTTTCAGATTTAGATGAAATTCCAAATCCAGAAAAATTTTCTGAAATGATTGAATTATTAAAAAAAGAAAATAAAGTGGGATTTAAGCAAAAAATGTTTTATTATTATTTAAATGGTTATGTAAATGATAGATGGGTAGGAACAACTGCAACAACCTTCAAAAATTTAAAAGAAAAATTTAAATCAGAATCTCAAAATCTTAGGGCATCTATTTTTGATAGCAAAACAATAAAAAAGATTTTTAGATTAAAGGAACTAAAATTAGTTAAGAAAGGTGGTTGGCATTTTTCTTATTTAGGCAGTTCTAAAGAAATAATGGAAAAAATATCTACAATGTCTGGGACAGAAGCTATAAAAAAATTAAATTGGAAAATTGAAGAAATTGAGGAGATTATAAAAAATAATAAATTTATTCACAATAGAAATGAGAAAATAAATTATGTTCCTGTAGATGATTCATTTCCAGAAGCTTTGAGAAAAAATATAAAAGAGTATTCTCATCTAATAAAAAATGTCAGAAAAAGAAAAAAATAAAATTTGTCTTGTTTCAAGAAGATTTGATGAAGATAGCGGGAGATGTGAATGGGTTTATGCAGAAAGATTGAAAGAGGAGATGGAAAGGAGAAATTTCAATGTTTTTAAAATAGAACAGGAAAATGCCGAAATAAATACATCCCCATTTAAGAAAATTTTTCATGATTATTTTATTGTTTTATTCGAATTATTAAACAAAAGATTTTCAGAAAAAATAAGAATTTTCCATTTTTTAAATGAAAATCAGGCAGTATATAGTTGGTTAATAAGATTAACTGGAGCAAAAACCATTACTACTTTTCATGATTTTATAAATTTAAATAGCAAAGATAAAAAAAGAAGAATTTATTTCAAGTTTATTTATAAATTAGCATCATTATCAGATATAGTTATTTTTAATTCTATGAAGACTAAAGAAGAGTTTTGGAAACTTTATGGTTTAGATAAAAAAAACTATCTTATTCCAGTAATAAATTATTCTGTTTTTCCTATAGAAAATAAAAATAAAACTATTAGGAAAATAGGTTTTTTAGGAGTAAGAGAACCAAGAAAAAATGTTCTTGAATTTGTGAAATTAGCAAAATTAATTAAAAATAAGAAGTCTAGATTTAAAATTGATTTATGGGGTGCTAGGGGTTCTTTAGAAGAAGAATTAATAAAACAGATAAAAGAAAAAGAATTAGGAGAAATTATTGAAATAAAAGGAATTGCCCCTGGGAAAAAAATTAATGAAATTTTTAATTCATTTGATTTTTTATTTTCTCCAACAAAGGAGGAAGGTCTTGGAGTTGCCCTTATAGAACCCATGTTTTGTGGAGTTCCAGTATTTATCTTAGAAAATTCAAAAATTCCAGAAGAGGTCAAAAAATGTTGTATAATCTGTAAAAATACAGAAGAGGTATTTGATAGAATTTCAAAAATTTCTAGAAAAGACTATGAAATTTTAGTAAACAAATCTCTTTCCAACTCAGAAAAATTTATCCAGTTTAATGCAAAAAATAATTTTGAGAAATTAGCCAAATTATATAATGAGTTGATTTAATTTTTTAAAATAAAAGAAATATTTAAAAAGAATTAATTTAATATTTAACATGGTGAAATTGACAGACTTACAGCATTTAATTGCTGAAAAATTTAATATAGTTATCTCGCGCAATTCTCCAGACATTCTGTTTGCAAAAAATAATTAATACAAAAATGGTAAAAAGTTATTCAAAGAAATTTTATGATAATAAAACCAAAAAAACATTAGAATCTGCAAAACAGATAATTCCCTTAATTTTGCGTTTAATAAATCCTAAAAGTGTAGTTGATATTGGATGTGCAAGAGGAGAATTTTTATCAGTATTTAGAGAAAGAGGAATTAATAATATTCTTGGTGTTGAAGGAAAATGGGTTGATAAAAAAAAATTACTGATTCCTGAGAAAGATTTTTTATCTTTTAATTTGGAAAAATCGTTAGACACAAAGAAAAAATTTGATTTAGCTCTTTCATTAGAAGTTGCAGAACATCTTAAAAAATCCTCTGCTAAGCAGTTTGTAAAAACTTTAGTTAATTTAAGTGATATTATTTTATTTTCAGCGGCAATCCCTTACCAAGGAGGAACTAATCATATAAATGAACAATGGCAAACTTATTGGGTTAATTTATTTAAGGAAAAAGATTATCTACCAATTGATTGTTTGAGAAAAGATATGTGGGATAATAAAAAAATTTCTTTTTGGTATGCTCAAAATATGATTTTATTTGTAAAAAAAGAAGTTCTTTATAAAGATAAAAAATTAAAAAAAGAATATGAAGAGAATAAGAATAATTCTTTATCAATAATCCATCCTAAATTATATTTATTCATTGCTTCTAAATACAATCAAATAAAAAAGATGATCCCTCTTCCTATAAGAAAAATTTTAAGAAAAATAAATTAATAAAGTTATTTCTGCCATATGTATTTTAAACTAACTATATAACCTAATGCAGTTGCAACTGCTATTCCAACTAAATTTGAAATAAGATAATGTAATCCCAGATTTGTTAATATCCATAATATAAAGAAATTTACTAGCAGGGTTAATCCTCTTGCTATGTGCCAGTTAAAAAAACGATAAAAAAAACTTTTTTTCCCTTTTTCCCTCCTATCTTTAAAAGTCCAAGAGTCATTTAATAGAAAATTATTTATCATAGATGCTTCAATAGCTATTATGCTTGAAAATAGATAAAAAAGTCCTGTAATTTCAGTTAATAAAAATAAGAGCCCTTCATTAACGATTACTCCTGAAAAACCCACTATTCCAAATTTTATAAATCTTTTAGGAAATTTAAACATATATTTCAAAAATTGAATAATTTTATAAAACTATCATTTTTGATGAAGAATGGATGTTAATATAGTAAGGAAAATAGATAAATTCTTTGGAATTCCTTTATGCTTTTTATTCACAATAATAGAAAAACTTAGAATTAATAAAAAACATAAATCCCCTCCAGAGAAAATTCTTATCACTCAAATATCTGAAATGGGAAGTCAAATAATGATTTATCCTTCCCTAAAAGAATTAAAAAGAAAATATATAAATTCTGAATTATATTTTTTAACTTTTAAAAAAAATGATTGGCCTATGAAGACATTAGGAATTATTCCAGGAAAAAAAATATTTACAATTAGAGATGATTCTATAATTTATTTTTTTATTGATGTTTTAAAAATTATAATTAGAACAAGAAGAATAAAAATAGATGCTGTGATTGATTTAGAGCTTTTTGCAAGAGTTTCAATGTTACTTAATTATTTGACTGGAGCAAAAACAAGAATTGGATTTGATAATTTTATGGCAGAAGGATTATATCGGGGGAACTTATTAACTCATAAGGTTCATTATAATCCTTATAAGCATATTTCAATTAATTTTTTAGCTCTTATAAAATCTCTTGGAGAAGATAAAAAAGACTTGCCTTTAGTGAAAGAAGAAATTAAAAATAATTTAGAAATACCAAAAATTGAGGTAAAAAAGGAAGATAAAGAAAAAATCCTTAAAAAATTGCAAAAGAAAAATTCTTTGATTAATGAAAAAAGCAAATTGATGATATTTAATTATGATGCAGGAGATTTGCTTATAAGAGCGTGGCAGTTGAAAAATTTTTCTGAATTAGGAAGAAGATTGTTAGAAGAAAAAGAAAATTATATAATTCTTATTGGAACGAAAAAATCAAAAAAATTTGCTTCAATAATAAAAAAAGGAATTAACAATGAAAAATGCATAGATTTATCTGGGGAAACCTCTCTTGATGAGTTAATCAATCTATTTAGTATTTCAGAGATAATGATTGGGATAGATAATGGCCCTTCAAATTTTTCTGCTCTAACCAGATTAAAAACAATTGTTCTATTCGGACCTGAAACCCCTTTGTTATATAAACCTTTGAATGAAAATGTCAAGGTAATTTATAAGAATTTAAATTGTAGTCCTTGTTTAACAGCTTTTAATAACAGAACAAGCCCTTGCAAAAATAACAAATGTTTAAAAAATATAAGTGTTAGTGAAGTGTATAAAGAAATTAAAACTATGCTTAAAAAATGAAATCTTTAGAAAAAATAAAAAGAGATAAATATCTCCTTGGGCTTATAATCATATTATTAATTGCAACTATCATAAAAATCTTTCTTTTGTTTGAAGTTACAACAGGGCATGGGCAAGATGATTTATGGATAATTAGTCTTGGAGAAAATTTTATAGATAATTTTAGATATGAGTTAATGGAAAATCAACCTTATAATAATACCCAGCCAGTTTACCCCATATTATTCGGAATTTTTTTGTTTTTGTTTAATTTTATTTTTAATAATCCTCAACAAACAGGAGCATTATTATCAGTGATTATAAGTTTAGGAATTATTGTTTTTACATATATATTTTGGAGTAAAATAGAAAATAAAAAAGTGGCTCTATTAGCAAGTTTTTTCATTGCTTTTTCTTTTTTTAGCATACGCTATGCAAGTTTAGGATTAAATGCAAATCCTCTTTACACTCTTTTGCTTTTGATAAGTCTGCTACTTATCTATAAATCTATTGAAAAAGAAAAACTAATACCAATAGCAGCAATATTTATTACTTTAAGTGCTTTAACAAGATGGGAAGGATATTTACTTATTCCTGTGGCTTTTTTCACCTTAATAATTTCTAAGAGAAAAGAAATTTTCAGGGAAAATAAGATTAATTTTAGTTATTTTAAAAAAGATTATTTTATAATTTCTTTATTAATAATTTTGCTCCCTTTATTTTTATGGTCTTTGAGATCTTTCAATATTAGTGGTTCTTGGATACCCACTTATACCTATCAACAACAATTAAGCAGTAATGAAAAAGTATGGCAAGGAGGGGTTAATTTTTTTACAGGAATACTGGCTTATATTCCTTATTATATGATTATTTTAATCATAGGGGGATTATTATGTGGGTTAAAAAAATATAAGAAATACTACCCTATTTTTCTCTATATTATTTTAGAATTATTTATACATCTAAAGTTTAGAGGACGTTCAGGGCATTTATATTTTATAACTCCTCTTTTGTTTGGATATGCTTCAATTTTTATATTGAAATTAAAAGAAAAAATAGAAAATAAATTGAAAAATGGATAAAAAAATCATAATTTCTATAATTTTAGTAATTTTTCTTATTTTCTTTTTTATAACCCAAGTTAGAGAAGGTTATTTTTTTGCTAAAGATTATTATAAAAGAAATGATGTGATAAAAGAATCTATGAAGTGGATGAATCAAAATTCAGAATTAAATGATAAAATTCTTGTTGGAGATGCAGTTGTTTATAAATATTTTACTAAGAATCCCTTAATTAGTTATAGCCAAGCAGGAGGGTGGGTTAATAATTTTATTAAACAGAATAAAATAAATGACCCTTTAATGGGTTATGCAGCTTTTTTTGCTTCAAATGATATAAAATATTTTGTTGCTTATGATTCTACAATGGACTGGTTTTATACATATACAAAAGAATTTGCTAAAAAGTTTGAGCCAATAGAGTATGAATTTGCAGAAATCAAAATTAAACTCCAACCTCTTAGAAAATTTGAAGTATATGGTGGAGAGATTATATTATATCAAGTAAATATAGCAGAAAAATCTTAAAATTTTTAAAATGAAAAAAATAAAAGTTTATTTACAAAGACCCTGGAAATTTGCAGACTCATCTTATTATAAATATTTAGTTAAATACCCTCCTAAAGAAATTGAATTTTTAAATGTAAGGGGTGATGAGGGAGCAATTGAAAGTGGAAAAAAAATGAGGTTTTTGCAAAAAATAAAGCAGACAATAAAAAAATTTCTAAGCCCTTTTTCAATACCTAATGTTCATTTAACTAGATACAAAGGGGAATATGATTTAATTCATTGCACTCATTGTTTAAGTTTAAATAAAAAAAAGCTATGGGTAGCAGATATAGAATATGTAAAGCAATTATGGGTTTCAAACAAACCATATGAAGATATGAGTGAAAATAAAAAAATTGTTGAAAAAATTCTTAAGAGAACAAATTGTAAAAAAATCTTGGCCTGGACAGAATGGGTTAAAAAAGATATTTTAAAATTTTTCCCTGAAATTGAAAATAAAATAGAAATAGTGGGTTTTGCAATGCCTTCTCCAGAATTTTTAAAAGAAAAAACCAGTAAAATAAAATTACTTTTTTCTTCAAGAAGGTTTTATTTTAAAGGAGGGCTTTACGCCTTAGAGGTAATTGATAATCTTACTAAAAAATATAAAAATGTTGAGGGAATTATCATTTCAGATACCCCTAATGAAATTTTAGAAAAATATAAAAGCAATAAAAAAATTAAATTTTATGATTTAATTACTCAAAAAAAATTATTTGAAGAAATTTATCCTAAATCAGATATTTTTATCTATCCTTCTTATACAGATACCTTTGGTTTTGGGTTTATAGAAGCAATGGCTTTTGGTTTGCCATTAGTCGGGATAGAAGGGCATTGCAACAAGGAATTGATAACTGAGGGAAAAACAGGTTTTATTATTCCAAAAGAACAAGAATTAGATTTAAAAAATATAGGAAAAAAAGAGAAGAAAATAATTGATAAACTTCAAGAAAAAACAGAATTATTAATTAAAAATAAAGAATTAAGAAACTTAATGAGTAAAAATGGAATTAGTGAGGTTAAAACTGGAAGATTTTCCATTAAAAATAGAAATGAAAAATTAAAAAAAATTTATGAAGAAATATTGGAAAATATATAATTTCCTTCAAATACGCGAAATCCAGTCATTATAAACGGATTCTAATGTTTCTTTAAGGGAATATTTTCTTTGCCAGCCTAAGTTTAATAGTTTAGTATTATCTCCTAATAAAATCGGTTCGTCTGATAATCTTAAGAGTGAAGGATCATTAACAACTTTTATATTTAATCCAGATATTTCTATAAGCATTTCTAATACTTTAGAAATTTTAATAGCTTCTCTATTGCAAATATTTATAGGTTCTCCAGGATTTCCTTTTTCTAATAATTTCATCATTGCAGCAACTCCATCACGAACATCTATGAAATCCCGAGAGGTATCTAAATTACCTACATAAATGATAGGTTCAAGTTTATTCTTTGAAATTAATGCTAATTGACGGGAAAAATTTTGTATTGCAGTTGCAGGAGGATGTCCAGTACCAACATGGATAAATAATCGAGGAAGGAATATTTTCATATTATAATTAGCAAAATATTGATATCCCAGGGCTTCTGTAGAAAGTTTAGTTACACCATAAGGAGTAATTGGTTTAAGAGGCATATCTTCCTTAAGAGGACAATCTTCAGGTTTTATATCCCCATATTCTGCACTACTACAAGCTAATAAGACCTTTGCTTCAGGAACGAATTTATGACAACATCTAAGAACATTTGCAGTACCAATAAAGTTTGTAATATGGGTGATATGCTCACAATCCCATGATTTCCCATTAAATGCCTGGGCAGCAAAATGAGCAACTATGTCTGGCTGAATTTTCTTAAATATCTTTTCTAAAGAACCTTCATCAAGAATATCACATCTAAAAATATTTTTATCTTGAATAGCATTTTTTCTACTTGAAGCACTATCGCGAGCAATACCAAAAGTTTCCCACCCTTTAGTTCTGCTTAACTTGGCTAAATGCTCTCCAATCATACCGGTTATTCCAGTTATTAATATCTTCATTTTATATAAACTCTATATTTTTAATAGTAATTATAAATCTTTCTTAAGAATATATAATTTTAAATAACTTTGATGTTTAAAATTATATCTACTTTATATATTAAAAAATTATATATTAGTGGAATAATTTAAAATGTTAACCAAAAAAGAACAGTATGATAGAGCTAACAAATTTTTGAAAAAAAAGTCAAAGATAAATCTTAAAGGTTGGCCAAAAAATACTCATGAAGCAGCAATAAAATTTTCAAAAATAAAAAAGGATGATTTATTGCTTGAGGTAGGTTGTGGGAGAGGAGAACATTTTAAGTATTTTTTAAAAAAAACAAAAAAAGTTTATGGTATTGATATTTCTGAATTAATTTTAAAAGAAATTCCCTTCAAAGAGGTATCTTTATTTTTGGCAGATATAGAAAAAAAGACTCCTTTTAAAGAAGAATTTTTTGATATTGTTATTTCTGTAGATGTAATTGAGCATGTTACAAATAGATATTATGCTCTTAGAGAAATGAAAAGAATTCTAAAAAGAGGGGGGAAATTGATTATAATCACCCCTAATTTAGTTAAAGCGAGGAATAGATTTAGATTTTTATTTGGAAAATATCCTCATACCGGGGGTAAAAAGATTAAAAAAGGTGTAGATTTTTTTGATGGAGGACATTTACAATATTTTACTTTTGAAACTCTTAGGGAATTAGGGAAAAAGGAAGGATTAAAAGTTATAAAAGAATTTGGTTTTGGAAGATTTGGAAAAATTCACAATTTATTTAAATCATTTATGTCTGGTTCTATTTGTATTGTTTTTGAGAAGATATAAATTTAAATAAACTTTAAAGATGTTTTATATGCAAAGAAAGAAAATACTTTTCTTATCACCCTTACCTCCGCCTTATTATGGGAGTGCAATTTCAAGTAAGGATTGTCTGAATATTCTGGAAAAAGATAAAACTTTTGAGGTAGTAAATATTAAGATAAATTTTGCTCAAAAAATGAGGGGGATTGGCAAAATAAGTCTAGAAAAATTAAGGAAATTTAAAAATATTAAACAAGAAATTAAAAAAGTTTTAAAGAATTTTAATCCAGATATTATTTATTTTATGCCAGCTACATCAAAGATAGGACTACTAAGGGATTATTTATTGGTAAAAGAAATTAAAAAAAGATGGACTAAAAAGGTATTTTTCCATATAAGAACAAGAATAACTAATGAAAATTGGAAAAATCCTTTTATTAAAAAAATTTACAATAAGATGTTTAAAAATCAGAAAGCAATTGTTTTAGATAATTCCCTAAAAAAAGATTTGCATAGTCTAATTGGTGAAAAAGAACTATTTGTTTTACCTAATGCAATAAAAAATGAATTATCAGAAAAAGAATTTAATGAAATAATCAAAAAAAGAAAAAAGAAAAAAAATTTTGAAATAATTTTTATCTCAAATATGGATAAAACAAAAGGGTGGCCAAAATTACTTAGGGCATGCAAAATTCTTGATAAAAAAAACATGGATTTTAGGTGTAGTTTTATTGGCGCATGGCAATGTAAAAAAGATGAAAAAGATTTCTGTAATTTTATTGATAATTACAATTTAAAAAATAAAATTAAATATTTAGGGGAGAAAATAGGAAAAGAGAAAAACAAAATTCTGGAGGATTCTGATGTTTTGGTTTTTCCAACTGAATATAAATTAGAAACATTTGGGAGGGTTATTTTAGAAGCCATGATGTTTGGATTACCTGTAATTGCTAATGGGATAGCATCTATACCAACAATTATTCAAAATGAAAAAACAGGTTTTGTTTTAATAAAAAATTCTCCAGAAGAAATTGCAGAAAAAATAGAATTGTTGATAAAAAGCAAAAATAATAGGTTAGAAATGGGTAAAAGGGGAAGGGAAAAGTTTTTGAAAGAATATATTCTTGAAAATTATGCAAAAAAATTTATAAGGATATTGAATAAATAATTAAAATGAAAAGAAAATATAGGTTAGCTGTGTTGGATTTTGCTCCATGCAATTATCGTTTGCCTTTATTTGAAAAATTAGCAAAAAATCAAAAAATAAATCTTTTTGTTTATTTTTGCTCAAATAATGGTGTTAAAGGGGGATCATATGATCCTGAAACAGGAGAAGAATTTTTTTGGGAAAATATTGTTAAAGGATTTGAGTATAAATTTTTAAATGAAATTAATAGTGGAAAAATATTAAGGATAAAAGGCTATTTTGAAATTATTAAAGATATTTTGCTGAAAAGATATGAGGCAATAATTATTTATAGTTACTCTTCATTCACACATAAAATAGCAATAATAATCTCTTGGATTAGCAGGACACCTGTAATCTTTAGAGATGAGATTCATGAAGTAAGAGGAGGTTTGTTTAAAAAAAATATTAAAAAAATAATTTATAAATTTCTTTTTAAAATTCCAAAAGCTTTTTTATATAGTTATTCAAAAAATAGAAAATTTTATGAAAAATTTGGAGTTAAAAATGAAAAATTATTTTTTCATCCTTGTGCAGTGGATAATGAATTTTTTAAAAATGAAGCAAACAAGTTTAAGAATAGTAAAGATAAAATAAAAAAAGAAATAGGAATAGAAAAAGATTCAAAAGTAATTCTTTTTGTAGGAAGAATCTCCCCAAGAAAAAGGGTTTTTGATATATTAAAATCTTATGGAAAAATTAATGGTGTAAAGAATAAAACATTATTATTTATTGGTCCCGCAGGAAATGAAAAAGAAAGATTAGAAAGATATACTCTTAAAAAAAATATAAAAAATGTAATTTTTTTAGGATTTAAGAAAACATCAGAAATATCCAAGTTTTATTCTATTGCAGATTTATTTGTGGTTGCTTCTGAATATGACCCAAGTCCAAAAGTTTTAAATGAAGCAATGAATTTTTCTCTCCCAGTAATAGTTTCAGATAAAGCTGGAACTGCTAGAGATTTAGTAAAAAATGAAAAAAATGGTTTTATTTTTAAGTGTGGAGATATTAAAACATTTTCAAAGTATATGGAAAAAATGATTAGTGAAGAAAAATTAAGGAAAGAAATGGGAAAAGAATCCCTAGAGATTGTTTCAAAATGGAATTTTGATAATGATGTTAAGGCAACAATTAAAGCATTAGATTACATATACAAAAAATGAAAGAATTAGTAAGAGAATTATTTTCAAAATTTAATCTTGGGATTGTGAAAATTTTTCCAAGACATTCCACTCGATTAGCAAAAACAATTTTTGGAAATAGACCAATTATTGCTGTTGAAATAGGGGCAGATAAGGGTAAAAATGCGTTAAATGTGTTAAGAACATTAAGCATAAAAAAAATTTATCTTATTGATCCTTATGAAAATTATGAAGAGAGGTCTAAAAAAGAAATGTCTTCTGCTGAGATAGAAGCTAAAAAGAGATTAAAGCCTTATAAAAATAAAATAATTTGGATAAAAAAATTTTCAGATAAAGCTTTTAAAGATATTCCTAATGAAATTGATTTTATTTATATTGATGGAAATCACGAATATGAATATGTTAAAAAAGATATTGAAAATTATTACCCTAAGATTAAAAAAGGAGGAATATTAGCAGGGCATGATATATCAAACCCTAAGTATGGTAAGGGAATTATTAAGGCTTTGATGGAATTTTCAATTAAAAATAATCTAATTTTTGAAATTTCAAGGACAGATTGGTGGATAATAAAAAATGAGAAAACTGGAATTAAATAGAAAAGTAAAAATAAGAAGTTTTAATCCCAATGATAAAAATCATTTTTTTGGGTATTATGGAAAGTCTCCATGGGATAAATCTGGCAGATATTTTGTTTGTTTAGAATCTGATTTTTTTAATAGATTTCAGAATAAAAATGATATTGCAAATATTTTATTAGTTGATTTAGAAAAAAATAAAACTGAAAAAATAGCTGAAACAAAAGCATGGAATTGGCAACAGGGATGCATGCTACAATGGTTAGGATCTGATTTTAATTCAAAAATTATATTTAATGATCGGGCTGGAGATAAATTTGTATCAAGAATTATAGATATTAAAACAAAAAAAGAGAAAATTATCCCTCATACGGTTTATGATGTTCATCCCTCTGGAAAATATGCAATCAGTTTAAGTTTTTCAAGATTAAATATGGTTAGAAAAGGTTATGGTTATGAAGGAGTTGAAAATAAAAATAAGAAAAAGATAATTCCTGAAAATGAAGGAGTTTATTTAGTTGATTTTGAGACTGGCAGGAAAAAATTAATTATCTCCTTGGGTGAACTTGCAATGTATAAACCCCTTGATTCAATGAAAAAAGGAAACCACTGGATAGACCAACCAATATTTAATCCAAAAGGAGATAGATTCTGTTTTTTGCATAGATGGGAAATAGGAAATGGATTATTTCACACAAGATTTTTTACAGCAGATATTAATGGGAAAAACTTATTTATGTTTCCTGATAGTGGGTTTTATTCACATTTTACATGGAAAAATAATAAGGATATCTTAGTTTGGTGTAGTGTTTCAGAAAAATTTGGAAAAATAAGAAAAGGCAATAAAAAATCAAATTTTATTTTAGAAAAAATTCTCCCAATTTATAGAAAACTTATCCCCAGATATATTAGGAAAAAAATCCTCCCTGCTAATTATTACCTCATAACAGATCAAAGCAGTGATATAAAAAAGATTAAAATAAATTATGAAGATGGGCATCCTTCTTTTACAAAAGATGAGAGATATCTAATAACAGACACATATCCTGATGCAAAACATTTCAGAAAATTGATTTTGTACGATTTTCTTAAGAATAAAAAAATAAATCTAGGAAAATTTTATACCCTGCCTAAAGGAATAAAGGATTCAAATTGGGATAATGGGGGATTAAGATGTGATTTACACCCAAGATGGAATTTTCAAGGGAATAAAATATGTTTTGATTCTGTTCATGAAGGAAAAAGAGGGGTATATGTTATTGATTTAAAAAAGATTATTAGTTAGTTTTCCAATACTCCCACCACTTATAAAGTAAAAATAATCTTATTTTATAATTTTTTGATAAATCATCTTTTTTATCTATGACATTATTATAAAATTCTTTCCATTCTCTGTTTATAATTTTCTCTTTATACAATACATCTCTCGCTTTTTTTATTTCAGAGGTATATTCACTTTTATTAATCCATTCAATTAAAGGAGGAGTAAAACCCACTTTTTTTCTTTTTAAAATTTTGTTTGGAAGAATTTTTTTGAGAATATCTTTCAGAATAATCTTTGTATCAAAAAGAGATAGTTTCCATTTGGAGGGAATTTTCATTGAATATTCTAATAATCTATAATCAAGAAAAGGACATCTAACTTCAAGAGAATTTGACATTGAAGCTCTATCAACATTTAATAAAAATCTATCTGGAAGGGTATAAAAAATAATATCCATTAATCTCACTGCTTCGGGAAGATTATTTTTTGTAAGATTTAAACAATAAGACATTTTTTCGTCAAGAATTTTTTTTGTTATTTCTGGTTTGTAAATATATGTTCTTGATTCAGAATAAAATTTTTTTAAAGGGAGCAAACTTAATTTTAATCCTTCTTCAAGATTTTTTAAAAAACCCTTTTTACTAAGAGAAGTCACTTTTAATAATAATTTTCTGATAAATAAAGGCAGTTTTCTAATAAATTCTAATTGCTTGGCAATTTTATATCTGGAATATCCACTAAAAATTTCATCGCCCCCATCCCCACTTAAAGCAACTGTAACATATTTCCTTGTTAGTTTTGATAAATTAAAAGTTGGAAACATTGACTGCTCTGAAAAAGGTTCATCATAATAATAAAATAGCTTTTCTTTATCTAAGACATAATTAAAATCTTTTTCTGAAAAATATTCATGATGGTGTTTTGTTTTTAGCAAGTCTTTCATCAATTTAGAATAATCTGATTCATCATATTTTCCTTCAAAACCTATTGAAAAAGTATTCAAATTTTTCAAGTCAATAAAATCAGACATTTGAGCAACAATTGAAGAACTATCAATGCCTCCAGAAAGAAAAGCACCTAATGGAACATCTGAAACTAATCTTAATTTTACTGCATCTTTTAGCAATTCTCTCCCTTGTTTAATCAACTTTTTTTTATTATTAATTGGAGAATATTCAGGAATATAATAATAGAAATATTTATTAATTTCACGATTAGATAAATCAAAAATTAAGTTTTGATTAGCTTCTAATTTATAGATATTCTTGTAAATTGAATAAGGTGCAGGAATAAAACCAAGAGATAAATATAAATCAA
>Ga0307990_1002417_pt1 | contig 14946 bp, 14 predicted proteins | sample EllFjometagen129_FD_203168 | JGI IMG/M metagenome (GOLD analysis project Ga0307990, IMG submission 203168) | Marine microbial communities from Ellis Fjord, Antarctic Ocean - #129 | ecosystem: Environmental > Aquatic > Marine > Unclassified | place: Southern Ocean | collected 2014-10-08
AACGTCATCATTGACATCATCGTCAGCAACAGAATCCCCGCCGCTATCGTCGTCATCGTCGCCACAGCCAAGGCACGCCGAACCAAAAGCAACGAACAAAACCAGGATAAAAACTGAAATCATACGATCTAATCTCATGATAACTTCTCCCCTCATGTTTGATTCCAAGGCTCATTTTCTTCTGACTGCCGCGTATTATAGGGAAAAACACTGCGAATGAATAGAAATTTTTATTATGAGTTGAGGCGGGCGTAGTCTGCCCCTACATGCCGCGTCCATCAGTCGCATTGAATATATCTTCAGCGTGACTTCCAGGATTCTTTTGAATGGCCGCGAAATGATCCCGGATGAAATTTTCATCACATGACACAAGGCAGGATTTATGTCGCCCGTCGAAATCCTTGATCCGCCCCATTTTTCGCCAGATTTCGGCAACCGGCATCTCCAGCATATTCCCAAAGCTGGCCTGGATGCAGGCGCACGGAAACACATCGCCGTAAGGCGTCACGTATAACTTCTCCGTTCCCGCCGGGCATCCTTCCTCCAGGAAATTGGACGATCCCTCCCAGCGCACGTGCGGCATGAGCATCAGGCGTCTGAAAGCCTCCCGCTCCGCTTCGCCGACCAGCCCCTCACGATCCGACCAATTCTTTCCCACGGCGTAGGCCCAGTTCACCGTCAACACTCCGCCAAGTTTTTGCGCGAGACGCGCCGTTTCGAAAATGCTCCCGTCCCGCGCATTTTCCTTTGTCAGAATCGTCGTGAACCAGACCGGCATTTTCACTCGCCCCAGTTCCTGGACCGCCTTCATCAAAGCGTCGAAGGCGCCGCTCATTCCACGACAGGCGTCATGGCTCGCGGCATCCGGTCCGTCCAGAGAAAGGACGACAATGCCGACTCGCACTTTTTTGAGTTCCTCGGCGATTTTGCGATCAATTGTCAAACCGCTGCTCGCCAACGTCACCAGTAAATCCCGGCGCTTCGTCGCTTCAGCCAAAATGTCGAAAATATCCGCGCGCAAAAGCGGCTCACCGCCGGTAATATTAACAAATATTGCCCCAAGGTCGGCCAGTTCCCGAATCGCGCGCGTCGCCTGCTCTTTCGACATTTCCTTCCTTTTTTCGTCGATCAGCAATTTCGTCAGGCAGTGCGGACAATCGAGTAGACATTGATAGGTCACGCAGAATTCCACGCCGTGCAAAGGCCTGCGCAACCCGGCGAAGGCCCTGAGCCATCCACGCATTGCGCGAATCGTCACGCGGGGAAAAGCCACCATCATCTTGATATCGGCTGCGCTCGGCAATCGCGGAATCATACGCGGTCCTTACAATCCAAGGGGACTTCGCCAACCGGCATGGGATGAACCGGGCTCTTTGAAATCGGCGTCAAATATTCTCGGCGAAATTCGGCATTTTCAGCCACAAGGCATCGTTTATGGATTCGGTTAAATGTCGGATCAGAAAGAATCTTTTCCCATATCATCGCCAAGGGTAGGTTTTGAAGGTTTCCGAAAGACAGGTGAATGAAGTTGCAGGGCATCACATCGCCGTATGGACTGATGTATATCTTTTCCAGTCCGGCGGGGCAGCCTTCGCGAAAATAATTGGATGATCCCTCCCAGCGCACATGCGGATGCTTCATGAGTGAGCGGTGATAATCCGTGCCGCCGCTTTTGGGATGCACATCTGCGGTCTGCCATCCACCCACTTCGCACGCCAGATTGACCGTCAAAACGACATCCTTTTGTTTTGCCAGTCGAACCATCTCCTCCATGTCTCCGTTGGCCATATTTTCCCGAGTTAGAATGGTATTCAAAAACACTTCCACCCCGGCCCTCTGGAGATAATCCACCGCTTTCATCAACTGATCATAGCACCCCGGCAGCCTGCGTCTTTCATCGTGCGTTTTCGGATCGGCGGAATCCATGCTCATCGTCACAATCGAAACGCCCCACGAGGCAATATTTTTGGCCACGGAATTATCTATAAGCCAACCATTCGAGGCCAGGGAGACGACGGTGCTCCTGGGCCTGCACGCGGCCACAATTTCCGGCAGGTCCTGTCGAAGCAGCGCCTCTCCCCCGGTCAGATTGATGTTCAAGGCGCCCAGGTCAAGGCATTGCGAGGCGACGTTTTTTATCTGCGTGAGCGACAAAGCTTCACGATTCGGCGTTTTTTCACGAAGAAATTCCGCCGAACAATGCTCACAATGTGCAACGCAATCGTATGTCAACGCGAATTCCACGCCCCGCAATCTCCGCTTTCCGGTTGCCATTTGCAGATAGTTGGCGACCGCGCGGGGCATCACGCCAGGATAGCGATATACATAGGGCAGGTGCTTACGTACACGATTCATAAATGCCGATATGTATCCGCCCGCAGATGAGATCAAGAAAGTCGCCTCCTGGTTTCCAACGCTCAATCGTAGGCCCTCGCTGAGATTGAAGTCAAACATTTTTGGCAAGTCAATTGACTTTGCCCTGCTTTGAAACCTAAATAAAATTTATGCAAGTCTTCATCGTCAACCCATCTTCCGGGCGAGAAAGCACGGCAGGCGTTTACAGTGAAACGATGAATCCGATGGCGCCGCGCGGCGTCGCGGTCATCGCCGCCGTCGCCAGAGATATGGGACATGAAACCTTTGTGGAGGATCAATACGCCACGCACCGCGGCGCCGATTACATTGCGGATGTTGTGGTCGAAAAGGAAATCGACGTCCTGGGACTCAGCGTTCTTTCACCCAACGTCCCAATGGTCGAAACGATTGTTAGGCTCGTAAAAAAGCGCAGTCCCCGTACCCATATCGTTCTGGGCAACACGCACGCATCCTTCTTTGCAAAGGAATTACTGGAAGCAAACCCCATCGACAGCATCGTGGTGGGAGAAGGCGAACATACTTTCACAAATCTTTTGAAACGAATCGAAAGCGGTGATTCGTTGGCGGGCGTGCAGGGGCTTTCGTATCGAGAAGATGAACTAGTGCATCTCGGCAAACCGGCGCCGCAAATCGAAGACCTCGACGCCCTGCCCCGCCCGGGCTGGGAGCTTTTCGATCTCGACCACTACATCGCGCCGCCGCGTCTGATCTTTCACGATTGTCTCCTAGCCCTGGAGGCATCCCGCGGCTGCCCCTGGAAATGTGCCTACTGCGCGCAATATTTGTGGACACCCAAAGTACGCAAACGCGCAATGGATTCTGTCGTGGAAGAAATCGAATGGGCCGCTCGGGCATTCGGCGTCTCTTCATTCGGATTCGAAGACGCCGTATTTCCCTGGTCCGAAAGCGATGGCCTGGAATTTGCGGATTTGATGATCCGGCGCGGACTCCACGAAAAGATCCGATGGTTTTCGACAACACGTTCAGACCTGGTGACGGAAAAACTTTTGCGTGCAATGAAAAAAAGCGGCTGCCACTACGTCCTGTACGGATTTGAAAGCGCCAGCGGGCATCATCTTAAAGACGCTGGGAAAAACATCGACCCCCGACAAGCCTTCGAGACAATGAAGATGACCAGGAAGGCAGGCTTGCTGGCCTACGGCGTTTTCATGATCGGTTTTCCGAACGAAACGGTGAACGAGGCCAGGCAGACCATCCAATACGCCATCGATCTGGACCCGGATGTCGCCAGCTTCGCCCGCGTGACGCCCTATCCCGGCACGCCTATGTACGAAAAATATAAAGACTTTCTGCCCGAAGACACGCCCCCTTGGCAATGGAACAATCAGTACAGACCGCAAAAAGGCGAGACCCTGTGGGAACTACCCGGGCTGGACGCCGCGCAGCTCATGTCGCTCCTGCGTGAAGCGATGCTTCGCTTTTATCTGCGTCCACGTATTATTTTTCGTAGTTTCCGAATCGGAGTGTTCTCACCGGGCGACATGATCCGCGGAGCAGTGATGCTGCTGAAAGAAATCCTGGCCAAAGTAAACGCAAAGCAAAATTAAAGCGCAAACGCGATGCCGATACCTCATACCTCATACTTCACCCCCTTTGCCAGGGCTTTGGTGAGTTTGAAATAATCGTCCAATTCCAGATTCTCGGCCCGCAGGCGCGGATCGATTCCACACATCGCCAGCGCAGGGCCGACATCGTTTCGGTCGTATTGCCTGGAAAGCGAGTTGGCGATGGTTTTACGCCTGGCAGAAAAGGCTGCCGTGACGCACAGGTTAAAACTCCCGGCGTCGAGATTTTCTGGAAGACGGCTTTGTCGGAAATCGATGTGCACAGTGCGGCTATCCACCTTGGGCTCCGGAAAAAACACGTGCGCCTTAACGCTAAATAGCGATTCAATATTGGCTACGGCTTTCAATTTCAAAGTCAGCGCGCCGTAGTCTTTTGTGTTTGGCCCGGCAACCAAGCGGTCAACAAATTCCTTTTGCAACGTCAAGACCGCCACGTTGATATATTTTTTCCACTGCGCCAGTCGAAAGAGAATTTGCGAGGCGTTGTAGTACGGCAGGTTGGCAACGACCTTGATTTTATCGCCCTTCGCAAAGTCTTCAATACGTTTTTCGGGCAACTTCAAAATATCATAATGGATGACTTCAAAGTCAGGCCGGTCTCCAAAATTTTCTTCAAGGATCGGCAGAAGCCGCTGGTCGATCTCCACGGCGAGCACATCGGCCCCCGCATCCAAAAGCGCCTGAGTCAGATGCCCCATGCCCGGACCGATTTCCAGAACCCGTTCGCCCTTCCGCACCTCGGCCGCGGCCACAATCTTGCGATTGATATTAGGGTCTTCGAGCAGATTCTGACCCAGTGATTTTTTCAGTCGCAGACCGTGAGTATCGGAATCACGATGCGGCTTCTTTGTCTCGAGCATTATCGATCCTTATTCGGTGCTTCAAGCGAACGCGCCGGATGCTGGTTCTGATGATAGGAATACTCAATGGCGCAACGATGACCGATAAAACGAACCAGCCGGACAGCAGTGGTCCAATCACGGACCACCCGAGATCCAGCATTCCCGTAGGGGTCCATTCTGATGGCAGCATTGCGTAGGGCATCCGAAGAAACAGTCGACCGATCTGATATTCCAACAAATAAACCGGCACGCCGGTCAAGGGATTGCAAATGACCCATGTGGCCAGGAACATGGAGGTCATGTTCATTCTAAAGACAATCGCCGTCGCCACGGCCAGAAGCGTATGCGTGCCGACAATCGGCCAAAAGCCTATGACGACGCCGACGGCGAATGCTCTGGCAATGTCCCTGGGTCTCCCCTTGAGGCATATGAAGGCGTCATAGAATTTTTTCATGTGCCTGGGCAGCACTTATTTTCCTTTCGTCAAACTAGCGAAAGCGTTCAACGACCAGGGAGATGATTCACCGGATTGTAATGCCCTCGTTCCCGAAGCCGCAATCATGGCGGCATTGTCGGTGCAAAAACTCAAGCTCGGGATAAACAGGTCCAAACCATGTTCGTCGGCGCTTTTAGCGGCCCGGTCCCGCAGCAGTCCATTGGCGGCCACGCCGCCGGCGATGACAATCCGCCCCACTTTGCATTGTTTTGCGGCGACCAGCAGCTTAGCGATGAGCACATCCACAACGGCTGCGGAAAACCCGGCCGCAATATCGCACAATTCCCGGCCTTCAGGTGTATGATCCAGTTTGGCGATATAATTTTTCACCGCTGTTTTCAACCCGGAAAAGCTAAAATTCAAATCGCCGCTTCGGATCATCGGTCGGGGAAAACAAATGGCGGCGCCGTCGCCGTCCGCAGCCAGGCGATCTATCTGCGCTCCTGCCGGATAATCGAGACCAAGAAGTTTTCCGATCTTGTCGAAACATTCGCCCGCAGCGTCATCGACGGTTCTACCCAACAAGTAAATTTGATCCATGGCCTGGACGTGATACAGATTCGTGTGTCCGCCGCTGACCACGAGACCTACGAATGGCGTCGCGGGCGGGATATCAGCCAATCTGGCGGCGAAAAGATGGGCTTCAACGTGATTGACCCCAACCAACGGAACGCCAAGCGAGTATGCCAGACCCTTGGCATAATTCAGGCCGACGAGAATGGCCCCAATCAAACCCGGGCCGCATGTTGCCGCGACGCCTTCAATATCGCCTAACGGCACGCCGGAATCCATCACGGCCTTTCGAACGATTTCGTCAATCACGCTGATATGCCGGCGTGAAGCAATCTCGGGCACGACGCCGCCGAATTTCTCATGAAAGCTGTCCTGCCCTGTCACAACGCACGAAAGCACTCGTCGCCCGTCTTTCACGACGGCGGCGCTAGTATCGTCACAACTGGATTCAATGCCCAGCACAATCATAGCGACATTCCTAATACGAAACGCAAAATAATAGAAGTCCCGACAATCAGGAAAAAACGCTCCCTGGAGTCAGGAAGCGTTTCGATGAACCGAATAATCAATGGTCTGTTATTTTTTCTTTCTCACCAGCGACCCTTCGGACATGTAGGGATCACCGACGCGATGTCCGGCAATATCGCCGAGAGGAACTATGGTTATGACAACCTTCCGCATCTCCGGATCCAGTTTTTTCTTTTTATTTTTCACTGGAATCGCCACAGATCCGTCCGCAGTGGAAGACATAGCCGTCACACTATTCACACCCAGGGGGCGAATCAGAAGGTTTTCCGGCAGAACTCCCTGATCGATCAGGAAATAGCGAACCACAACTCCGCGACGACGGGATATCTCAATGTTATCCGCCGTTTTCCCGACGTTGTCGGTGTAAGCTGAAAGAAGCACCCAGAATCGGGTTTCTTCCTGGAAAGATTTGATCAGCTCAGCAGTCGCCCTGAGCTTTTCGGCATCCTCTCTCCCAATGGCATTCTCATTGAAGCCGAAATAAATCGATTCAGAAAACTCACCCAATTCCTTCGGAATAGCCATTCCGGGGGCGGTCCCCGTTGTGGACATGGTGCTGGCCTTGGCAATCGTGCATTCCCTGGCACCAAGAGCAAGCTTCTCAGCCTCGGCCGCAACGACCTTCATTTCCGTGTCTTCGTCCTCTTCCCAAAGGATTTCGGCTTTTTGCAGCATGGCCTCTGCCGATGCATATTCATCAGGGCAGTTTTCCGAAGCTCCCTCAGCCTTGGAATCAGCTAAAGCCGATTTGGCCTGAAGAAGTTCCGGGGGATAATCCTTAGGGCCGCAGCCAAATGAAACGAGGGCGAGAACCAAGCACAAAACCGCCAAAACCGCTGCCTGACGACCCTTCATGGCATCCTCCGCTAGATGATTTGCAAGTGTCATGTGTTATTCACTTTTGACAAGTGTTAGCCTCCGTATATCTTAATGAACTTTCCATAAAGAGCAAGGGGTGAGGGGCGGCTAAATTCTACAAATTAAAAATTCCATTTCGTTGTATAAATTGTGCTAATCTGGTAGTAAATCTAGTGATTGCACGCTGTGTTTTCTCGTGAAACAAAGCGTGATTGTTCCTTTTTCTCCACAATTACGAGCCTACCATGAATCTGGACGTCAGGAAAAATCCCGCCCTGCTCAAACTCGATCTTTACTGCAAGGGCTTACGGTTGCACAAATCGTGCACCGTCGATAAAGATGGCCGCCCCATTCTCAGAACGCGAGCCGGCCTTGGAAGCGGTCTCGAATTGGTTCTTCCCGACAATATCTGGACAAATGTCCCCGTCGTCGAAGACTTCACCAAAAAAAGTCCATACACGCTGCATTTGGAAGGCCATGATTATATCCTCCGGCGCGATGAGCAATTCGTCTGTAAAACGCGCATTCCGCCCGAGCCCCGTTTCTATGAAAAGGTCACGTCGAGGGGAAAGAAAATGCACCGTATCGGCGTGCTGCAGGGCACCTACCTGGGAGTGTATCCGACGGCGACCTGCGATTATTGGATCATGAAACCGAAACAAAACTGTGATTTTTGCTCCATCGGACTGAATCTCGGCAAGGAGGAAGAAGAAATCAAGGCCGTGCAGGACGTTGTGGAAACAGCACTTGCCGCCCGCGAAGAAAGCAACATCACCTACGTTCATTTCAACACGGGTTTTTACCAGGGCGACACTTTCCTGGATCAACTCGAACCCTTTATCAAAGAGGTCAGAGCCAGAACGGGTCTTTTGATCGGCGTTCAAACGCCGCCCCACCCGGATTTTCGCCGTTATGACCGCCTGAGAAAGATGGGCGTCAGCACGGTTTCCTTCTGCTTTGAATTTTTCAACAAGGACGTCTTGAACAAAAGGTGCCCCGGAAAAAGCCATTTCGTCGGATTGCAAAGATATCTCGACGCCATCGAATACTGCGCCGATATTTTTGACACGACAAACGGGGAGATTATCGCTGGCCCCGAACCCGTCGAGGACACCCTGGCCGCCATCGACTGGATAACCAGCGTGGGCGCTATTCCAACGGTCTGCGTATTCAGGCCGCTGAAAGGTACCGACGCGCAGGATGATCCGCCGCCAACGACCGAGGAAATGATCCCGGTATTCAAACATCTCTACGAGCGGTGCATGGATTGCGGCCTGCCCATCGGCATCGCGCACAACGTCGAAGTGTCCATTGTTCTCAAGCCGGAAGAATGCCATTATTTCAGCGACAAAAAAAATGGCTACATTTTTAATAAAACCAAGGTATGGGTGATGAATAAGGTTCTTCGCGTCATTTTGCTCTTCAGAAAACTACGAGCGGATCTCGGATTATACGGAAAATCCGTCGATTGAAGTTTTTTCGCAAAGAAGAACAAGCTAGTTTCCATCCCAGAACTTTGAATGAGACTGACGTAGTTCCTCGACCCAAAGTGAGCAATTTTTTGTGAAGTCAAGGAAATCAAGGGTTTGTGCTTAAGGCGTGCCAAAGTACGCCGCACAATCAAACCCGAAGATTGACGACGAGATCGCAAAAAAGAGCCATTTAAGGGACAGGAACAAGCTAAGTCTTAACTGCACCTTTGAGGATCGAAGTTATGGCTGATAAAATCCTTCGTTGTCCCCGATGCGGAACGCTGACGCCTATTGCCAAAGGCGAATGCGTGGGTTGCGGTCTGAAAATGATAAAGAAAAAAAAGGCGACGACGGCGGAAGCTTCCGAAAGGTCCGAGTCCCAAACGGTTCCCGCGCCATCGCAGCCGCCGCCGGACGAAAGCGGTCCACATCTGGAAGTGACCGATGATCGCACAGGCATCATGCCCAAGCTAAAGATCGGCGATGACGAACCGACCCCGGCACCGGAGCCTGAGGTGTCAAAGCCATTGGAATTGGCTGCTGAAGGATTGGAAACCGAGAAGGACGCGGATCCCAAGATCACAGATGACGGCGACGGCATAGCAAGCATGCTGATGGGCACCGCCATCGGCGAAGACGAGGTGGGCAAAGAAGACGCCGTGGAAGAGGAGCCTGCGGCGGCAGACTGGATAATGGGCATCCAGGATCATGATGGGCAGGTAGCGCCAGAAGCGGAAGTCGCCGATGAATCCGTTATGCCCAAACTCTCATTGCAGGACCCGCTCGACGCTTATGGGGAGGAGGATTCCAATGACGATGCTCCATACGACGAATACGGGGTGGTTGGAGGAGAAGGATTTGAATCCGAGGACCAACCGGACCTGGAAATAGACGACATTCAAGCCTCGGGAATGACCGGGGATAGCCATGGAACTGCAGATGGTCCACTGGATGTAGACCGCTCCCAAATGGCCAACGTCAAGCCGCGCAAGCGCGGTCCCATGCCCAGCGAGATCGTTTGCGCCTACCGCAAACGCACAGCAAAACGCCGTTATTTTACCAGGGTCATACCACTTCTTATTGTCGGATTAGTTCTATGGTATGCAGGGAAAGGATACGGCGTCTCCTATTTCATCCCGCAAGGTGAGTGGACCGGAGTTATCAGCGAAGTCGATTTCGAACTCACCGAGAAAGTAGCCTCCATCAAACTTGACATTGATCATGAGGGGCGACGTATTTCCGGTTCATTCGACCTAACATGGCCTATGGATGAAAACGGGAAAATGGACAAGAGCAAAACACCCAGGATCCTGCATGAGGTGTTTACAAGCAGCCGCGGGGTAGTGGTCGGAGAATTTGATCTGGGCAAGGCGCGCTTCAAGCTATACAACTCCGACCCCGATGTCGCCCTGGAGTTTTCCGGAGAAATCCGAAGAGACGCCGATCATTTCATGTTCCTCAGAGACGAGGCCTTCAACACCGAAGACTCGACGGCGCAAATCGAAATGAAGCGAAATTCACTTTATTGATGACGCTATAATCCGCATGAGCATCCCAAGTCGATCAGATCGTCGCTTGCATCACGCCTGATTCGCCAATCGGCTTATCGGAATCCCAATTCTCATTTTCCACCAAGCCTGGATGGAAAGGTTCCTTGCCCTCCAGGCTTGTCGGACCCTGCTGCCGGAGCAGCGCCGTACTATAATTGCCCGTGTTCTTCGGATCGTGCCTTTGCGACAACCATTGAATATCTCCATCCGCCGGTCCCGAAGTGCCATAAACGAGCAATTGCCCACTACGGGTCGTGACAGCCACTTCCAGAAACCCGTCACCATTCATATCACCGACAGCGACCGAAGAGGCTATCCAATCCCCAGTGAACTTCCGGCTCACGGCCCCGATAATCAAAGGCGTGCACGTAACTTCCCGCTGATCCCTCGATCACTTCCGGCAAGGCGTCGCCATCAATGTCGGCAATGGCCTGATCCCCGGAAAATTGCATATCCTCAATCGGCAAGGGCCAATCAAAGAGCCTTTGCCCGGTATCGGCGTACCAGGCGTTCACCAGCGCATCGGTGGGTATTCGCTCACCGGGAAATAGAACCTGCAGCGCAAAACGCGATCCGACTCCCGCAGACGTGACGCATAGTCTTCCGTTTCCCCGCAAGTCTCCGATGGAGTAATTGCCGGCCAAAACACCCATAATGATTTCATCTGTTTCGTTAAAAACGCCAAAAGTCAAAGGCGAAAGAAAACGCAAGCGACTGCCGTCGCCGTCAAGAATCATCGGGAAACCGGCGCCAGCGTGAATGACAATCTCATCGTCTCCGTCTCCATCAAAATCGCCCTCCATGATGGAAACGCCGTAGGCCATGTTCTATTTCATTTTCGAATACTTGTAATGGGTCGCATCCGCGGAGAAAAGCAGGCGGTCCATCGCTTGAAATGAAACGGCGAACTGATATTGCTCCAGAGAAAAATGGGAGTGGCTATAAACATCCAGAACAAGCCGCCCATCGTGAAAAAGGACGATCCCATTTCCTTCCAATACTTTCAAGTCAGCCATACCGATTTTATTGGGCAGATGCATCATCTGCTGGTGCTGTTCACGGCATGAGATCCCCAACCCAAGCCATGGCAGGGGTTTGAAAAATGTCCCGGCGACTATCTTGCTTTTGCTGCCCAGTTGACTCTTGATATCTCCCTCGGCGGGCTGATCTTACGCAATACTAAAATCAACGCCCCCCAAATGGTCGCCGACAAAAGTGGTGCCGATGCCCAGGAACCACCAGGAAAACACTTGCCCGGCCAAGCCCATGATAGCAGCCTGCATGTAATTGACATTATTGTATCGAACAATGATCGGGCCGGTTCTCGGAGGCAAAACAAAGCGCATGAAATGCTGATCCGGGGTGTACATGGTTGCGCCAAAGCGAAAGCGCCTATGGAAAAATGTTTTCCCCAAAACCAGTCCGAAACGAAATCCCTTGTCGGGATCAACATCGGAGCGCCGGTCATTGAAAAAAATATCGATGTCGGCCCGGTGGTAGTCTAATTCCATCTGGAAGGGTCCGGCGTTTGTCAGCGTAGCGATGTTGTAATAGCACGCTGCGGAATCACCGCCCACCGCGCCGTAGGCCCCGCCCATGGCGATGGCTCTGGCGCCGACGCCGAATGTGTCATACGGGGTGGCCTGAGCAAGTCCGGGAATGAGGGCGGCAAAAAGAAACAGACCTGCGGCAATAATGACGATTCGTCCAACCAACTTTTTCAAAAGCCGCGTGTTGGAGTGAACAGACGGAATCGCAGTTCCTTTTAATCAAACATATGGCAGGTCGCCAGGGCGATTCCCTGCAGTCCTCCGGTGAGTTCTGAAAGCGGGTCGGACTGGGCGTACAGCATGATGTACTGATTCCATTCAAGCTGAATGACGCTCGGCGTGTATTCGGAATAAGCCAAATACTTTGCTATGCCATCCAGGGCTAAAACGAATTTCTCATTGAGGGCAGGATTCGTTTCATAATCTCCTTTGACGAAATCGTTGTAATCATAGGATCCCGCAATGCCGACCGACATATTGTGCGCGGCGGGATCGCCGGCGAAATTCCCGGAGTAGTACATCAGCACCACGTCCCGGTCAGCCGGATGCGTGATGAGGATGCCCGGACTCGCCACGGCGCCGGTAATGCCTTCTTCGGTGTTGATGCCTTCCCATTCCTGGGACGGAGCAAAAATGAAATTCACGTCTTCGCCCGCCGCAGAGCTATTGCGCTCGGTATCCCGTTTGATCCAGCTCATTCCATCGGAGCTGTCGGCGTAGCCGATAAGGTATCCGGCGAACTGCGCGAAGGGTGTTTGATCGGTGAGCCCTCCTGAGTAGTACATCCGAAACAGGTGGTTGTGATACACAACGCTTGGCGCTCCGACGTGCCCGCCCTCCCAATGCTGGTCGCCGACAACAACAGGCTCGCTGCTGACCTTCGTCCAATCGGTAGCGTTGTCGCTCATGGCCACGCCGATGCCCTCGCCGATGCCGCCGGCGTACCACATGGTAAAGCCGCCTTCCGTGGCCAAAACCGTGGGCGCGCCCACGAAACCGTCTTCCCATGCAAGACCGGCTTCCAGAACAGGCCGACCATCATTGAACAATTCCCATGTAAAAGCGTCGGAAGACCGACCCATGAGGATCTCCGACGAAACAGGAGTACGTTTTCCGTTTTCGTCGATTTCATACTCTCGCCGCTCGAAGAACACCCAAAACGAACCGTAGGCCTTCAGGAAACTCGGTTCCAGAAATTCTTCCCCTTCGCCGGAAAGGAAGATGAAGGGCTGCGCTCCGTCGGTTTCCTGATCGAGATCGACCTTGTTCCACCACTTGGTCCCGCTCAGCGGCCAAGCCGTGGTGCCACCAATGATATCGCCCTCCATCCCGCAGGAAATCATCCAGGGGGTCGAGACGAAAAGGAGGCAAAGGCCCAGTGCGCCCAGAAGTACGGCATTCATTTTCATTCGTTTAGTCATGCTTAAAACCTCAGCGTCATTCCCGCGCCCAGATTCCCGACGCTTCCGGTGAATTTATAATCCCCGATTTCGTTGGTCGGGTCGCTTTTATGAACCATCCGCGGTTCGAGGTAATGGTGCTGATAAAAAACGTCGAGGCTGAAGGGTTTGCGCAGAACCTCGGTGAGGGACCCGAGCGTCAGGCCCAAACCCGCGGCCATGATGTGCATATTCGAATCAATGACATTGGAAACGCCAGTCTGGTTCGGCAGCGGCGTCGGGCGGTAATTATAACCCGCGCGAAGATCCACGCGAACATGGTCTGTTTTGAAAGCGCCCCACTCCGTTCCCAAAGCGAGACCCCACGTGTCTTCCATGCCGGGATCCGGAACATCCAGAGGCGGCACACATGGGAAGACCTCGCCGAAGTCGCCCTCCATAATGGCGATGGAGTAGGCCATGCTGTTTCCCATGTTGGAGTACTCATAAAAAGTCAGGTCTGCGGAAAAGAGCATCCGATCACTGGGCTTGATAGCGATTGCGCCCTGATATTGCCTGGGCGAAAAGTGCGTGTTGCTGTAAACGTCCAATACGAGGCGCCCGTCTTGGAAAATGATCAACCCGTTGTCTTGAAAGACTTTGAGGTCGTTCATTCCTATTTTGTTGGGCAGATGCATCATCTGCTGGTGCTCTTCGCGAAAGGTCGCGCCCAGTGAAAGCCACTCCAAAGGCTCAAAATATGTTCCCGCAACGGGAGTGGTGGCGCTTCCCAGGCGGCTTTTCAGATCTCCCTGCGCGGCCGTGTCTTCTCCAATGGCAAAATCGACGCCGCCCAGGTGATCACTCGTGAAAGTGGCGCCGAAACCAATAGACCACCAGGGAAATACCTGCCCGGCAAAACCGACGATGGAAGCCTGCATGTGGTTGATATTGTTATAACGCATGACGATGGGCGCAGTCCTGGGCGGCAGAACAAAACGCATGAAATGCGAATCGGGCGTGTAGATTGATGCGCCAAAGCGAAAGCGCCGGTTAAGGAAGGTCTTACCCAGGACAACACCGATTCTGACGCCCTTGTCCGGATCAATGTCGGTCCGTCGATCGTTAAAGCGGATATCGATGTCGGCCCGGTGATAATCCAGTTCAATTTGAAAAGCCCCGGCGTTTGTCAGCGTAGCGATATTATGGAAACAAGCTGCGGAATCCCCCCCCACAGCCCCATAGGCGTTTCCCATCGCAATCGCGCGCGGTCCGACGCTGAAAGTATCATAGGGCGTTGCAAAGGCCGCTGCGGGCATGAGGACAAGTATGACCAGCAAATATATTCGAAAGCGCATCATTACTCCGTATCGTATTCGAAAAACACACTGACGTTGATACCAGCGGCCCATATCCAGCCACCCACATCGATTTTGGGATAGCCGGGATTGTCCGCGGATACGCTTTCGTTCTTATAGAATATCCTCGGAACGCAGTAATGAAGCTGATAAAAGCTTTGTATCGTCAGCGGGCCGATAAAGTGATAATCGCCAATCCTATCCAACTGGAAACCCAGTCCAGCCGATCCGACATGCCGATCCGTATCCAGATAATTCGTACTGCCGGTCTGCGCCGGAACGGGCGAAGGCTCAAAATAATATCCGAGTTGTCCAACCAATCCGGTCGACGGCGTATCGTAAAGCCGCTGTTCGACGCCGGCGCGCACGGTCACCGTATCATGGAAATTCGGGTCGATTTCTTCGCTGTCCTGAAAAACAACGTCCAAAAGCGGTATC
>Ga0307990_1002419_pt1 | contig 14938 bp, 16 predicted proteins | sample EllFjometagen129_FD_203168 | JGI IMG/M metagenome (GOLD analysis project Ga0307990, IMG submission 203168) | Marine microbial communities from Ellis Fjord, Antarctic Ocean - #129 | ecosystem: Environmental > Aquatic > Marine > Unclassified | place: Southern Ocean | collected 2014-10-08
GTCGGATTCAATGAGTGGGGCGACTCCAAGCACTACGCGAAGCGCACTGGGAAAACGGCCCACGAATAACACGGATAAATCCATTCAAAATTTGTAGCCGCGATCCTTGATCGCGGAGGCGGGCTCACGGAACCCGCCCTACAAACCTGACATCCCATTCGTGCAGATTCGTGATTAAAACCTCCCCTGCCGAATTCAGCAGGGATACTGAATCAACGATTTGACCACATGGTCACCGAGCAGATCGCGCCCTTTCAAATCAGTCAGTTCGATTAAGGCGATAATGGCGACAACCTCTCCTCCAAGCTGCTCAATGAGCTCAACGGTCGCGGCTAACGTGCCGCCAGTTGCGATCAGATCGTCGGTGATGACCACTTTGTCGCCTTTAGAAATGCTGTCGTGGTGCATTTCAATGGTGTTGGTTCCGTATTCGAGGTCATAGCTCCTTTGTACGGTATCGAACGGAAGCTTGCCCGGCTTGCGAGCCAGCACAAATCGCGCCTCGAGATTATAGGCCATCGCGGATCCAAAAATGAACCCGCGCGCCTCGGGTCCGACAATGACGTTTGTTCCTTCCGGAACGGCGGCGCACATCTGATCGATGGCTTCTTGCAGCGCCTCGGAATCGTTGAGCAGCGTGGAGATATCCTTGAACGAGATTCCCGGCCTTGGAAAATCTTCGATCACGCGGATTTTATCTTTTAAATTCATGCGGTTCATCTCAAAAAAGGTGCAGACAGAGCGGTAAGCCGGATTCTGTTACCCGAAGGCACGACCATTTATCTAGTGCAATCAACCCGGAACTCAAGTGGAGCGGGCCGCTCCTCGTTCCCTATTTGATCTTGCTCCGGACGGGGTTTACCCTGCCTCCGCGGTTACCCTTGGAGCGGTGGGCTCTTACCCCACCTTTTCACCCTTACCTCAACGAATCGAGGCGGTTTGTTTTCTGTGGCACTTTCCATCCCGTGCGATATCGCACACGGGTTCCCGCGTTAACCACGGAACGTCCTGCCCTGCGGAGTCCGGACTTTCCTCCCTCCCGAAGGAGAGCGGCCGATACACTCTGCCTGCAACGGGGGAAGATACGCAGATGCCCTGCAGACCGCGAGAACTTTTCCAATATTTGGGAAACTACGGAACAGTGACGCAAAGAAGGGTCAGCGCGGCGCCTTCGGGGATGATTTCGTAATCGCCAAGGCCGGCGGGGACAAGCCAGGACTGTCCGGCAGCGAGTTCTTCTTCGCCGTCCGTCCAGCGGAGGATTCCAGCGCCTTCAGCCACGAACAATGCATTGAAGGATTTTCCAAGCATTGGAAAAGCGGTTTCTTCGGTCAGCTCATGGCGATCGAGCTGGAAGTATTTACAACGTTCAATGGTGCTTCCGCGGACTTCGCAGCGCGGGTCGGCGTTGTTCTCCCAGTCGATCACCTGCAAGGCTTTATCCACATGCAGGTCGCGGGCGTTGCCGTCGGCATCGGTGCGATCCCAGTCGTGAATGCGATAGGTGGTGTTGGAGTTCTGCTGAATTTCGAGGATCAAACAACCCGCGCCGATGGCGTGGACGGTTCCGCCGGGCACAAAAACGGCTTCGCCCTTCCGGGTCGGAATCGACTGCAAGGTCTCGGCGAACGTTTTGTTTTCCATCGCCCGTAGGAATTCCTCTTTTCCAATGCCGGGCTTTAGGCCGCAGTAGATCTGCGAGGAGCCATCGCCTTCGAGGAAATACCACATTTCCGTTTTAGGGTCGCCAGCGACTGCGGCGGCATTGCCGTCGTTCGGATGCACCTGCACGCTCAGGGTGTCGCGTGCGTCGATCAGTTTGATGAGTAGTGGGAAGTCGTCGCCCTTCACATGGGTTCCGAGCAGCTCGGTTGACTGTTCCGGCAAAAGATCGACGAGTGTTTTTCCGGCGAGCGGGCCGTTGGCGATCGTCGTTGCGCCGTCAGGATGCGTCGAGATTTCCCACGATTCAGCATAAATGCCATCGGGCTCGTTGCGGTTATAGAGTTTCGGGATGCGGTTGCCGCCCCAGAGGTAGTCTTTATAAACGGGTTTAAATCGAAGCGGATAAAGTGATTTCATGGGGCAAACTCTCTGTTTTTGAACGTTTAAACTGGTTTCAGCGAGCCGGATGTTTAAAGTCGAAATCTAAGCATGAAACCAATAACCGTCCAGACAAAAGCCCGCACCGAATTCATCGACATCACCGATGCGGTGCAGGAGTTTGCGCAGGAACAAAACCTCAGCGACGGAGTGATTACCGTTTTTGTTCCGCACACCACCGCCGGCATCACGATTAATGAAAATGCCGACCCCGATGTAACCGCAGATATGGAAACGGTTCTCGACGATCTGGTCCCTTGGAGCAAGGACTATCGCCACATGGAGGGAAATACCGCCGCGCACGTCAAAGCGAGCATGATGGGCTCCTCCGCGCAGGTGATTGTAGACAGCGGTCGCCTCTGCCTCGGCACGTGGCAAAGCCTCTATTTCTGCGAGTTCGACGGCCCGCGCACCCGCCAGATCTGGCTGAAGGAATCCTGCTGATGAGAAAAAATCGACTTCATTGGATCCTCCCCGCGCTACTGATCGCCGTTTTGTTTTTTGGCTGCGGCCGCAAGCCGGGCGAAAAACTGTACAGCGAGGCGCTCGCCGAGTGGAAAGCGGGCAATCCTGTTCGCGCGCGGGCCCTACTGGAAAAATCGATCCGTCGCCGCACGGGAAGCAGCCATAACGCCGATGCCTATAACCGCCTAGGTCTGCTTCTCTGGGAAATGGGCGAAGTCGACGCCTCCGTCGATGCCTTTAGCGAAAGTTGCCGAATCGACGCCGTGCAATACGGCCCGCTTTGCAACCTCGGCGTGGCCCTCAGTGCGCAAAACGATTTCATCGCCGCCGAGCGGGCCTTCCGCGAAGCCGCCCTGCTCCAGCCCAACGACTCCCGCCCGCTCGCCTATGCCGGAGTGGCCTATCTTAAAAATGGAAAATGGGAAGATGCCAGTCGTAATCTGCGCCGCGCTCTGGGTCGCACCCCCTCCAACCCACAGTTGCAAACCTTGCTGGCGATTGCCGAACTGCACACCCGGGGAGCCGATTTTTCACTCCGTCGCCTTCAAACCGTCGTCCGCGAACACCCCGACTACGCCCCAGCGCTGTTTAACCTCGCATCTCTCCATCTCCACTGGCTCCAGAATCCGGCGGACGCCAAACGCAATTTTGAGCGCTATTTAGAAAAAGCATCCGGCATCGATGCCTTCTCTGCGACCGCCCGCGCGAACCTGCAGGCATTGGGCGATCCGGTCGAGAAACCCAGCCTCACCATTACGCCACCCAAAAACCGGGATCGAAAATCCGCCGAAACCTATTTCCGGGAAGCCACTGCTCTCCACCGCGCCGGCGAACTCAAGAAAGCCATCGGTACCTATATCCAGGCATTGGAAAAAGACGACACCTACGAACGCGCCTTCTATAATCTCGGACTGGCCTACTATGCATCTGGGGAAATGACTCTGGCAGGCGAAGCCTTCGGACGAGCGGTGCAGCTCAACCCCGCCTTCACCGATGCGCGCTATAACGCCGCGCTGGTCGATCACTATTATTTAAATCAAACCGATCGGGCCCTGCGAGAACTCAACAAAGTTCTCACGCAAAAGCCCGACTACCAACCCGCTATCGATTTGCTCAAACGAATTAAAGAAAAGTAGGTCGGCGCTTTCATTCTCTAATTCAATTTTTTATGGTTCTAAATCTTCCGGAGAAAACGAAATGAAATACAAACGCATCTTGCTCAAACTCAGTGGCGAAGCCCTTCAGAACAAAAAAACGGGACATGCCCACGACCCCGAAGTTCTCGCGACCATCGCTCAGCAATTCAAAGCACTGCTGGCTGAAGGCGCAGAAATTGCCGTCGTGGTCGGCGGCGGAAACATTTTCCGCGGACTCGCGGGCGTGCAAGATGGAACAGACCGCACCACAGGCGATGCCATGGGGATGCTCGCAACCGTCATCAATGCCATGGCCATCCAATCTTCCCTCGAAAATGCGGGCATTCAAACCCGCGTGATGACCGCCATCAGCATGCCCGCTGTTGCCGAGCCCTTCATTCGCCGCAAAGCGGTTCGCCACATGGAAAAAGGCCGCGTCGTCATCTTCGGCGGCGGAACCGGCAACCCCTACTTCACCACCGATAGCGCCGCCGCACTGCGCGCGTCTGAAATCAACGCCGATGTGCTGATGAAAGCCACCAAAGTCGACGGCATCTACACCGCCGATCCAATGATCGACAAAACCGCGACCCGCTTCGACAAAATCACCTACGCCGAAGCGTTGAATAAACAGCTCAAAATCATGGACGCCGCGGCCTTCTCGCTCTGTATGGAAAACGACATTCCCATTGTCGTGTTCGACTTCTTCAAAGAAGGTGAAATCCTCCGGGTCTTCAAGGGAGAAGATGCCGGAACACGGGTCGGTCACTAAAGAATTTACGATTGCCGATTGACGATTGGTAATTTTAACCAAGGAGCAGCATCATGGAATCAAGTACTGAAGTATTATTGGCCGCCGAAGAGAAAATGGACAAATGCGTGGAGTTCCTCCAACAGGAGCTGAGCGGACTGCGTACCGGAAAAGCAAGCCCGAGTCTGGTCGATGGAATCACGATCGACTACTACGGAACCCCCACCCGCCTGCGCGATATATCTAATATCTCCACCCCAGAGCCGCGCTTGATCGTGATCAGCCCGTTCGACCCCTCTTCACTGGGTGCCATCGAAAAAGGAATCAACGCCGCCAACATCGGCATCACCCCGCTCAGCGACGGCCGCCTCATCCGTGTTCCGATTCCTGAACTGAGTGAAGAACGCCGAGCCGAACTGGCCAAAGTGGCTGGCCGCTCCACCGAAGAACAGCGCGTCGCCGTACGCAACGTCCGCCGTGAAGCCAACGACCAACTCAAGGCATTGCAGAAAAACGGAAAAGTCACCGAAGATGACCGCGACGACAGCCTCGAGGAAACTCAAAAGCTGACCGATGTTCACATCAAAAAAATGGACAGCATGCTTTCCGCTAAAGAAAAAGAAGTGATGGAAGTGTAGGGGCGGGATGCATCCCGCCCATACGGTTATGAAAAAACTCCTCATAGGAATCACAGGTGGCATTGCGGCATATAAAGCGGCAAGTGTCGTCAGCGCGCTAAAGCAGGCGGGTCACGACGTACAGGTCGCCATGACGCCTGCCGCGTGCGAATTCGTCACCCCGCTCACCTTTGCGGCACTGTCGCAAAAAGAAGTGCGTACCGACCTGTTCCCGGCAAACCCGACCTCGGACAAAGGCCAGCTCTACCCGCACCTCTACCCCGCCACCGAGGCCGACCTCTTCGTCGTCCTTCCCGCCACGGCGGATATCATCGGCAAGTTCGCCTACGGTTTTGGCGACGACATTGTTTCGGCCAGCGCGCTATCGCTTCCGGCAGAATGCCCCAAACTCTTCTGCCCGGCGATGAACTCGCAGATGTGGGACAACCCCATCGTGCAGGAAAACGTCCAAAAGCTCGAAAACCGGGGCTGGAAGCGCATCGGCCCTGAAAGCGGCCTCATGGCCTGTGGCACCACCGGCGCGGGGCGCATGAGCGCTCCTGCCGCCATCCTCGATGCCATTGAAAAAGCTCTTCGCTAGAAAAAGTTTTCACAAAATCATGAACATCAAAATCATTTTTTGAAGCCCTGACTAAAAGCCTCCCTCCCATGATTTTGTTGTTCATGATTTTGTAAAAAACTGTGGTTGAAATGACTCTAGAAAATAAAAAAGTTTTAATTCTCTCAGGGCCGACCCACGAATACTTCGATCCGGTTCGCTTCATCGGCAATGCCAGCTCCGGAAAAATGGGCAAAGCCCTCGCCGAAGAAGCCCAGAGCCGTGGCCTAGACGTTGAATTCATCTCCGGCCCAGTTCCCAAGGAAAACCTCCCCAACGTAGATGCGGTGTCCCCACCGCATCCCGGCAGCAAAGGAAACGCGGTGAGGACACCGCGTCTACGAATTCAGAACGTCACCTCCGCCGAAGAGATGCTAGCCGCCGCGCAGGCCAAATTCGCTGAAGCGGACATCATCATCTTCGCTGCGGCAGTCGCGGATTTCCAACCCTTGGAAAAATCGGACGAAAAAGCTCCAAAGGGAGCGGCAACCAATGTGTCGATGGAACTGAAATCGACGCCCGATATCGCCGCCACACTCTGCGCGAATAAGCGGGACGATCAAGTCGCCATCGGCTTTGCACTGCAAACGCACGACGGCGAAGCCAAAGCCAAAGAAAAACTGGCGTCTAAGAATCTGAACGGAATTGTTTTGAATACCCCCGCCACCCTCGGCGCCGAAACCGGCCTCTTCACCTGGATTGATTTCCAGGGGTTGGAACACTGGGGTTCACTCACCAAAGCCGATTGCGCGCAAAAGATTTTCAATCAAATCTAATTGGCGCTGACAGAGCAGCTCCCTCCAGATCGATTTGTATTTCGGAGGGTTGCGCTCTGTCGCAACCGTTATTCCGTCCAGCGCAGAACATTCAATTCACCAGCAAAGAGCCAATCTTCCGATCGCTTTACCAATTCGGCTCGCACTGGATTATTTCGAACATACTCCCATTTCGCGCTGTAACTGTCTCCACGGCGTAATTGCGTGTCCCAAAAGTTGTCCTGCCAAACCGGTTGCTCCTCTAGTCTCGGCCATTTCTTGGAAACCAGCGTCTTCCAGAACTTTACCCACTGCTTGAGCGATGGATACTCAACAACACCCGGTGCACAAAAGAAATGGACGTGGTCAGGCATAATAACGTATTTCCCAACCAACCAGTGGTTGGCCAACTGCCACGACTCAACCATCAGAGCATGTACATCTTCACACGCAAAAATTGGTTTTCGGTTCTTAGAACAGATTGTGACAAAGACAATATTTGAACGATTCGACCATTCCTTTACGGGGAGATGTACCGGACGTTTTCGAGGGGAATACGGCGCTGACAGAGCAGCGCCCTCCGGATCGATTCGAATTTTGGAGGGTTGCGCTCCGTCGCAACCGTTTTCGGTGTTGACGGAGCAATGCCCTCCATTGGCGGCAAGAGACTGCCGCCCTCCGGATTGAGGGTTGTGGTTATTACCCATGAAAGATGAGATATTTTCGTCCGCCGTAGTTGACCAATACAGCGACAACAACACCCACAACCTTGGTCATACTGGAGCTAACTCCAAACCCTTTAATAAGTACGGCACTGATTCCTAACGTGATCAGCAATGACACTGCCGAAACCAAATAAAAATACAGCACTTCCTGATGTCGCTTGTGACGTCCGGCTTTAAAGACGAATTTGATGTTCAGCACATAGGCGGTCAGATTGGAAAACAGAAAGGCAATCGCGGAGTCGAACAGGAAATTCCGGGTGCGAAGCGTTTCGTCCATTACAACCGGCAGGTCGATGTGCAGATAGCGAGAAAACAGATCCACCATTGGATCGCCCACCCCCAGTGCACGGAAAATAAAAACCGCAGCCAGAAAGGTGATGCCGACATCCACCACGAGTGAGGCGCCTCCGCAAATGCCGTATTTTAAGAATTGGATGGTGGGATTATCTTTTTCGGACAGAAAGGCGCTGATGTGTTTTTTCATAGCCGATGAGTTTGCCGAAAGCCCTCCTGCTTGACCACCCATTTTTACAGCGTCAGAAACAAAGATTCCACGCAGAGGCGCAGAGTTCGCGGAGAACGTCGCTCTAATTAACAAACTCTCTGCGTTCTCTGCGCCTCTGCGTGGAAAACTCTATATTATTGTTGGTTTTGCTTCCGGCTTCGCCGGGTTTAAACATCCCAAGATGTGGAGAGGGACTCGGGCTCGCCCCCGTCGGCGCGGATGAGGAGCCAACGCACCGCTCCGAAAGCGGCGAAGGGGATGACCAACGCGTACATCATGAAGCGGACGAAGGTGAACTGATAGAGCGGATTGGGAATGGCGGCATAGACGTTCCAGAAAATCAGCAGACAGCAAAGCCAGACGCCTGTGAAGTTGGGGAAGGCATCGCCGGAGTGCATCATTTTGAGGCCGGGCGCACGCTTTTTGCTAAACGGGAAAAATAGGTTGGAACCCATATGGCCCATCTGATCTTCGATCACATGAATGACATAGGCCCCGAAGATGACGACCCCCGCGTGCCACGTCCAGAAGGAGGCGATTCCCGCCAGAAGCAATCCAACCGTGAGTGAGTGCGACCAGTTGCGATGCCATGGTAGAAAGTCGATTTCGACCTGTCCCGCTTCGTTTTTTGTAAACTTAAAGCTGGGGCCGTCAAAGATGTCGACGGTATAAATCGGCTCGTAACTCTGCAAAATGGGGGCGGAAAACTTTGCGAGCCCGACGGGGCGCGGATCGGGCATCGTGTCGGGCTGCGGAACTTGGCCCGTGCTGACGACGGGGCCGAACTGCACGCGCACCTCGCCGGCTTCGGGATCAATCTTGACGCGGTACTGCCGCCAGTTGTCGGCCCCCATCTGGATGGTAGAAAGTTTCAGCGTGGTCGACTTGCCGTCCAGCGCGGCAGAAACGGCGGTGGCGACCGCATCCGCGACGGGCTGCGGATCAAGCTTGATTGGATCGAACAATACAACGTCGGGGAACCCACCCCGGCCTCCGGCCACCCCTCCCTTGGAGGGGACTTCTGAATTCAACATTTCAGACCCAGGAATCCCCTCCTGGGAGGGGTGCCCAAAGGGCGGGGTGGGTTTCTGCGCGGCAGGCTCCACGCGAAAATCGTGGGAATAGAAGAAGCGGTAGAATTTAAAGTCGATGGTGTCGGGCAGAATACCCGCCACTGCGCCGAGGATGAAGTACGCAGGATTCCCCTCTTGCGCGGCAGAAATCGCCCACGGACAAAAGGAGGCAACCGTTACACCAGAAATAAAATGAGCGATTCCTTTCATGAGAGAGAAAACTGAAATTTGAAAGATGAAATATGAATGTGGATTTTTTTCATTAGAGAAGTCCCAGAAAGGCGGCGATGGGTTCGCCAATACCCGACATATTGCAGGCGATGGGAAGCAGGAGCACGCCGAGGCAGTTGAGGCGGCGCGACCCGAAGAGTACGGGGATGAGTCCGATGCCGGTTCCGACGCTCATGATGAACAGGCCGACCCAACCGGTGATGGAAAAAACGAGTGCGGTGATGATGAATAGTGCAAAAACGGAGATGAGGCGGTAGTCCACTTTCTTCATCAATTTTAGCGTCCATTTGGTGAGCGGCGACATGAGCAGGAAGGAAATGGAACCGGCCAGAGCGATGCAACCGAGCGCGAGGTAGTAGTCGCCGATGGTGCGGGGCGTGTAGAGCCCTTTGAGGATCCAGGCTCCGCCGCCGCGAGTGAGGTAGAGTCCGGGCACGAAAAAGAGCATGAGTGCGCCCACGTAGTAAACGACTTTGGAGACGCCCTGCGACATCATGAAGACGCGTTCGTCGCGCTGAGCGGTGGCGTGCCCGGCGAGCAGTCCGCCAATCCCGCCGGTGACGACCGGAAAGAAGGCGGCGAATCCACCGCCGATGCCGCCCGCAATGCCGCTACGCAACAAAAGGTCGCCGTTGATGTTCAGGGTGTCGCGCACGCGCTGCTCCGGCACCTTTGCCCCACTGACGGCGTTGAGCAGGCACCACGGAATGGCAAAGAGCCCCACGAAGGCGGGCATGATGTTCTGGAAGGCGTTTTCGATGGAAACGGGAGCGCGGTAGAGAAGGAGGAACCCGAGCAGGCCGGAAATGAAGAAGGTGAACAGTCCGGCACTGAGCGTAGACCACGCATCCGCAAACTTTCGCCATCCGGCGGGGCCGCGGGTGCCGCCCTTCGGCCATTCGGTGATCAGAATGAAGGTGATGATGACCCAAAGAATCCAGTGCATGTGCGGGTTGAGTACCACGCGAACAATCGGCAGAAATTTTGGCGCGAACGGCCCAATGATGAAGACGAGCATGAACAGGCCGACCAGACTGCCCGCTCCAATCATCATGACCCCTTCGTACCCGCGGCCCGTCATGAGATATTTCTGCCCCGGAAGCACGGTGAAGATGGCGCTTTCGTCGGGCGCACCGAGCAGAACCGATGGAATGGTGTTGAGTACGGACCAGCCGACGACGAGGCCGATCATGAACGGAAGGTAGATTTCGGGCGCGGCGGCAATTCCCATTCCCTGCAACCAGTAAATGAGCATGGCAATAAGGCCCATGACATTATAAATGTGAAGCCCCGGCAAAATAGCGAGGAAGCAGGAAAGAATGGTTCCTGTAAAAACTGCGGCGATTACCGTGAGGACCATCGAGAAACTCCCCGTACTGGCTCCAGTATTTGTTGAAGGTGGAATGTGGGAGGTAGAACGTTTCTACGCATAACAACTCCCCCGTCACATCCCACATTCCACGTTCCACACTCCACAATCACTTTTCCTCCACGCGGAAGGCCCCGACGTCTTCGGGAACGAGTTCGAGCTCGCCTTTGTAGACTACAAGCGGTGCGGTGACACGTAGGCGAATACCGGACTCCACCGCGTCGCGCTCTTCTCCCGAAATCTGCTTGTCCCAGAATAGGACCCGCATTTCGCCGCTGGCATCGGCAATGGGATAGATGACGCCGCCGCGGATCGACTCCGGCTCGCCTAGCGTGCCGACGACGGTGAACACCTCGCCCTTCTGCCCGGCAGTGATGCCGGCGATTGGGCTGAGTGGCCGCTCAAGGGTCACAGGAGACTCCTCCACCTCATCGACGATGCGGAGGTCGGCGGCTTCCCATACTTTAAGCTGAATGACTTCTTTATAAACATCGACCCGCCCGCGCGCGCTGAGCGTTTTTCCAAGGGTTGGAAGTTTTTGTTCCAATCCTTGGAAAACTTTATCCCAAAAAATGACGGCGAGCTCGGTTCCATCCTCTTCGAGGGTCAATACATACGGGGCTTTCGACCCAGGCCTTGGGAGCGCTATTTTTTTGAGCGTACCCGCAACGGATACGGTGTCGCCCGTCTGGGCGGGGGTGATTTTGGAGAGAGGGGTGAAGGATGAAGTCTGAATGATGAATGATGCCGGATGACCTTTTCGTTTGAGAATCAGCTGTTCGGCCGACTGCATGCGTAGTTTCACGTCCTGATCGGCACTGACGCTGAGACTGCCAGCCACTTCAACCCGATCGCCCAAGCGGGGAAGCTTCCCTGAATTCTTTAGGGCTTCGGCCTGTGTGCGGCCTCCCATGACGGCGATTTCTCCGCTTCCATCATGCAGGTTAAAAACAACCCCTCCAGATTTGAAGACATAGGCATCGCGCGTGACGTTCCCCGAAACTTTCACATAGGCGAAGTTCATGGTGGGGGTGATGTCCGCAACTCGTACGGTGGGGATATCGCGATTGACGGAATACAAATAGAGCAGGATCAGGCCCACTACGGCGAGCACGAGAGAGGCAATCTGAAGAACCCGCACCCGCAAAGGGCGTTTAACCTGCGGGCCATAAATCGGATCACTCATCGGCTTCCCCTTTTTTAAAACGCGCCAAACACAACGGACCCAAAGGTTGTAACCGGCGATGTCTCACGCATGTCGTCAATCGCCGCGCGCAACTCTTCGAGTAGTTTCTGCGCTTCAAGATAAAGCTGATCATCTTCAACCAGTTTGCCAAGCGTCCCCTTCCCCTCGTTGATTTTTGCGGTAAGGTTTTTGATGTTCGCCGCCGAGTCCTGAATATCCTGATACAACACGTCATCTTTGGAGAGGAGTTTGCCGAGTGTGCCCTCGCCATTCACCAAACGCTCACTAACCTGTTTCAGATTCTCCAGCATCCCCTTCATCTCATTATACATTTCCTCATCCTGGATGAGTTTTCCAAGAGTGCCCTCTCCAGAAGCAACCTCTTCGGTCATGTCCCGAAGACCGGCCACCGCCACGCTGAGTTCATCAAGAATATCAATGGGAAGCTCACCTCGAATAACGCGCCCCTTGGCGATCAGCGTGCCATCCAATGGTCCTTCGAAAATCCGTAACATTTTCCCGCCGAGCATAGAGGCTGCGACCACTTCCACTTTGTATCCCTCACGAAAGCGAACGGGCACATCGAGATCGGTGCGTACAAGCACGTGATTGCCTTGCAGAAGCGTGGTCTTTATGACCCCAACCTGTGTGCCGCGAAGGAACACATGGTCGCCATTGCGCAGGCCACCGACATTCTCGAACTGTACCTCGATCGGATATGTCTCCTGTAAAAAGTTCTGGCGGCTCAGCACGATGGTAAACACCCCCAGTGCAATGAGGATGACGAACGTGAACAAGCCCACAAGGACTTCGATACTGATATCTTTTTTATATTTGTCAGACATGTGATTCCATCCCTTTCTCCCAAGCTCCACGGCGGGTGATATACTGCGATTCTAAAAAACGTTTCACAATTTCGTTTTTGGACTGAATAAAGTCGTTGGGTGCCGCATTTTCGACGATCTTTCCGCCGTCAATCATCATGATCTGCGTACCAATGGATAGCGCACTGTGCAGATCGTGCGTGACAACCACACTGGTGATCCCCAGTTCCGTACGGAGGTTTTCAATCAGCTGATCGATCAGACGCGAGGTGACCGGGTCCAGCCCAGATGTCGGTTCGTCGTAGAGGATAATTTCTGGGTCCATCACGATCGCGCGGGCGAGGCCGACGCGTTTCTGCATACCGCCGGAAAGATCGGAAGGAAATTTATCTACAGCATCCTCCATGTTGAGCAAGCGGAGTTTTTCAAGCACCTTCTTTTTGATGTCCTCTTCGGTCAGGCTCGTATGCTCCCGAAGAGGCAGAGCCACATTTTCAAAAACACTCAGCCACTGCAGCAGGGCCGCGCCCTGAAACAACACCCCGAACCGCCCGCGCATACGCTCCAAATCCATGCCACGCGCTTCGCTAATGATATCCGTGCCGATCCGCACAGAACCCCGATCGGGAATCAAAAGTTGCACCATATGCTTGAGTGTTACGCTCTTCCCTGCACCAGAAAGCCCAACAATGACAAAGGTCTCGCCCTTTGGCACCTCAAACGAGATCCCGTCTAGGACGGTCTTGCCCCCAAGCTTTTTAGTTACATTTTCGAACGTAATCATATGTAAAATAACCGGGTAATGATGTAGCCAACCACAAGGATAAGAAGGAATGAGATAATGACGGTCTGACGAGTAGCCCGCCCGACCCCCACGGCACCTTCACGAGTGGTCAATCCCTGGAAGCAGGCGACGGTGGCGATGATAATTCCGAAAACAACGGCTTTCAACAGCCCGACATAAAGATCCTTATTTTCAGCGTAGCGAGTGGCATTGTCGATATACGCATAAAAATCTACGCCCAACTGGGTGGAGCCGACAATCCCCCCGCCGAGAATTCCAAGCAGGTTGGTGTAAACGGTCAGAATCGGCATCATAATCGCGAGGGCTACCAGGCGCGGCATCACCAGAAAACGATTGGGGTTGATCGACATCACTTCGAGCGCAGAGATTTCCTCGGAGACGGCCATCGTGCCGAGCTGAGCGGCAATGGCCGAACCGACGCTGGCCGCGATGATGAGTCCCGTCATGAAGGGGCCCATCTCACGAATCATCACCACCGTAACAGCGGTTCCAATATTAACCTCTTGCCCAAAGCGCCTCAGCTCAAGGCCGGTCTGCAAGGCGAGGATCATCCCTGTAAAAAAAGCGACCACCGTGATGACTCCGAGGCTTTTAATTCCGGTGATATACAGCTGCGTGGCGAGTTCATGACGCGCCCGCGGCTTCCAGAGAGTCCGAATATAAAGGGTCGCTGACCCCGCCATGATGAGCGCGTGACCCATATCGTGACAGGCCAGAAGAATCAGCCGCCCCAACCGCCGGAAGGAACGGATAGGGAGATCGAGATAACTCATTCTCTGTTGATGTTCTGATGCGATGTTCTTCATCTCTGCCCCAAATTAAACCAGAAAACACGGAACCTTCGCGCGTCGTCCTCTCTTTTATAGGAGAGCAACCCTTTCAGTAAAGACCATTCAGTTCGATTAGCCGCAGGCTCGCGCTCACTGTGCCAGGCGAACCAGAGCACATCCTTGCGAATCAGGCCCTCTTCATTCGTCCGTTTATAAAGAGTCCAAAGCGGCGTCCAGTTTCGTTCAACCGGCCCGGACGTAATCGGCCAAAGCTCCAGCATCCGGAAACGGGACGTACTTTTCTCCCGCTCCCAGCTCATCAGCGGCCAGACTTTCCAACCCTTGGAAACGACAACCTGTTCCTCCGGCGCGACACCCTCTTCGCGCAAAACCTCGCGCTCCAGAAAGAAAAACGGAAGTGCCATTTTTCGGGTTTTCGTTAGCTGATCCTCCTCAAACTTTTCGGACCAGAGAAACGGCCAGAAAAGAAAGGTGCGGCGACTCAGTCCGCCGGCATACTGGTCTCTTCCCCAGAGCGGCCAGACATAGAGCTTCTCGTGCCATTCGCTATCAATTTTCTGAATGAACGGCCACGGGCAGTAGGTGCGATTCTGTTTCGTTCCTTGGGTAAACCGGAAAAAGGGTGGAATCACCCAACGGGTTTTCTCATTCTCCAAATTAGTCCGCCCGTAGAGTGGGAAAAGCATCCATGTTCTTCCGGAATCGCCGGGATAAAAATAGTCGGCGGATGTCCAGAACGGCCACAGTACAAACCGCTTCTCGTATGACCCTTCCAGTACCGATTTTCCAAGGATTGGAAAAACTCGATCGCGCTGGATGCCCTCCCCGCGCGTGCGGGAGTAGATAGGCCACAGCACACTCGTGGTTTTCACATCGTTGATTTGAGATTTTCCAAAGAGTGGAAAAAGAAAAAACGCAATGCGATCACGGCCTAAGAACTCATAAATGGTTCCGCCAAGCGGGAAAATTGCAAAATAGTTTTC
>Ga0307990_1002421_pt1 | contig 14931 bp, 9 predicted proteins | sample EllFjometagen129_FD_203168 | JGI IMG/M metagenome (GOLD analysis project Ga0307990, IMG submission 203168) | Marine microbial communities from Ellis Fjord, Antarctic Ocean - #129 | ecosystem: Environmental > Aquatic > Marine > Unclassified | place: Southern Ocean | collected 2014-10-08
AGGCATCAACTCAACACCCACCAGCGGAATCAGGAAAAGACTTCCTGAAAACGCCAGCAATACGCTTCCCAATATCAAGGCCCGATGGTTGATAGCAAAGCTAAGCAATTTTGTATAATCATTTTCCACACCGGCAAAAAATCGCTTCGATATATGAGATATCTTCCAGCCTTGAGCAGTGCCCCCCCCTTTCTTAAGTGTTGAAGCGCTTACCCTGGATGCAAGCATGGGCACTAACGTCAGAGCTACGACCAGAGCGCAACCCAGTGAAAAAGTCACCACGTATGCGAGCTGCTTAAACATAATTCCAGACATTCCGCGCACAAAAACAAGCGGTAAAAAGACGACAAGCGTGGTCAATGTGCTTGCAATAACCGCAGCCATCACTTCCCCGCTCCCCTTTATCGCCGACGATTCAGGTTCCTGACCCGATTCCCTGAGCCGGTAGATATTTTCCAGCACCACGATGGCATTGTCCACCAGCATGCCGATGCCGAGCGCCAGGCCGCCGAGGGTCATCAGGTTCAGTGTAAATCCGCTGAAATACATCAAAGCAAAGGTGGCAACAACCGATATCGGAATCGTGGTGGCAATAATGGCGGTGCTGGAGATGTTACGGAGAAAAAACAACAGCACGAATACAGCCAGCACGCCGCCATAGAGAATGGTTGTGCCCACATTGGTTATAGAGCGTTTGATATAATCTGAAGTGTCGATAATGGGGATTATGTGAAGCTGGGGAATGTCCCGGTTGATTTGTTCAATCTCTTTGAGCACCCCGGTTGCCACCTCCACGGTATTTTTCCCCGATTGCTTGTTGATCGAAAGGCGCACACCCGGCTTGCCGTTTATCCGAACAATCCGGGTTACTTTCTCCCAGGCATCTTCTACGGTAGCGATTTCTTTTAGTTGAATGGCCACCCCTTCTCGAATGGCCACCACTGCATTTTGCAACTCACCTAAATTGTTGTAAATACCCGGAGTCCTGATGGTAACATCGAGCTGCTCCTGTTCGATGGTACCGGCCGGAAGATTGATATTTTCTTCCTTGAGACGGTTTATAAGTTGATCGATGGGAAGCCCCAGGGCTTTTATCTTTTCTGCGTTCAGGTTGACATGGATTTCCCGGTCCAGCCCACCCCTAATATCCAAAGAAGCCACCCCTGGAATACGTTCGATTCGGTTTTTCACCTGATTGTCGATAATTTCTCTTATCCGTATTGGTTCCAGGTTACTGGATACGCCCATGATCAAAATCGGAAAAGAGGCGAGATCGAACTTTCGCAGCCTTGGTCGATCAGCATCTTCCGGAAGGCGCGGAATAACGCGATCCAGACGTTCCCGAATATCGTTGGCCGCTTCATCAAGGTTCATACCCCATGAAAACGTAACCCGAACGCTGCTTCGACCTTCAGCGGAGACCGAGGTAACCTCCTCTACTCCCGGTACCGCACTCATTGCCTCCTCAATCGGGCGAGTGATCAACTCTTCAACTTCCTCGGAACTGGCATTTTCATATTCAGTGGAAATGCTAAGCGTCGGGTATGTGATATCGGGCATCAGGTCGATGGAAAGCCTAAACAGGGAAACCCCGCCGATGATGATGACAATCAAAAAAACCATGACGATCAATACCGGACGTCGTACGGAAAATTGGGAGATATTCACGATTTTTCTTTTCCCTTAGTAGATTCGCTTTTCTGCTTACCATCTGCCTTATTTTTATCCGGTAGAATAATTGAATCCCCATCTGCCAGCAGATGATGTCCCAGGATCACCACCGCGCCTGTGATAACCGGATTCAGCACCTCCACCCGGATGCCGTTTGCGATACCGACGGTAACCGGAATAAATCTGGCTTTTTGTTCTTGAAGATCAACTATAAAAACCCCCCGGGAGCCGTTTCTCTTTACAAGTGCGGCTACCGGGACCACGGTCGCGTTATCATGTTCATTGAATTGTATTTGAACCCGTACAAACATACCGGGTTTCAGAAGCTTTTGTACATTGGGTATTTCTATCTCCACTCTGGCTTCCCGTGATTTTTCTTTCAAAAATGGGGCTATCCTAATTACCTTTCCGTTAAAGACGCGGTCCGGAAACGCATCCGTTGAAATAACCGTTTTCATCCCCGGATGAATTTTAGGATAATCCCGTCCGATGACATGTATAACGGCGGTGAGCTTTTCGATATCGAGAATAGAGACAATCGGGGTGTTGGACGCCAGCATGGCCCCTTCGTCCACGAAACGCTCTCCCACCACTTTGTGTCCGGTGGCGTTTTTTTCTGTCACTTTAATCCGGGCATAAGAAAGCCGTACCTTGGCTATCTTCAGGGCCGCCTCTTTTTGAGACACCTGGGCGATAGCAACCTTCAGCTTTGCCTGCTGGGTTTTAAATTCAGACTCTACGGCATCGAGTTGGGATTCGGAGGCTATTTTCTTTTTTCTTAATGCTTTGGTTCGCTCGTACTCTCGTTTTGCGTTTTCTATGGTGCTTTCCCTCTCCTGAAGGTTTGCCCGGGCAACTTCCAGTTCGGCCTTTGCCTGAGCGACCTGCTGGCGGTATTCATCGTCGTCCAGTACGGCCACAAGCTGCCCGCCTTTGACCGTATCGCCGATATGAACCAATAGCTTTTCGAGGCGTCCGGCGATTTTCGGTGCCAGGATAAAGTTAGATAACGGATACAGCGAACCGGTAAAGCTCCCCACTTCCCGTATAGAGGCTTTTTCTACGAGTGCAACCTCGACGGCAATGGGTACGTTTTGACGCTGGCGCTTAAAGCCTTTTTCGGACCCAGAAATTTTTTGATAAATCTGCCAGCCTAAAATGCTGATTCCGGATAAAATAATAATGGTAGTAATTAATTTTTTCATTCGGATAACCTATAAACCTGATTAGAGACAAAATATAGTATGAGACTTTCGAAAAATACCATTTTACAAAATTTATAATTATAAGGCAATTAAAGTCGATTGTACACTTTTTTCGGAAATAACAATTTTGAAAATCTAACTGCTCAAGTTAACAGTTCAAGGGACTCATGATCCAATGTTAAATAGCGATGGAAATCGAATATCTCCTAATGGGGGTGTTCTTTGTCAGTCATGGGTCTTTTCGGTATAATGGCCTGTATCTGGTGCTTGAAGACCTGATAAAACGCTTTGGCAGCCGCAAAACCGATGCTGAAAAAGACCCGGCACCCTCGCGACTTCCTGTTTAAAGGGACAGCGGTGTAACATATTGAAATAATTGGTATATAAATTTAAAACCAATTTTCGTGCCGATTATACTTGATTTTGATTTCGGGTCATAGTAAAAATTTTGACCCGGCTCGAAAACGTCTTAAAAACGGTGAAACTTCAGTATATTAGTAAATATGGTAGAGCATCTAAATCCGTATAAAAGGATTCTCGAGCCTGAATCGGCGGCTCCCGGGATGCCATTTTCGGCCCGACTGTCATGTTCGGCCTTGGCGGAATCTATGTGGAGATATTGAAGGACGTGGCCTTCCGGACGGCTCCGGTGAGCTCGATTGAGGCTCTGTCCATGATCCGGGAGATCAGGACATATCCCCTTGTTTCCGGATATCGTGGAGCTGAACCAATGGATCAGCATGCATTGGCTGACCTTATCGAAAAAATTTCAACTATTATAAATCAGTTTACAGAAATTGAGGCGATTGACCTGAATCCGGTCATTGCCCGGCCGGATGGTTATACAATAGTCGATGCCCGCGTTATTTTACGCAAAGTACCGTAATCAATTCTATGGTTCATGCGGAACGAATACGAAAGGAGTTTTCTCTGATGTCGCAATATTACAATATATTAACAGACAATGAGATTCAGATGGTGCATGAAGCATCACTGGAAGTTCTGAGAAAAACCGGTCTGCGACTGAATCATCCGGTGGCGCTGGAAAGGCTGGCCGATGCCGGGGCCGATGTCGATGGATCCGGGGGCCGGGTCCGCCTGCCGGCGGTAATGATTGAAAAGGCCCTTGAAAAAGCCCCGAAAAAATTTGTTTGCGCCGGCAGAACACCTGAGTACGATATACTCGTTTCCTCCGATTTCACGACAGGGCCTGTCTTTCGCTCTGCCGCCGGCACTATTCGTCATTACGATTTTTTCACCGGGGAGCTTCGCTCCCTGACGCTTGCGGACTGCCGGGATATTGCCACATTAATGGATGCTCTGGAAAACATGAATATTGTTGGATGTCCAGCACCGCCGGAGGCACCACCGGAAACCTATGATCTGCATGCACTCAAAATCCTGCTGGAAGCGGGCCGCAAACATATCTGGGCCCTGCCCGAAAATTCTCGAAATCTAAGGTATCAGATAGAGATGATGAAGGCCGTGGTCGGCGGCGGCAAGGCTTTGCGTCAAAGGCCTATTTGCAGTGGTATTGTCTGCCTGATCGAGCCCTTATATTTTCCGAACGACGAGATTGATCGACTGCTGCTGTATGGTGAATACAATATACCGGTGAAAGTGCCCCTGGTACCCATGGTCGGAGCCAATGCGCCTTACACCCTGGCCGGTGCACTGACCCGAACCCATGCCGAAGCACTGGGCAGTCTGGTATTGCTTCAGACTCTGTGCCCTGGAATCCCGACGTGGTATTACATACTGCTGCACGAAATGGAGATGCACAGGGGCACGGCCATTTACCACAGCCCCGAGATCATGCTGGTGAATTCCGGTCTGATCCAGATGGCCCGACATTTTCGTATCCCGTCCGCCACTCCAACATACTCAACCACGGATTGTCAGGCCCATCAGATCATGTTTGAACGGGGGGCGTCCCTGACAATGCATGCCCTGAACGGCACCGCGGAAATAGGCGGGGCCGGAGCCATCGAAGGCGGTGTAGCCATCAGCCTGCTTGCCCTTGTCATTGACAATGAACTGGCGGCATACGCCCGCCGCCTTACACAAGGAATGGAGATCAATCGCGAGACACTGGCGGTGGAGGCCATCAACCGGGTGGGTCATGGAAGTGACTTCCTGTCAGACCCCCATACATTGAAATTTCTGCACCGGGAAAAACGTTTTAAGCCTGATCTTTTTGACTGGCGGCCCTTTGAACTGTGGCACAGGGATAATGACACCATTTTGGAACGTGCCCGCGACAGAATGCATGATATACTGGGAAAACATGAAATTCCCCCGCTGGAAGAGCCGCTGCAGAAAGAATTGGACTGCATCCTTCAAGCTGCTGAAAAAGAACTGTAAACGGCACAAACAGTATACCCATCATCATTCCGAGGTGAGATAGTGAAAACAAAAAAAGCAGACAGATGAAGGCGGCAATTTTTAAAGCCAAAGGACTTCCCCTTGTGATCGAAAAGATCCCTGTCCCATAGCCCGGCCCCGGACAGGTACTCGTTGAAATAAAGGCCTGCGGTATTTGCGGATCGGACCTTCACGCCGTTAATGCCGACTGGACCCCGGCAAACATCGTGATGGGCCATGAATTTTCAGGTGTGGTGGCCGCCGTGGGCAAGGATATTAAACGATGCCGGATCGGCGATCGGGTAACCCCTCTGCCGCAGGTCAGTTGCGGAAAATGCCCCGCCTGTAAGGCCGGTAATACCTTTGAATGTGAGAAATGGGAACCCATTGATTACAATCCCAGGTACAACGGCGGCTATGCCGAATACGTTGTCGTGGGTGAACTCGATGCCATTTTTTTGTCGGAAAATATCGGCTTTGTCGAAGCTGCCGCCCTACAACCCATGGCAGTTGGATTAAACTCAGTCCGGCAGGCGGACCTGGGCATCGATGATCAGGTATTGATCATCGGCGGTGGTTCTGTGGGTCTGGCTATTGCTCAATGGGCGCACTCCTTTGGTATTACCCATGTCGTATTGTCGGAGATGGTGGAAAACAGGCGTAAAGTTGCCCTGCAGATAGGGGCTACGGCCGTAATCGACCCGATACAGGACAAAGACGCGGCCGCCGGCTTTCAACGGATCACCGGCAAAAGACCGACGATTATTTTTGAGGCCGTAGGCATTCCCGGCATGATACAAAAATGTATTGGAATGGCCGATCCAGGAACCAGAATTGTCGTAGAGGGGATGTGCCAGGAGGTAGATCATTTTGAGCCCATGCAATGCACCCTCAAACATCTGAAGCTGATATTCCCTTACTTTTTCCAGCTTAATGAATATCGCTACGTAATTGAGATGATGAGACAAGGCCGCATCGATCCAAACCCGATGATCACACATACCATTGAATTGGATGCATTGCCTGAAATAATCCAGGCCATGCAAAAGCCCACGGACCAGATCAAGGTCATCGTTACTTATCATCCTTAACCATTTGGAGAACGAAAATGAGGTTTCATCACACCTGTATCCTCACAGGAAGCAGAGAACTGGCATCTTCATGTGAGCAGTTCTATCTGGAAAACTTCGGCATGGGTATCGCCTTCTCCGACGTAACAAAAACCAGCGACTATTCCTTTTATGCCGATAACGTAAACCCGACCATCTGCCTTTTTGAAATTATCGGCAATTCCTTTGACGAATGGGAGAAAAATTTTCTACGACAACACGGTCCAGGGCTTGACCATATTTGCTTTATGGTTGAAAATTTTGCGACTTCCTCGGGGGGAATTTTGAAATCCGGACTGACCACCAGCAGTGCACGACCGCGGTGTATCCGGTCAGCCACCTCCGCCAGTATCGGCAGTGGCAGGACATCTTCATAACACGTTTTACGCGAGGCTTTGAACATCTCTTTCAGGCGATGGTGGATCAAATCGTCAACCTGATTTTGCGGGGCATCATGGGCCAGGCTTTGCAGGAGTTTGGTAAGATTTTCCTGCCGGTCAAAATAATAACGGCCTTCGGGTGTGTGGTGGATATACCAGGCAATTTTTTCAAACGCTTCAAAGGCCGAAAGGAACTCGGACGGCTCGCGCAGCGTTGAGATCAGGCATTCGACCATCTCTTCCCGGGTGAGCCCCTTGACCGCATTGACTGCCGTTGACAGGCTGGCGGAAAGCAGCAATGTCCCGATGTGGGTGGCGGCTTCCTTGCCGCTATCAAGGTCGATAATCTGGGCGTGGGCCGCTTGCTGTGCATCCCACAGATCCTTGGCGATCACGTCCCGCATTCCGGATATCTCGGTCAGCTTGTCACGGACTTCAGCGATAGGCAGGTCGAAATGCTGGGGGCCGACAAGAAAGACATCATTGGCCTGGCGCTCCCAGACAGACCTGAGAAGACGGGATACCAGTTCGATGATCCCCCGGGTCTGTTTGAATTGTTCATTTTCTTTAAAGAGCGCAATAACATTCTTGAGTCTTGGGTGAAAGGGATACGTCGCCTCTATCTCGTCGGCAACCGCCTCGGCACCACGACTGGCGGCCTTTGATTTAGCGGCCTCTTCCAGCTTGCGGCCAAAAGTTGCCGCAACATCTTCGATTTCCGCCTTATCGGGAAGCGACTTAAACAATCGCTTGCGCAGGATGTCGTATATCTCATTGGCTGCAAGGTCCACCGGTGTGATGCTGCGCTCCTGTCTGCCCAGTTCGGCACGCGCATCTTCAAGGGCACGGTGGATGAGTTTTGCCCCGGTGTCATAGGCTGCCGAAAGGTCTGAAACAACCACACAGACATTTTTCTTTTTGCCTGCGGCTGTCAGTAGATTGGCAAAGGCGCGAGTGGCGATGTCGGCCACCGTGCCGTTTCCTACCTTCTGGGTGTCAAGATAGTGAAAATAGGGAGGCATTTCATCCAGCAGGGCAAGGACAGGCTGGCTCCTTTCAAAAAGGTTGAGCCAGTCTTTTTCATCCGGTGCCTTGGGACCACTGGTCCAGAAGGGTCTGACTTGATCCCCTTTGCCAATCTGATGCGCAATTTCGCCCCAAAAGAAATGATCCGGATTGTTACGGCCGTTGAAGACGGCAATCCCGGCGTTTGCAAAAGCAGATGCCTGTGGAATCCCGCCACAGTAAGTCTTCCGCAGTTCAGGGTGCCTGGCAAGCAGACCAAAGCCGACCAGAAGATGGGTTTTACCGCCGCCTATGGCCTGTTTCAGGTGGAAAATAGCCTGAGAAGAGGCACCGGCCAAACGCGTAAGCCCCTAACGGATGAGGTCCTGCATCCCTTGAGTGATGTAGGTTTTCTCGAAAAACGTCTTGCCATCCCCCTCTGCGGTGATCAACTCGCCAAGCTGCTCAATTTGATCACTGCGCTTGATCGACATCGTATTCGGCTGCAGTTCGCAGGCATCTTTGACTGTTTTCATAGGATAATAACTCCATCGGTGCGCAGGTTGCTTCTCTTTAATAAGAAACAGACGACCCGGCACTGCCGCTTTTGCCCCATTTGTCGATTTTTTTCTTAAATTTACCGAATCCGCTGACACTTGCAGGCGGTATCGTGTTTGATTCCAGGGTATTTCGCTATTTCATATCGACAGAGAGCCACCGGTTTTTCATGTTTTGACACCTTGTGTGTTGATCGCAGAAAATTTAATTTAATCAGGTTTTATTTTAATAAATAAGTACGGATATGTATCTAATTGAAAAAGAGGGTAATGTCAAATAGTTATAGGTGATGAGGGTTATTTAAACAAGATCAAAAGCCAATTGATTGACTCCATATAGTCTTGAGGCAGGCCAGTGGTTTTGCGGCCGGGAAAAAGATCTGATACATCTTCATCACAGGTTTCAGAGGGAGTGATTTTTTAATTTTATCTTGTTTTATGGGACCGGTTCTTTTAGATTGGATAAATCTTTCAACAATCTGAATCATCTGCTCTTTTTGCGGAAACGATAGGAGAATACAGCCAATGAAAATGGGAATTATCGGCCTTGAGGGGGTTGGAAAAGCAACGATTTTTGAAGCTCTGACTCAAAATTCTGTTTTAGGAGCAGCCAGGGACCAGGCCCGTATCGGCACCATCCGGGTGCCGGATCAACGGGTGGATATTTTAAGTGAGATGTACCAGCCCAAAAAAACCATCTATGCCCAGGTGGAGTATTCTCTGCCGGGGGGCAAGGGCCATGGTAATGATCCGCAAAAGGACCAGAATTTCTGGACGCCGGTCAGAGACTGTGACGCCCTTATTCATGTGGTCCGCAATTTCGGAGGGTACGGCTATGAAGACCCGACGCCCGCAGAAGACTTCCAGCGCCTGGACCAGGATCTGATTCTGGCGGACCTGGTGGTGGTGGAAAAACGTATAGAGCGAATCGAGCTGGATAAGCGGCGGGGAAAAAACGTGGACGGTGAAGAGGCGGCCAAACTGGCCGAGTGCCTTGAACATTTTGAAAACGAAATGCCGCTGCGAAAATTTCCGGAACTGGCATCGGCTCCGGTGCTGCGGGGGTTTGCCTTTGTCAGCGGCAAGCCCATGCTGGTGCTGTTTAACAATGAGGATGACGACGATGCTATGCCGGCGGCAGGGGCATTGATAGAGCAGGAAAATTGTATGGTGATCCGGGGTAAACTGGAACAGGAACTGGCCCAGATGTCGGATGTGGATGCGGCCGAGTTTCTGGCTGAATTCGAGATCACGGCGTCGGCCATGGACCGCGTGATTTTAAAATCCTACGATATCCTAGGGCTGGTTTCGTTTTTTACCGTGGGCGAAGATGAGGTCAGGGCCTGGACCATCGTCCATGACACCCAGGCCCTTGATGCGGCGGAGGTTATTCATTCGGATATTAAAAAAGGGTTTATTCGTGCAGAAGTGCTCTATTATGACGACCTGTTGGCGGCAAAGACCTACAAGGAGGCCCGCAGCCGCGGGACGGTGCGGCTGGAAGGAAAAACATATCTTGTAAAAGATGGCGATATTATTAATTTTCGGTTTAATGTTTGAGCCAGAAAGCGTGATTTCTTTCTTAAGCAGGCAGTCGGCAATCTATTACGTCGGGACACGGTGTGTGCTCCATCTCAGGTTGTCGGGCTGGATCATTCCGTTTTTAATTTTTTTGCCAAGAGGCGTACTTTTTTTTTGGCCTTGACCAGTTCTTCGTTGGTAATGCGAAGCCGGATGGAGATGTATTCGGAAAACATTCGGTAGAGAAGCAGCAGGAAATTGGCCCGTTCATCATCCGATGATAGCCGGCCGGTGGCTGCAGTGTCTACGGCCAGGCAGACGGTCCTCCCTTCTGCGAATACGGATGCGGACCGGTTAAGGCCATCTAAGATCCGCATTTCACCAAAAAATTCACCCACCTTGTCCAGTGCTCCGATGGTCACGCCGTCTTTTTTAATTCGCACCTTGCCCGATAGTAAAAAATAGAGCCATGGATCGGCAGCGCCTTCCTTGATAATACGTTCGCTGTCTTCATATTCTCTGATTTTGCTGAGTTGGAGCAACTGGCGCAGGCTTTTGGTCTCAAAGCTCTTTAAAGGGGCAAGATCCATCAGTTTCTGGATGTTCTGCAGATTGTCTTTTAGAAATTTAGACTCGATCATTTTTGCCTCTTGGTAAGAAATGAAACTATAATATAAGCATAAATTCAAATTAGATGCAAATATTATCTGTCAGAGCCCATGCGGGCAGAAGACGACAGATGGTCAGGTGTTCATACAGTTTTTGGACAGGGTTTCGTCAAATTGAACCGGATAGGATCCGTCAAAACAGGCCCGGCAGAAGTTATTTTCCGGGTTTTTGATGCCGGTGGATGCCAGAAGGCCTTCGAGGCTGAGGTAATGCAGGGAGTCCAGTCCCAGAAAATCCGTCATCTCTTTAATGGACTTGTTGGCGGCAATAAGCTCGCCCCGGGTTGAAAAATCGATCCCGTAGTGGCAGGGAAAGCGATGGGGCGGACCGCTGACGCGCATGTGGACCCGGTTTACGCCCAGCTCGCGCAAGGTTTTGACCCTGCTTTTGGCCGTTGTACCGCGAATGATGGAATCCTCAATAATAATGATGTCTTTTCCCTTTAACAGTTCTTTGACCGGGTTCAGCTTTACCCGTACGCTGAAATCGCGCATGCTCTGGGTGGGCTGGATAAAGGTCCGGCCCACATAATGGTTGCGGATCATCCCCATTTCATAGGGAATCCCCGACTCCTGAGAATACCCGACAGCGGCATAGGCGCCGGAATCGGGGAACGGCATGACCAGATCGGCATCCACCGGGGCCTCCATGGCCAGTTGGCGGCCGTTGGCTTTACGGGCCAGGTACACATTCTGTCCGAAAAAGGTGCTGTCGGGTCTGGCAAAATAGATGAATTCAAATATACAGAAACTGCGGTGGGCCGCCGTGGGTGTTTTCAGGCTCTTGACACCATCCTTGCTGATGATGACGATCTCACCCGGGTCAAGTTCGCGCACGAATTTGGCCTGGACCAGATCCAAAGCGCAGGTTTCAGACGCCAGCACATAGGTATCATTGAGCTTGCCCAGGCAAAGGGGCCTGAAGCCATTGGGGTCTTTGATGCCGATGACCTCCCCTTCGCTGGTGAGCAGTATAAATGAAAAAGCCCCTTTGAGCCGGGCCACGGTGGCCAGAAGCGATTTCTCAAATCCATAGTGTAGATTTTTCACCAGCAGATGCAGAAACACTTCACTGTCCATGGTGGTCTGAAAGATCGAGCCCGCCTCCTCCAGTTCAGCCTTTAAACTGTGGGCATTGACCAGATTCCCGTTGTGGGCCACAGCATAGGATCGGTGTTTATGGTGTACTACAAACGGCTGTGCATTGGTCAGAATAGAGCTTCCCGTGGTGGAATAGCGGACATGCCCCACGGCGCTGCCATCGCCAAGCTGTTCTATCAGGGGCATATCATAGACATCACCCACCAGTCCCATGCCTTTGTGGGCAAGTATATTTTTATCACGGGCCACTGCAATCCCGGTGCTTTCCTGACCCCGGTGCTGAAGGGCATATAATCCGAAATAGGTGAGGTGGGCCGCTTCCGGGTGTTCGAAGATACCGAACAGACCGCATTCATCACGGGGTCTTCGGTTACTATCCGATGCCTGAAAATTCATATTCGATCTGTTTGTCATTTATGTGATGCTCCTTTTGTTTCTTTCAACCCTTATTGTAATCCTGCAGGGCCTTCACCGACAATGGTTTTTCCATCAGGGCCGCCACGCCATGGCTCATGGCCATGGCCCCGGCAATGGTGGTGGTATAGGGGATGCCGTATTTCAGGGCGGCCCGGCGAATTTTGTATCCGTCCTGCTTGATCTTATCGCCGGCGCCGGTGTTGATGATAAGCTGGACCTTTCCGTTTTTGACGGCATCCACCACATGGGGCTGGCCATCGGAAACCTTGCGAACCACCGTTGCCCGGATGCCCCGGGCGTCTAAGAATGCGGCGGTGCCGGCGGTGGCCATAATATGGATGCCGATTTTGTGAAACCGTTTGGCCACCGGCAAAAGGGCCTGTTTGTCCCGGTCCTGGACACTGATAAACACCGTTCCTGTTGTGGGAAGACTCTGGCGGGCACCAAACTGGGCCTTGGCATAGGCGGCACCAAAATCTGCGTCCATGCCCATGACTTCGCCGGTGGATTTCATTTCAGGCCCTAAAAGGGTGTCTACACCGGGAAATCGGTCAAAGGGCAGGACCGCTTCTTTTACACAGATATGGGCCGGAACCACTTCGCTTGTGAAATCCAGATCCGCCAGGCTTCGTCCCAGCATCACCTTGGTGGCCAGCTTGGCCAGGGGAACCCCGGTGGCCTTGCTCACAAAGGGGATTGTTCTGGATGCCCGGGGATTGACTTCGAGTACGTAAAGTTGATCCGCCTTGATGGCATACTGAACATTCATCAGGCCCACCACATTCAGTTCAAGGGCCATGGCCCGGGTAGCGGCTTTGATTTCTTCGAGCAGGTCCGCTGAAATGCTGTAGGGCGGCAGAACACAGGCGGAATCTCCCGAATGCACCCCCGCGGCCTCAATATGCTCCATGATACCGCCGATGACCGTCCGGGTGCCGTCGCAGATGGCATCCACGTCTACCTCAATGGCGTCTTCTAAAAATTTATCTATTAAAACAGGATGTTTTCCAGATGCCGCAATGGCCATGGCCATATAAGCCTTCAGGTCTTCAGGGGCATAGACTATTTTCATGCCCCGGCCGCCCAACACGTAAGAGGGCCGCACGATGACCGGATAGCCGATGGCTTCCGCTACGCTGGCGGCATCCCGGGTATTTGTGGCCGTGCCGTTGGCCGGTTGGACCAGATTTACTTTTTTGAGCATGGTCTGAAATAGTTCCCTGTCTTCGGCCATGTCGATGCTTTCGGGCTGAGTCCCCAGAATTTTTACGCCGGCCCGGGCCAGGGGAACCGCAAGATTCAGTGGGGTCTGGCCCCCGAACTGCACAATGACACCCGCTGGTTTTTCCATCTCGATGATATGCAGTACATCTTCCCGGGTGAGCGGCTCAAAATAGAGCTTATCCGATGTATCATAATCCGTGCTCACGGTTTCCGGGTTGCTGTTGACCATGATGCTTTCCACGCCCTCTTCTGCAAGGGCAAAGGAGGCATGGACACAGCAGTAGTCAAACTCGATGCCCTGGCCGATACGGTTGGGGCCCCCGCCTAAAATCATGACTTTTTTGCGATGGGATACCCGTGCCTCATTTTCCGTTTCATAGGTGGAGTAGTAGTACGGGGTGGCCGCCTGGAACTCCGCTGCGCAGGTATCCACCAGCTTGAATACCGGGATGATGGAAAGCGCCTGGCGCAATTTGCGGACCTGCTCTTCATTTGATCCGGCAAGATGGGCGATCTGCAGGTCTGAAAACCCCATGGCCTTGGCACGGTACAGCAGGTCCCTGTTTTTTTGAAAGGCTGCCAGGCCCTCTTGGGCCGTGGTTTCGGCAATGGTTTGTTCCATATCTACGATTTGCCGGATCTGATATAAAAACCAGGGATCGATACCGGTAATATCAACGATGGTCTGGATAGACATGCCGTGCAGCAGGGCCTGGCGCAGATAAAAGATCCGCTGGGAATTGGGAGTGGACAGGTTTTGCTCTATCCGGGAAAGATCTTCAGTGCCCCGACCGTCGGCACCCAGGCCGTATCGGCCGATTTCAAGGGACCGCAGTCCTTTCTGGAGGGCCTCGGTAAATGTCCGGCCAATGGCCATGGTTTCCCCGACAGACTTCATGGCGGTGGTGAGAACATCTTTGGTCTCGGGAAATTTTTCAAATGTCCAGCGGGGTATTTTGACCACGCAGTAATCCAGTGTGGGTTCAAAGGAGGCCATGGTTTCCCCGGTAATGTCATTGGGAATTTCATCCAGGGTATATCCCACCGCCAGCTTGGCGGCGATTTTGGCAATGGGATAGCCCGTTGCCTTGGAGGCCAGGGCTGAACTCCGGGAGACCCGGGGATTCATTTCCACCACGATCATTTCGCCGTTTTTCGGATTGACGGCAAACTGGACATTGGAGCCACCGGTGTCCACGCCGATTTCCCGGATGATGGCAATGGCGGCATTGCGCATGATCTGGTATTCCCGGTCGCTGAGGGTCTGGGCCGGGGCCACGGTGATGCTGTCTCCGGTATGGATGCCCATGGGGTCCATGTTCTCGATGGAACAGATGATCACCACATTGTCATTGTGGTCCCGCATTACCTCGAGTTCATATTCCTTCCAGCCCAGGACCGATTCTTCCAGCATCACCTGGGTGATGAGGCTGGCATCCAGTCCGGTCTTGGCCAGCTGTTCCAGGTCGTCGGCATTATAGGCCACGCCGCCACCGGTGCCCCCTAAGGTAAAGCTGGGGCGTACGATAATGGGAAAACCGATATCCCGGGCAATGGCCCGGGCCTGATCCATGTTCGTGGCAATGCCGCTTTCGGGGATCCGCAATCCGATTTTATGCATGGCCTGCCGAAACAGGTCCCGGTTCTCGGCCTTGTTGATGGCCTGGGTATCTGCACCGATCATTTCCACGTTGAACCGGTCCAGAATA
>Ga0307990_1002423_pt1 | contig 14924 bp, 13 predicted proteins | sample EllFjometagen129_FD_203168 | JGI IMG/M metagenome (GOLD analysis project Ga0307990, IMG submission 203168) | Marine microbial communities from Ellis Fjord, Antarctic Ocean - #129 | ecosystem: Environmental > Aquatic > Marine > Unclassified | place: Southern Ocean | collected 2014-10-08
ATTTTGTAAGTATTGTCATTTTCTTAGAACGGTTTGTCAATGGGTTCCGTCCAGCCGGCCAGCCAGAGGATTTCTTCTGTTGACAAGGCACGATCATAAACTGCCACATCGTCAATCAAACCGCTAAAGAATTTAAAGAGGCTCGCGTTGCTGTTATCCGTAATCGCGCCGATGTACCCATTATGCTGTGCAGTACCAGAAAGGTCATAGGTCTCGGCCACAGAAGCTGTGGCTTGCAGTTCTCCATCAATATATATTTGCAGGGAAGTGCCTTCTCTTTGACCCACCACAAAATGCCATTGATCATCATTTGTTACACTTGAGGAGTTGACCAGAACTTTCTTGGCATTGTCATCGCAAACCAAAGTAACACGGCCCTCATTGCCCTCACTCATGACCAAGGCATAACGGTGACCACCACCATTGTCTCCGCCTTTTGCAAAAATCGCGCCTCGATTGGTGGCACCGGTCATGCGGGTCTTAAACCAGGCCGTGACACTCCAATCGACAGTACTGAAATCAAGGGCAGCCGGATTGCCAAGGTCAACATAGCCTAAATCGAATTGAACGGCAGTACCACCCTTGGGCCGGCCAGAACTCACCACTTGACCATCCACAATAGCACCATTTAATCCATCACCGGAACTGTCGTTGGCATTGCCCTCAAAGGCATACTGAGCCACGATATTGTCGCTTCCCGGATCCACCGGGGTGACCACGACACCCGCTGCCCGGTGCAGTGTGATGTCGTCAATCAACAACATGCCTGAGGCACCTGCACCCTCCGCACCGATCGCCAGCTCTGTGACACTCTGGACATCCATGGAGGTCAGATCGATGTTGAAGGCAAGCCATCCACCCAACGCGAGGTTGCCCGGATCACGGGGATACGTGACCTTGACCCCGTTGATCTTGACATAGAGTGTGCCGGTATTGCCTGCCGTACCTACGAAGGGAATGGACAGGGTCTCGGCACCACCCACAGTCCAGTCCTGGGGCACCGCAAAGGTTCGCTGCGTTTCGGAGGCCACATTGCCTGAATTGCTGTAGTAGAACGGCATAGACTGATCACTACCCGCAATTGTGTTAGCAGTCTCCATGATATCGCCATTATAGTGAGCACTGGCCACGCTCCAGATGTCGTGACCGATAGCGACACCTGTACCATTGCCGCCGTATCCTGCAGGGAAGAACTCATCGGCTGAATAGCCAATGCCATCCAGCCAGGTCTGGAAAGGACGATCGGGACTATTGTTATTGTAACCCTCAAAATCATCCACAATCAATGCCTCAGGCGTGCTCAAACTCCACACAGGACCTGTCCACACAGACGGAACCTCAGCCTCATTGACTTCATCCACTCGCCAGTAATAGGTCTGACCCAGTTCAATATCAAAGGCACTGAGGTTTATACTGTTGGTATTGGACATGGCAGAAGCGGCAATACCATCAGCCACTTCATTGGGATCTGTACTGACATAGACCGTACTTTGAGTTGCTTCACGACCTGCACGCCAGGACACAACAGCGTCAGGAAGCACATCCACTGAACCGGACTCAGGCTCGGGTGTGCGAGCTGCTGTAGGAATTGCACTGAATTGAACTTCACTAAGGCTGTAGGACACCAAGATGCCGCCCCAGTTGCTTTGAATGGTTAAACGAACCATCTTGGCTGCCACACCACCAAAGTCAATTTCATCCGGCTGATTATAGGTTGGCAAACCTGGTGCCCGACTAAATTCATTTACATCTTCAAAAACATCCCAGGTTTCTCCATCCAAAGAAGTCTCAATCAAAACTTCCTTAATGCCATAGCCAATAGGGCCTTCAGCAGAACCGTTGGAGTTCCAGACAGTCATAATATCCAGCTTTTTCACACCGTCAAATTCGTATTGAATCCACGGGGCCGCGTCATTCATGGCCGTAAACCACATATTCTCTGTTGTGATGTCATGCATGTCATTGGCATCAAGGCCCGAACCATCGAGCGTTTTTTCTGGCAGTGAAAATTCACCAAAAGAGCTGGAGGCCGTAGCCGTGACAGATTCAACAGGAATCGAGTATGGCTCAACTGTAAAACTCCAGACACTGCCTTTGAACACCGTGTTATCCGGTGCCCCATTGACTTCGTCTACGCGCCAGTAATAGGTCTGATCATAGTCGAAAATGCCAACATCCAAAGAGTTGACGTCTTGGCCCTGACTGGCCAACGTGCCTACAGCACCGTCGTTGACATCATCGAATACTGTGCCCAAGTACACATCGTGTGTCACGGCAAAATCTCCCGCACACCAGGTTAAGACAGCATCACGCGGCACATCCACTGAGTCGCCATTGGGACTCGGAGAAGAGGCTAGTTCATCACCCCCACCCAACATAACGATCTGAATTTCTTCCGCAGTCAACGCGGCATCAAAGATACGCACCTCGTCAATCAATCCATTCCAGCCGTTGTTAGTATCCTTACCGCCTTTACCAATGATCAACGTCGTACACTCTGAAATCGTGCCCGTATTGTTCGGATTAGCACGACCAGCAACGTCATCCTCCTTACCATTGATGTATAATCGGATTTCCCCACCGCTTTCCCAAGTCATAGCCACATGCTGCCATTCTGTGGTCTGCACATTGCTGGAACTCTCAATGTCCTGAGCACCATCGGTAGCTTGGATACCCATCTTGATAACATTGGTGCCACCAAAATTCCATCCACCTTTATCATAACGTATGGTAAACACACGATCTTGTTCAGCTGGGGGTACACCTGTTAGAAACCCTCTGTCACTGTCAATTTCGTTAGACTTGATCCAGATCGCCACAGTCGTAGCTTCCAAGCCATTGAGATAGTCTCCGGCATCAGCATCTTCAACCGTGGTGCCACCCTCAAAGGACAAGGCAAAACCTTTTTCGTTATACCCTCCGGCTTCCCACTCAGCACCGTTGATCACACCGTCATGGCCATTTCCAGATTTATCGAGCACAGCATCCCCAACTCCTTCATTAAATTGCCAAATTAAGATTGGATCGGCAATGACCACCTGTCCCAATAACAACGCAATACATGACACATACATTACCTTCTTACACATCTTCTTACCTCCATTTCAAATCCATAACAAACTTGATTGATTATCTTTCATCTTAAAGATCACGTTAAACAACCTTGAATCTATGGTAGTACTACCCAGTGTTACTTAACCCGGGTTTTGCCAGGATAATGTTGATCCAGCCAAGTGACATCTTCATTAAGAGGATTGAATTTTTGTAGCCTCCCGAAACCGAGGGAGGCCGCCTCGGTTCGACTGCGAAAGAATGTAATGGTACGTTTGTCTGTCCATTTCTTCCGTTCTGCATGCCCATCCATAAAACTGAAGGTGGATGCGTCGGAATGGAAGATACCCAAAGGATCCCACAAAGAACCCTCGCCCGGGCTGAAAGACCATCCAGAACTGTGGTTTTGCGCCAAACCGTCATAGATTTCTTCGACAAAGAGCATCTTCATGCTGGGATTCTTGAACTGGGTCAGTGACTTTGGATCCCCAGGTTCGGTGGCACGCATGTAATCCGTAAGCACGTAACTGCGGTACATGGCATACTGTAATTGATTGCCTAAGCTAGTACCCTGGCGGGCACGATTATCACCTGGGCAATGATACGCCCCTTCATCCTTGATATACGTAAAAAGAACGCCTTCGACCAAGCCATTGAGCCGCTGCTGGAGTGTCACATCGCCTGTGGGCATTGGAACAATCTGCTTGCCGGCATAGTCCAGGGGGGCCAGAGCCCATGGTGGTATCTTGTTCCTTGGTCCTGTAAAGACATAACCGCCACAGACCCTATTGTCATTTTCATCTGTATACATGATATAGGCCTGGGAAAGACTCCTCTGATTGGCCAGGCAGGCAATCCCTCTGGCCTGAGCACGAACACGACTCAGTGCAGGCATTAAGATTCCCATCAAGACCGCAATAATCGCAATGACCACCAGTAATTCAATTAAGGTAAAGCCCTTCTTCATGTTGCTTCTCCTTTGCTTGATAAATGTAGGTCAACATGGTAGGATTGGATGAGCTTGGGGCTGCGCATCATATACGCACCCCAGCGAATCCTGGGTGACCCGATACATTGCCGCCAAGCATGCTACCGGCTTGCCTAGTTTTTCGTCTACCTTCGACCTACAATTTTTCTTGCTGTTTACTCTCCTGCTTTATCGGTAACAACTTCAGAGCTGGTTCTGCAAACATAGTCCAATCCGTCCCCATACCATCGTCCCCTTCCGTGGTCATCAAGGTCAGAAATCGATCCTGATCTGTTAACGCCACAGAAGCGAACGCACTGCCCTGAGAAGAGGCCATAGTTTTGGTGACATGGACCACGCCATCCACCAAAATCCAGAAATCAGCTCTACTTTTTTTTCCGCTCTTTTCCCAAGCTGTCTCGGATACACCATACAAGGTAGTGAACATATCGAGTTTTAGGCCGGAAATCGTAGCTCGAATTTCATCTAAATCAAACGTAATGCCCTGATTCGCCCGCATGGCAATGCATCGCTGAGGACCATACGCCTGACCGTTCAATGTCAATTCATGACGCACGTTCAAAACACCATTTTCCGTATAGGCATGCCAGCCACCATTGAAGATTCTCAATCCAGTTAGTATGGCCCCTGATGTTTTCGGACATCCAGCATATTTTAAACTACTGGAACTGATTTGAATGGGCCCGGCACGTCCATCCGGAACAAACACACCATCGATCATGGGTAATTCCGGCACCGCAACATAACCAATTATATCCGGTTTATAATCAAGGCTGATCGTTTTAACGTCGATAATGACGCCGGTAGTGGTGTCAATCCCACGATCATTGATGCCCGTACCAAAACCATTGCCCCCCCCTACGACATCCGCCAGACTCAGTCGTTTACCGGCAATAGCAAACCCAGGCTTCTCCGGCATCTCCCGCATAATCTGATGCGCACGATAGACTGCAAGAACAACCTTGCCCGCTTGATTCACAGTACCAGCTTGCCCTTTAACCAAATGCATTGATGTAGCAAAACGGGCCGGATCTGAACCACTACGTAGATCAACGGCGCCTTTGTAGACCTGTGTTTCCAGTGTGTGATTCTGGCGAACGATGACGCCAAATTCTGTACCAATGTCAACCACCACTCCTGTGAGAGTACGAACAATAAAACCACCATATCCTTCAGACGCAGTCACCGCCACTGATCCACCTTCTAAATACATTTGCTCAGGATTTTCCAATATAATATTGCAGGGTGCCTGTAAAAGCACTTCAGCACCTTTGTCAAAAGCTATCAGTACTAATCCTTGCTTCAAAAATAAAGGCACTGCTCTCAATCGTGTACCCGTATCCGTTGACAGATCATTCTGATCCCAGATCGCCTCGCTGGACGTTACTATTTCTGCGACCAGAGGCTGTTCTATGAGTGTCGGCTGATTAGCCCACTCGGGGGATTCAGATATGGGTCTCGGTGCCAACCAGACAAAGAGTGCAATCGCCACCAGCGCTGCCAATGAGCTGATGCCGACAATCAATTGACGACGTCGAGCGCGATATGCTTTATATTGAAGTTCTGCCAAAACACGTTCTTGCTCTCTCTTGTTCTTTTTGAGCGATTCCTCAGCAAACTGCTTGATCGCATCTTTCTGGGCATTGAGTTTCCATGGCGTCTCCTGCATGGTGTGCTCGGGAGTTGCATGATCGACCCGCTCTTTAATCTTTTGCCCACTGGCATCCAATGCCTTGCCAGGCCCTGGGGTAGGCTCCAAGTACAAATCCAACAGCTCAGATTGGACTCCTTCCTCGTAAAACAGCCCCATATAGATGGCTAAGTATCTCACATAGAAATCACAAGCCGTTTCATTCGTTGCAATCTCGGAATCAAGTCGGGCCCACTGCTCTGGGGTAATCGTTCCCTCCAAAGACCGATCAATCCACTCAGCAAATTCTTCAGGGATAGGACATTTGTCGCTCATGCCGGTTCCCCCTGATTGTGTGTGCGCTGGATACACCGCATCAAAAGATGATTAATCCGGGCAAAACGTTTGTACACGGCCTGCACGGACCGATTTAAGTCTGCAGCAATGTCTTTGACTGAGAATTCTCTCTCAAAACGCATTTGCACCAGCTTATAATCCTGAAGCACCAGCTTTTTCACACAATTGTGTAAGGCCTGCATGTGGTCATCGTCAATGTGACTGGAAAATACCTCAGACTTGCGTTCAATCGCAGCCAAGGCCTCCGAGGAAAATTTAAGCTGACGCCTGGATTTTTGCCAATACTCTTGCAGAATCTTATACCGGGCGATCTGAATCGCCCACGCCAGAAAGTTTGAGCCCGATTCAAACTCTCCGAACTTGGACCACATCACCAACACCGTTTCCTGGAACAGATCCTGAGAATCATCCCGGTTCGGCACTCGCCCCAGGATATACGCATGTATCTGCCGTTGACAAGAGATCATCAGACGCAGAAACTCATCTGTTTGAGGGCTTTCTTCCATACTCTAGTAATCCAAGAAACCAAGATGTATTAAACCAAAAAATGGCAAAAAAACCATTTTTTTTTGGAGACATCTCAGAAAACAAGCAGGAGTGTGCTTCTTAAGGTATGGATCAACGACTTCTTTTCCAAGCCCGGAAGCAAGGCAAACACCAGCACCCCGGCCAGAAACAGGAAATAGAAAAGGATGGCCGCAGTCCAGTTAATATTCGGTGCCAACAGCGGTTCGAGTGCCTTTCGATAAAACCCCCTGGCAATCACACCCAGCCAGATCATATCAATGACAAAGAAGACCGGGACACTGATGATATAGGTCAGGCATATGCGTTGCATCGTCATATAACGTCTCCTTTCAGGCATAAACAACAGGTCACATTCAACGGTGGGGTGTGAGCCCCAATGAATGGCTCTCTTGATATCAGATTGACATTTGCCAGGTCAATACTATAGTGGCAGATGCCTTAATGATCGCCTATACTCTCAAAACTAAAGGAATGTTCCATGATTCAGTCTGAGCGAATAGACCCGTTAAATTCCAGGCCAGTGCAGAACGGTCGCTATGTGCTCTATTGGATGCAGGCTGCCCAGCGTTGTGAGTACAACCATGCCCTGGAATATGCCATTGGACAGGCCAATCTGGTGAGTCTACCTGTGGTCGTGTTGTTTTGTCTGTTGGACGATTATCCTGAGGCCAACCTGCGTCATTACCACTTCATGCTGCAGGGATTGCAGGAGACGCAAGAGGCGCTGGACAAACGAGACGTGCAGATGGTCGTGTTTCATGGGTCTCCTGAAATTGGCGTGCCGCAACATGCCGAGCAGGCCTCTCAGGTCGTGGTGGATGCTGGCCACCTCAGAATTCAACGCCAATGGCGTTCGAACGTGGCCAGCGCACTGACTTGTTTGCTGACAGAGGTGGAGACCAACCTTATTGTGCCCCTTGAGCAGGTCAGTGACAAAGAGAATTTCTCCGCCGGTACGCTGCGACCCCGTATCACGAGGCAACTGAGTACCTATTTGGTTCCTATTCGACATACAAGGCCCAAACAAAATTCGCAGGGCCTGCGATTGAAAAGCATGGACATATCAGATCTTGAGGCCACCCTGAGCCAGCTGGCCCTTGATCGGACAGTCTCCCCTGCCCAGGACTTTGCAGGTGGAACCACGAATGCCAAGAAACGTCTACGACATTTTCTGACACACAAAATCGACCGCTTTTCTGACCTACGCAATGATCCCAGTCTGGATTATACGTCCGGCCTCAGTCCCTACCTACACTTCGGCCAGATCTCTCCTCTGTACGTGGCCCTACAGACAGACAAAATCGAGAGCCCGGGCAAGGCATCCTTTCTCGAAGAATTGATCGTCAGGCGCGAACTGTCCTTTAACTATGTGCATTACAATCCCAAATACGACGAGTACGAAGGCCTGGCCGCCTGGGCCAGGCGCACACTGAATTTTCATGAGCGAGACAAACGCGACTATGTTTATACGCTCAAACAATTCGAGCAGGCCAACACCCATGACCCCTATTGGAATGCCGCACAGCAAGAAATGGTACTCGCAGGCAAGATGCACGGATACATGCGCATGTACTGGGGCAAGAAGATCCTGGAGTGGAGTGCTAGCCCGGAGACCGGATTCAATATCGCCCTGGCCCTGAATAACAAATACGAACTGGATGGGCGAGATCCCAATGCATTTGCTGGCGTGGCCTGGTGTTTTGGCCAGCACGACCGCGCCTGGGGAGAACGACCGGTTTATGGCAAGGTCAGATACATGAACGCCAATGGTCTCAAACGTAAGTTTGACATTGAGGGCTATGTGGACAGAGTCCGACGGATTTCAGACGCCTCACCGGCCTGAGAATCGGACGGACATACGTCAGTGTTCAGAAATAATTTCTTGATCGCATGCTCACGAAAGGCAAGAATCCCATTGAGCTGACGTTGAATAATGGGCCTAAGCACGACCTTGCCGAAGCATGGCACGATCCTTCATCTGTGCACAGAAAGATTTTGCGCAAATGCGCGAAGATGTTGGAGGTTGTCTCCAAACGAGGCATACTGAATGCACGGTCGCAGTGTATCCGTTAAGACGCATCCTCCTGTGACCAATGCGCACTCATGTTCCAAGCAGAGCGCGTACAGGCGTGCGTTGGCCTTGATGAAGATCTCTGGATCTTCGACACTAGAGACACTTAGCCAGAGTACTTTGGGCTTCAAATCTAAAACTGCCTTTTCCACTGTGCTATGCGGCAACTGGCTCCCCAGAAACTCCGCCTGCCAGCCCAGTTCCAGTAGCACCAATTCACCCATCAGTCCAGGCAGGCTGTACGGATCACCAGACAAAGTTGCGCCAATTGCCAAAGGCGCATTTGCCTCCGGAGGGACAAGCGTATCCTTGAGACGCAGCAGAACTCTGCGTGTGATCTCAACACCATGCCTTTCCTGATAGACCTCCAAGTCGCCGTGCTGCCATCGTTGCCCCAGGGCGTGGAAGGCTGGAGCCAGCACTTTATCAGCTATGACAGCCATGCTGTGCCCTGCCAAACGCATGTCAAAGGCAATTTGTAGGCTTCGCGTCTGATCGCCCTGCTCCAGTGCCTGCTGATACAATTGACAGGCCTGTTCCAATGTCCTGGATCCGGGCCCCACAGCCGCAGGCAAATCCAAGACCTCGGGATGCCTGAGTTTGATATCATTTTCCTGAATGAAACTCAATATCACCGGCAAAGACAGACGCCGGTGCCCCCCTAAGGTTTTTTCATAGGCCAGTTTTCCCTTGTCGCACCACCGCTTGATTGTGGCCTCGCTGACCCCAATGGACCGGGCAAGCTGCCTGGGGCTAAAGGTTTCCTGATGTTTTAAATCCATATTCAATGTTCCAAAATGATCGATATGATTGTTATATATATCTAGCATATACTTTTGTCAACACTGTATGTTCAATACACATAGGGCTTTACCCCATTATATTTCTTTTTGTATTAATTTTGTAATTTAAGCGAACTAAACAGTGACCTGGAAGCATATATATAGACAAGAACGGTATGAACGTTATGAGCGTTTTTAAATCAAACTAATCTTGAAAGGATTGAATTATGAAAAAGCTAGTGATTACCTCAATTGATGAACCAATAATATAACCCTCCGTTTTCGAAAGAATAGAATCATGGACTTAAAAACATATTTCTCAAAGAACAAGGGCTCAGGAACGCTTGCGACCGCAGATGCGAATGGCAAGGTAAATGTGGCGGTGTATGCTCGTCCGCGCGTACAGGATGATGACACAGTCTCCTTTATCATGCGTGATAGGCTCAGCCACCGCAATCTTCAATCCAACCCGCATGCGGCTTATATGTATCTAGAAGAAGGCACAGAACACCACGGCGTCAGGCTTTACCTGACCCATACAAGTGAAGAAAATGACCCGGTGCTCATCAATGAGCTCCGCCGGCGCACCACATCAGACACGCATCCGGACGAGGAAAAGTTCCTGGTAACCTTCCACGTGGACAGGGTACTCCCGGCCGTAGGCACAGAAACAATCACTGATCAAACCAACAATTCATAATGAGGATAAGAAAATGAAACACACACACTCAAAATCAATGACCGCACTCGCAATCGCCATACTCTTTTCATACTCACTCGCCACAGGCTTCAGCGTCGAACCGGTGGGCAATACCTTGATGGATTTTTCCGATCCCCTGGTTGGCACACAATGGCTTTCAGTCAATGATGGTGTCATGGGGGGCGTGTCCGAAGGGCGTGTCCGCATCACAAAAGACAAGACCCTCGAGTTCTTCGGTACGCTCTCTCTGGAAAACCGAGGCGGCTTTACCTCCATTCGTACTCGCCCGGCAGACCTGCAATTGGACGGGTATGACAGCGTGGCCGTGCGTGCCAAGGGCGATGGCAGAACCTATAACCTCAACCTGAGAACCTCATCTCGAAGCGCTGCCGGGTCCTATCGTGCGGCATTCAAGACAAAGAAGAACACCTGGCAGGTGGTGCGTATTGCCTTCAAAGACTTCACCTACACAGCCTATGGCAGACGTCTTGCAGGAATCGGGGCCATTCAGGCCAATAAGATCCAGAGCGTTGGCTTCACATTGGCAGACAAGAAGGCGGGGCCATTCCGCCTGGAGGTAGACTGGATCAGGGCAGAGAAAGCTGGATCTGCCTCCAACGGCGTGATTCATGTGATTGACACAGTGCTCATGCCACCATCCAGAACACAAACCGCGCAGCAGGCGGCACTCGATGTGATCCAACTGGCCATTCAACGTGGTGTGCCTCTGTTTAATGCAGGTCAGCCTGGCGCCTGTGCAGCCATCTATGAGGTTGCTGTCGAGTCATTGCTGAAATCCAGCGTAGATGCCCTGACCGACAAAGATCGTTCTACACTCAGCAAGGCCCTTCGTGACATGCGGCAGGATCAAGATCCAGGCGAGCAGGCCTGGACACTGAGAAGAGCGCTGGATAATGTCTACCGATCCCTTTCTTAGAATTGTCAAATATGGTTTCAAATGACCCTGCAAAAAGGTATCATGGATTCCATGCTCCAAAGAGGGTAAATCCGCTCGCACTGAACCAACGGTATCTGCAAAAATGTTATATTGTGTGCGTCTGCTTTTTTATGGGCTGCACCACACAGAAAGGCGGCGTCCCTGTGAACAGACTGTACGACATTGAAGTGGATACCGTGGCCGGTGAAACGGTTCGCCTGGACACCTATGCGGGCAAGGTCATGCTCATTGTGAACACGGCCAGCAAGTGCGGTTTTACAGGTCAATATGAGGGTTTACAGACGCTGTATGACAAATACCAGACCCAGGGCCTGGTGGTCCTGGGGTTTCCGGCCAATGACTTCCTATACCAGGAACCTGGCACGAATGAAGAGATTCAGTCCTTTTGCAAACTAAACTATGGTGTCACCTTTCCCATCTTCGCCAAAATTTCGGTCAAGGGCAAAAACCAACACCCCTTGTATCGGTACTTGACCAGTCAAGAGACCAATCCCGAATTTGCCGGAAAGATCTCCTGGAATTTCAACAAGTTTATCATCGACCGTCATGGTCACATACTGGACCGTTTTGGCAGTCGCACGAAACCTGAGACCCCAAAACTCATTGCTAGGCTTGAAACGGCGATATCGCAATAAAGTCAGTTCGGATCGCAGATTCGAGGGCCTCAGTTACCCTATTGAAAAGAGCGGCACAGAGAATTTTTGAGCCACTTGGATTGAAATTCATGGATTGACCCATCTCGACCTGTCGTCTAGACTGAGGTTTGAAACCATGCTTCTTGCTGTCCAGAATCAAATGAAGGAAAAATCTATGACTCTGCCAAAGCTCGTTTCAATCGTATTCTTTTGCACTGGCTTTCTTCACGCTGCCACACTTGACGTGCAGCTCGACAAGACGCCGTCCGAAGGCACAATCATCTGCATGCTCTATGACACAGCCAACCGCTTCGGGAATCTCCGTGAGGCCTTTCGTGTAGAGCCCTTCTCCATTGGCCCCAATGAACAGTACCGTCTGACCGATATACCGGCAGGCACCTATGCCCTGGTTGTGTTTCTGGATGACAACAGGAACGGTTTCCTGGACAAAACCTTTATTGGCATCCCGCGTGAGCCGATCGCCTTTTCAAACCAGTATCGTCCCAAGGGTCCACCAGGCTTTGAACGTGCCAAGTTTTCCCTGCGTGTGGATCAAACGCGCACAGAGGTCATGACCCTGGAACGCGTGCTGGGTGATCGTGGGCGTATCGGTGTAGGCGTCGGAGTCATCGGACGCAGCAGTCCCTACCGGGATTACAGCGGCAACGTCTCTCGCGTGATTCCATCAGTCACCTACATCGGGGAGCGTTTCCAGATCCTGGGGCCCAGTGTCAGACTTGGATTACTGGGCAGCGGCAAGACTCGTCTGGCCACAACCCTAACCTACCGAATTGGCGTATACGAAGAGAACGACAGTCCCTACCTTCAGGGGATGGGCGACCGCAAAGACACGGCCATGCTCGGTCTGGCCTACCAGGCTGAGCTTCCCGGAGGCCTGGAGGGGAACATCAGCTTTGACCATGACACCATACGCAAGAGTCCTATTGTAAGTGAAGATCATGTGCTCAAGGCATTCTTTGCCGTCAACTACGTTTTCTAGTCTTGCCCCACTGCACTATTAATATTGGGTGTTCTATTGGAAGTCAGTATTCAAAAGAGCGTGAATTGTTTCCTATGTTCTGGACCGAGAGTCACTTGACTTTGTAGAAAACCTGTTAACCTGAAAATACAACCATTGAATCAGCAAAAATTTCAGAATCCTTAAGAGGAGTCACAAATATGAAACCTATACAGTCTTGTCGAAAAGCCAGGCTTCTCAGCGTTGCGCTATTGTTCTGTGCATCCACTGTCAGTTTTAGTGCCCCATCTTCGTTGACAACCACAGGGACCTGGCCCCAGTGGCGAGGGCCAGAACGCAATGGCATTGTCACGGCTGCCCCTTGGCCAGAAAGCCTGGATGCCACTCACCTGAAGGTCGTCTGGCAGAAAACCATTGGACATGGATACGGCGGACCCATTGTGACCAAAGACCGGGTTTTCACCGTCGAAACGCTGAAGAAAAAGCAGGAAATCGTGCGTGCCTTTGATCGTCTATCAGGTGAGCAACTCTGGGAAAGAACCTGGGATGGGTCCATGAAAGTGCCGTTCTTTGCTGCCAAGAACGGCAGTTGGGTACGATCTACCCCGGCGTTTGATGGAGACTGCCTGTATGTGGCAGGCATGCGCGATGTCCTGGTTTGTCTCAAGGCCTTGGATGGCACCGTCAAGTGGCGTGTGGATTTTGCGGACAAATTCGGCACACCCCTGCCGGATTTTGGTTTTGTCTGTTCACCCCTGGTCATAGACAATGCGGTCTACGTTCAGGCTGGAGGAGGGACCGTCAAGCTTGACAAGGGAACAGGTGAAATTCTGTGGCGAACCCTGAACGACAAAGGCGGCATGTACGGCAGCGCCTTCTCTTCTCCGGTGTTTTGCACATTGCAGGGTGTCCCTCAACTCGTAGTGCAGACCCGCGCCGAGATGGCCGGTGTGGACATTAAGAACGGGACGATCCTGTGGCGGCAACCGGTCCCAGCTTATCGCGGCATGAATATTCTCACACCCGTGGTGTTGGGCAATACTATTTTTACAAGCACCTACAGGAATGCCTCATTCCTGTATCGTGTCGATCGTAGTGACAGCGGCTTTTCAGTGTCTGAGATCTGGAGAGATAAAAAGTCTCAGGGATACATGTCCACACCTGTGGTCATTGATGGAAAGATATATCTCCATCAACGTAACCGAAAATTCAGCTGCCTGGATCCTGTGACTTCCAAGGTCCTGTGGACATCCAAAAAGCCCTTTGGCCAGTACTGGTCACTCGTGGCCAATGATCACACGATCCTCGCCCTGGATCAGAAGGGAGAGCTATTGCTCATTGAGGCCAATCCCCAAGCCTTCACATTATTGGATCGACGAAAGATCACAAAAAAGGACACCTGGGCCCACGTGGCAGTCGTCGATGACCAGATCTTTGTACGGGAACTCAACGCCATTACAGCCTATCGCTGGCACGAGCCTGTCGCAGCCTCTTTGCTTCAGGAATAGGTAACCACGTATCTGACCTTGGAGTGGAGAGGAAGGTGACATGTGGCCAAGATGTGATTGCATGTAACATTGAAGGAATACTCTGATGACTGATAAACGCCCCTTGAACTCCAGAGATGGCATGGAGCAAAACAACGAGGGAAATCCTATTGCCCCTGTCCTTGTGACCGGTGCCACCGGGTATATTGGAGGTCGCCTGGTGTCTCGCCTACTGGATGCGGGGTATCCAGTGCGATGCCTTGTACGTGAGCCACGTAAGCTCGAATCTCGTGTCTGGATTAATCAATGGTATACGTCGTACTGCAGAGACAATTCACGCCAAGCAGAAACTTTAAAGGCTTCGGATTTTGTCTTTACGTTACAACAAGTCAACTTGTTGTTTTCTGTGCTCAATTTTCATGGTGCGTTCTTGTAGGTCCTTTTGCCTCAACATCACAAGCCAATATTGAGACGTTGTCGAACATTTCTTCATTGGCCACAAGAAAACCAATGATATGGCTATTTAAAGAGGAGGTTGTTGCTCTCTGTGCCAGATCCACTTGGAAGTCGAAAGAGCACTTATATTCGTGTGATATAATTTTTAACATGAAGAGCATGGAGATACATGAAGGGCTGCCGCCAGGGTCGCAGGTTTGTACTTTGTCGTGGGGCCGCCATTCCAGGTCCCTTCGGGACCTTCGTGTGCTCCGTCAGGATTGTCTCGTCAAGCAAGCTTGGTCGACGCTCCTTCCTTCGCC
>Ga0307990_1002424_pt1 | contig 14923 bp, 13 predicted proteins | sample EllFjometagen129_FD_203168 | JGI IMG/M metagenome (GOLD analysis project Ga0307990, IMG submission 203168) | Marine microbial communities from Ellis Fjord, Antarctic Ocean - #129 | ecosystem: Environmental > Aquatic > Marine > Unclassified | place: Southern Ocean | collected 2014-10-08
ATTTCTTCTTTTTTCTCATTAAACTCTCTACCAAATTTAACAACTAATAAATATCTGATTGCATTATAATCCGGTTGAGCTTTCTTTTTATATTTAACAATTCTCTTTTTTGTACCAATTTTTGTTTCTTCTATGGTTGTTTGCATTTCCTCATATTCATAACCAATTGCTTTCTTTAACATAGTATCAATTAACGTATACTTTAATTCATCATTACCAAATATAAATGCCTGGTTCAATTTAGGGTGTTTATTCTTTAATTTGATCAGAGTTTTTTCTGTCATTCCTAGGATTTTAGCGATTTCTTTTTGTGTTGCACTTTTAGAAACCATGTCTTCAATCGCTTTTAACCGGTTATCTAAAACACCATTTTTTCCCCACTTTTCGTAGTAATCAAGCATTTTTCCTTTCATTAACAATCACTCCAACTGTACAGTTTAAATTCGTTAAAACTGTAATTGTTTACCAGTTGAATACTACAATTCTTTCTGCAAAAGAAAAAGGAACTCATTTCTGAATTCCTGTTACTTCTAAGCTCATTTTTAGCCAGTACTCCACGATATTTATAGTCTAACAAAAAATGCAAATTTTGTCCATGAGCGCGAAGCACTATCTCCTTGATTTTAACATCAAAATGAGTTTAACGTTATATATTGTTTCATTTGATTACATTTGATTATCGTAATTCATAATGGTTATCACATCTATTATACCCGATTAAAAATTACTTTTCTAAAATAAGGTATTGAATATATCATTAGTATCGTAAGAGCAAAGTATATAAATACATTACTTTTGAGAGTAAAATATAGTCCTGCCAGTATTATTGAAATTATCAAAACAATATAGTCATAATGATTTATTTTTGATTTCGGACCAATATGAATCATAATTATTCCAACAATTGTCAACCCTAATTGTGATAGGATAAAAATCATCATTAGAATCCCTAGTATTATACTTTGTTCTTCTACCGGTAAATTAATTTGATTAATCCCAAAAAATAGAAGTATCTCAAAAAACACAGATGACAGTAATAAAGCACATTGCATTAACCATTTAGATTTATCATACCCAATACACAAAGAAATTATAATTGTATTTATTAGAATTGTTAATGCACTAAGGTTTGTATAAAGATTTCCTAAACTAATCACAAGCAAAGTTATTGCTAGTGATAATAATACTACAATTTTCTTCATTTGCGTTTCCTCCTGCTTTTTAGCGTTCTAACCATAATAATATGGCCTAGATGCCATGTCAAGAATATACTCGATAAACAAGTCCGCTAAATAGCCCCTTAATTCTACATTTGGCAGCGATCCTCCTGTAGGCCATTCACTACCTCGCAATAATCCATATCCAACATATGTTTCCCCTAGAATCAAATAATAGTTTTTATATGTATTTCCATCAAGAATTACATCAAGAGTAATATATACTTCGTGTTTAAACTTTTCAATATCAGTAGTTCCAGGATTATCTAATTCAATCGTATCAATTACCGAATCCAAGAACATCTTATATCTATTAGGAAAGTATGAATCATCATAGTTAATTATATTATAATAAGATGAAAATGCAACTGATACTCTGTCATTAATATCGTTATCTAAATATGTCACAGCTATATTCATTGCATCAATATCAGCTAAGATATCTTCTTCTGGAGCAAGACATCCCCCATAGCCAACAAAAGAACAAAAATCAACTGATACATTTGAATATCCACCACCAATGTCTATGTACGTAGGTAATAAGCTTACATTTATATTTCTCATTTCATCAGCCATTTGTTGCAAGTCTCCACCCCAGGAAACGATATCTCTGTTGTGTTTATTTCCGAAGGATAAAGAATTATCTGTATTGTTATATATCCCATCCAGAGATGCGAACATGTGAACTAAATCTATATTACTAGAATAATTAAATGGATCAACAAGAAAATATTGTTTCAAACCATTATAATAATCTTGACCATCATAAAACTCCCAACCTGAGTATGCATTTCCATGTAAACTTGAATTGAAGTTTACTTTATCATAATCGGTATCGTCTTGATGTGTCGGTATAAATGCAGAGAAATATTCGCTTATTTCTAATCCAGCTCCATCATTATCATCTACATACCTGACAAAATCTTCATTTACATCACCAGCTAACAACCCCCATTTCCCACCATATAAAGTTGAAGTATTTGCGTATGAGTTACTTGTGGATCGAACAAACCCCAAGACGCAATTCAATTCATTACCTTGGCAGCTAGGATATTCATGAGCAAAGTTATCCAATTCATTTAATATAAAAATCAATGAATCAATATCATTATAAATTGATCGTTGAGTAACTATATTCTCTATATATTTATCAACATAATGATAATACTTATAAGTTGAGTAAATATATATCCCAAGAAAGTAATGTCTAATTTCAGACGTATGTACTGTAGCACCTGTTTCCTCAACAATATCAACCATATCTGAATTAATATATACTTTTATTGTTTCCATGGTTGGTTCTGTAATCGTGTAATCACCTAACTCATCAAAAATCTCATCATCTGGTATGTACGCATAAACACTATTGCTGAAAAGCATACCAAATATAAATGTAGCACTTAGTAACACAAAACACACAATTTTTTTCATTCTTATCCTCCTCAATTTATTAATATTATAACTGGAGCTCCCATTTTAATCAACAGCACATTTGTCATAGTATTTAATTATTATACTAAAATTTTAGTATAATTAAGAGGACCTGAAAGTTCCGTTTTATCTTATTCAATATATAGTAATCTACATTTTACTATTGATATTTGATTTTAACCAAAAATGTATCGCATTTTATCTATATATAACTATTTATAATTTATTATAGTATCTTATACATGAAATCACAATTATTATCGGAACTACAAATCATTTTTTATTGATTTGAGCAATGTACCAGATGATAAATCCACCGATCGTTACAATTAAAGCACCCGGAATATTCATTATAAATCGAACTGCAGTTAAGAGATTTTTTGATGCACTATCTAGATCAGGTAAGACATTATCAATGGCATTATTTATAATACCTGTTGTTACATTACCAATCACAAAAATAACATATAACCAGATAGCTTTTTCTAATGGTTTACTAAATAGTTTCACAATCATGATTAATCATCTCCTGATTAGTTTCTTGCTCCTCTTGACTATGAAGATTTAACAACATAATGTCTAAGGCAATCAACCTTAATAACTCACTAACAGTTTTTTCATCCTTAAATCTAGAAAACTTCCCTACGCCAAATGCAATTTCATTAGTTCTACCATGTGCGATTTTACTTCTAATCTCATAAAGATATCTAAGACTAGATTTACTAAAGGCAATGTTATGCAAATCAGTAAAACTCATCACATTATCTAGTTTATCTTTGATTGCAAAAAGGTTGTTTATGAACTGGGACGTAACCCCTTCATCTCCTTCAATTAAGAACATCTCTAATATTATAAAATACATCATCATAGACTGATAGTTCCATGTACGATATGAATTACTTAAACCAGATAGATAGAATCTAATCGAACTCTTTATTTTAAAGTAGTTTAAATCTTGCTGAACATACATTTCAACAAATCTTGTGTAATTAGAATGAATCTTCTCAATGATATCTTCTGTAACTATAACAGGTTTTGTTATATCAAATCTTCTGTACATATCACTTGCTGATGCTGTATTTCCATCAGTGTAATAATCCATCTGATCATAAACTAAAACCGGTTCTGGCAATAGTGCCATTGAATCCATATAGTTCCAACACTTAGAAACTATCCCTTTGTTATCATAGACCTCATCCTTAAATTCTACGCAACACAATCTACTATTATCAGCATTTGCCTTATAACTACCATTCCCATAATAGGTAGTGAAATCTTCAGACATAATAAAATTACGTCTGAACAATTCATTTACACGATTTTGCATATCAGGTACAATATATGTTTTTTGATACGAATGCATGAAATCATAAAACTCATTTGTTTTAAATGGTCTTAATAGTATATTATCCTCAATCCCATATATCTTATCTAGAATAATTGGTGTTGATAATCTAAGTATCATATATCCTTTTCTAAACATCATTTGTCCTCCTTAGAAAAACTTTATGCAAGAACTTCTCAACCAATAAACTCCATTAGATTAAAAAAATCTATTCCAACATCCTTCGACTCTTATCTTAATTATAAATATACACTATTTTCAGACAAAATAAAGAAACAATTGATGAGAGTTGCATTAAATAGTGCTCTTTATTCAAAGAAAGTATATAATCATACCTGATAATAGCTTTCACAGTGATTATACCCGGTATAAAAAATTTAACTTCCAAATGTTAGCCTAGTCCAAGTCTCTTCATCAAAAACTTTGCCATTTTTAATTATGGTTTTGATTAATTCGCATACTAAATTCAAACTATTATGTAGAATTTCACTTGATGTCACATTATTACTAGAGCCATGAACAGCTTTTGAACCATAATCATATAATTTTTTTATTCTTTTTGAATAATCTACTCTTTCTTCCACCGTTTTCCCAAGTAACCACCCACCTCTTAGGGAAACTGTATGTCGAATTGGAGTATCATGTTTCGTAGAGCTAAGAAGTGACTCAAGAATAATCCTTAAGTCAATGTATGAGTCATTAACAGATCTAACTATTAAAGCATTGTTGAATCTTCTTAACGTTGATGTTAAAACTAAATAGTCCTTCTTTGCTAAACTTCCTAATTTTGATATATAATCACCAAGTTCACTAGTGTTTACATCTGTTTTACGCATGCTATTTATAGCAATGCTTGGAAGAGCCTTTGATGATCCATCATTTGTGCGTAAAATACTATCTCTATCAATAATAGAGTAATTCTTTATCAAATGTATGGGAACACTAGTTAATAATGGAAAAATCAATTCAAACATTCTCATTATCTTTGAAACTTCTTTCAATTCATCATCAATGTGCTCTTCAACATCATATTCAATATCTACAACTTTAATTTTAGCTGTATAGATTAATCCTGACCTTATTTCTGACCATTCTGAAGTACTATAATACCTAGAATGAAAGTTAAACTTTGAATCCCAGTATTCACGTAGTTCTTTAGGAATATCATTGTTGTTCACAGCAGATACTGTATCCAAAACCCTAAAGTTCTTGTTAAATTTCACTCCCTTTATTGTGTAAATATGATGGTACGTTACATTGCCTTTCTCCAGAAATGATTTTATTCGCTTCATAATAATATCTATGCCTTCAACTAGATATCCAAATAAAATATCATATGAAATATTATTTTGGTTTAGATTACGTTTCACATTAAAAATAATAACAGCTTTATCTTTATAACCATTGTAGAAACCAAATGATTCTAATTTCACCTGAAACTCTTTAACTATTTCTGGATTGTCTAAACTCGAAAATATATAACCCCCATATACATTATGAGTTACATGAACCTTACCGCCATACTCAATTATTAAGTTTTTGGTAGATTCTAACAATTCACTTAAACACATATCTTTACATCCCTAAATACATCTCCAAGAGTTCTCCCATCTTTAGTTTTCCAAACTACCCATCCACTATTACTACCCAAAGAAACAATATCAGCCGCAAGACTAGGAGAGTTGAATGAATAATCTTTAACAAATGTCAGTACCCCTTCTACCTCTTCAATAATTCCGTCATCAATTAATTTGTCTCTAAATTTTAACTCACTTGACTCTCTTTTATGTCTAGTAGGTTCAGTTCTAGCTATTGACCCTTTAAGAACGATGAACTTCTCATCTACAAAAACACCCTGAGCATCCCACAATTTGTCTTTACTTCGGAAGTAGAATCTAACTTGTTCATCTAATTGTTCTTTCTCAATCTCGGGTACGAACACATTGAAGCCTAGTGCTTTTATTAATGTTTTAATTGTTTCAAAGAAAACCAAACATTCATTCATCTTTGATTCAGAAATCGAAGTGTATTTTCCTCCATTTGCATTTTCAACTTTAAATCTATCTGCTTCAAGTGCTTTTTGAATCATTGATTGTTCTAAAAATGTAAGATGTGCTTTGTCAAAAGTTCCGCTTAAGTTCTGTATAGTATATACTCCATTCCAGAAATCTTTCTTGTTTTTGTGGTCTTGTAGTCGAGTATAGATATTTTCAGACTCTCCTATATAGACCATCTTATCTCCCGCTGAATCAAGACCTACCAAGATATAGCAACCAATATTATCTAAATCGACTTTCCTATTTGCGATTTCAGATCTAGCTACATAAACTATTCTAATTGCTTCGGTTGTAATCCTTGCTTGACTAACTTTGCTGGCATCACCAGTAGGTAAATATATCTCTATTGTTTTGGCTAAAATCATTACAAATACCCCCTATTATATAAGCGCGTTAAAACTATAATCCCCAAAATCTATTGAAGAATTTGATTAATTTTTGAAATACAGTTTTTTTCTTATCACTTCTGCTCATCCCAGCCGTATCACCAAACATCGATGTTGGTGGTAAAACTTTGACAATTGCTGTACCAGTTTGCCTTATTTCACCATTTATAAAAGCTTCAGTAACAAAGATTTTAGTTTCTTTAGGTTCAAGACTCTCTTCAGAAATAATCTTGTCTAATTCTTCTTTCTTTTTGTTTTCTATATATTTTCTCCATTCATCCGTAACAGTGTCATTAACAGTTAATGAAGCTATAAAATTCAGAATTAAATCTTTTTTATTTCTTAGTGATGGAGAAGAATCAATTGCTTTTCGTATTTCTATCTCTTTATCTTCCATATGATCACTATGGAACTTATCAACAAGCATTAATATGTAATCAATGTTAACTTCAACTGATTTAACGAGTTCAATTTCAAACTCGATTTCCTCATTGATTTGTTCTGCTTCTGCATCTCTATTTCTTCTGTATTTATCATAAAGACTTAAGTAAATGCTTTGGTAGTCTTGATAATCAAAATCACTTAGAATTTGCATTCCTTCGAAATCATCAAAACTGACAAGAATATTCTTTGTTCTCAATATCTGATTAAACAATGTTATAAATGCTTTTTCTGCTTTCTCTCCCATTTTCTCATGACCTATTGGGTATTCACTGAGAAGTTCAGTAACCAAGTTCTTATAACCACTGAATCCTTCATAACCTTCATAGTATTCTGTGAAAGATTTTAGTAATACAATTCCACTAGCATCTTTGTCTCCAAAGGTGCTAATTGCTTTATTAACTTGAGGTTCTAGATTTCTAAAACAAATTACATTACCAAATGTTTTAATTGAATTCAATATTCTGTTTGTTCTTGAGAAAGCTTGAACAAGTCCATGCATTCTTAATTTCTTATCAATCCATATAGTATTTAGAGTTGTTGCATCAAATCCAGTTAAGAACATATTTACAACTATTAATAAGTCAACACCTTTATTCTTAACTCTTAAACTTAAATCTTTGTAGTAATTTTGGAATTTATCGCTTGATGTATCATAACTAGTTCCAAAGTGTGAATTATAATCTTTTATTGCATCATCTAAGAAATCTCTAGAACTCTTATCTAGCTTTTCAGTGCTCTCATTGTTCTCATCAAAAATCCCATCTAATGACTCATTCGGACTCCAACTAAATATAGTAGCAATCTTTAACCTTTTTACTGGAACTAAGGATTCTTGTTGTTTTTTAAACTCACTATAATATTTCTTTGCTGCTTTGATACTTGCAACAGCAAAAATAGAATTAAATCCAGTGGTTTTAATTGATTGACGATTCTCTATGTTTTTCGTTAACCTTGATTGATATTTGCTTTTTGCTACTTCTTCAACATTTAATAACTTACTGAAGCTAAAAGCTCTTTCATTTCTTTTTGTTTTTTGAGAGAAATGTTTCAAAGTATATCTAACATTCTCTGAAATACGTCTTTCATCCAACAAAGCTTCTTCTCGTTTGATATCATAGACTTCTTCATCATCGTTCATATCGTCTGATGCTTTAGCTGTATTTAAATAGTCGATTCTAAATGGTAAAACATTACCATCGTGGATTGCATTTACAATTGTGTATGTATGCAACTTCAAACCGAATACTTGCTTAGTTGTTTTTAATGTTGGAAATTTATTACTAGTTGATGAATTTATAGCGAATATTGGTGTTCCTGTAAAACCAAAGATATAGTATTTTTTAAATGATTTGACAATGTCTCTGTGCATATCACCAAATTGAGAACGATGACATTCATCAAAAATCATAACTACTTCATCCTGGTAGATATCATGTTTAAGGTTTCTATTAACAAAAATAGCCAATTTTTGAATTGTTGTTATAATTATTTTGGCATTTGGATCTTCAAGTTGCTTTTTTAGTACCGCTGTACTTGTATTAGAATTAGCCGCACCTTTTTCAAATTTATCATATTCTTTCATTGTTTGATAGTCTAAATCTTTTCTATCCACAACAAATAGAACTTTTTTAATATAATTTAAATCAGATGATACGCGAGCTGTCTTAAAAGATGTTAAAGTCTTACCTGAACCTGTAGTATGCCAAACGTAACCACCAGCATCTATTGAGCCGTATGTTTTTGCATTATGAGCAATTTTAATATGATTTACAAGTTTTTCAGTAGCAGCGATTTGATATGGTCTCATAACTAATAATAGATTATCAACTGTAAAGATACAATACTTTGTCAATACATTTAGAATAGTATGTTTAGATAAAAATGTCGCGGTAAAATCACATAAATCAGGTATGTTCTTACTCTCAGCATCCGCCCAGTAGCTAGTAAATTCAAATGAATGACTTGTTTTCTTCTTTGTGCTGTTAAACCCTTGATTTTCCTTATTAGCTAGCTCGCGTGTTGTATTTGAATAATATTTGGTTTCGGTTCCATTAGAAATGACAAAAATCTGTGCATATTGGTATAACCCATTATCTGCCCAGAAACTTTCATTTTCATATCTTCTAATTTGATTGAACGCTTCTTTAATTGACACCCCTCGTCTTTTTAATTCTACATGTACAAGTGGTAATCCATTAACTAAGATAGTTACATCATATCTATTTTTTCTTTTCCCCTCAACCTCATATTGGTGTATGACTTGAAGTTTGTTATTATGAATTTGTTTCTTATCAAGAAGTCTAATATTTATAGTTGATCCATCTTCCTTTACAAGGTTGTAAATGTAGTCTTCTTGTATTTTACGAGTTTTTTCTACTATTTCCTCGTTAGTGTTATCAATGTATTTAGTAAATATAGTATTCCATTCATTTTCAGAAAATGTGTAATTGTTTAGACGCTCAAGCTGCTTACGTAAATTCAAAATCAAGTCTGTATTATTGTGTATATTAACAAATGAATACCCTTGGCTTTTTAGTTGTTTGATTAACTCATTTTCTAGTTCTGGTTCGCTTTGATACTCTTTTTGTCTTTCTTGATTTGATTTGTATTCCTCAACAACTGTAGATTCGTTTTGTTGAACTATTATTTTATACTCTTCCATCACAACACACCTCCTTAAAATGTAAGTAGTTTATTTCTATAATACTCGTATTGTTTTCTTCTAGCATTTATTTCAGCCGGGAGCCCAGCAGTAAGCGACATAACACAATTACTAAAAGTATCTAGCTTATCAACAGCCACTTGTTGGACGTCAATTGGTGGTAAAGATATTTTGTATTTTCTAATATCAGAATCACTGATTGCCGGATATGCAGATCCTTTTTGTTTTGATTCCACATAGTCAAAAAATCTAGCATTTGATAGTTGGTAATACATGAATTTTGGAATCATAACATCCACTTTGGTTCTTAGAACACAATAACCTGTACTGCATATTTGAGAATCAAAACATTTAGGAATTAGACAAAATCTCTTTAACGTTGGCCTTGTAGTAGCGAACAATACGTCGTCCTCCTTAACAATTCTTTTTGCCCTACTTGGTGCATTATCCGAATTTATAGTTTCAGTATTTTCAATTGCGTGTGTTACTCTATCTACTGATGAGAGATCTATATATATCTTATCTGTATTTTTATGTTCATTCCACTTAATATTTGATGTTTTATTGCAAACTGAACTAATCTCGTTTTTTGGATATAGATTATCTAATTCAAATAGAAGTTTATTTCTATAATAATCATACTGCTTAGTTCTTGCTTCTAGCTCCGCTTCTAGCTCCGCTTCTAGCTCCGCTTCTAGCTCCGTAAAATTGTCCAAAATTCGAACTATCTCATTTTGGACTTCCAGTGGAGGCACTGGGATCAACAAATCAAGCACTCTTTTCATGCTAGGATGTTGAATTCCTGCTCCTCTGTAAAATGATTGAATTTCATCTATTCTATCTAAAAATACATAATACAAAAACTTGTTATTTAATATTGCCACATCTTTTGAAGTTGCTATCCTGTTATCTGCGGTTACAAATTTACCTTTGTAATACTTTACGTTAGCTTTACCTCCCCAAGGAATCGCAATAATTTCTCCTTCACTGATCAAATTTCCTGCTTTTTTCTCAGAGGTAAATGCTACATAATCTCCTGTAGATAATAATCTCACTTTTCCATTTATAACTACTAACTCTTTAAGTTTTTTTGCTAATACATATGTATATTTAACAACTTTACTTTGCTTCTCATTATCTACAGCGTTGAATTTCTTATCCCACACAGTTAATTCCCAAAGAGGTCTGAACTTTACTCCTTTTGGAGATAATTCATGGATCACATCGTAAATTTTACTCAACCTCATCACCTTCTAAATCAGTGACAATCGCTTCTATCGATTTTCTAAGAAGGTCAACCCTACACACAATCTCCTTAATCTCTTGATTTAACTCTATAATATTAATAACTTCGTTCTTGTCTTCCTTTTTTAGATAAGTATTGACCGATAGGTTGTAGTCTCTTTCAATAATTTCTGACAATTGAACATATCTTGAAAAATACTCTTTTTCATTTTTGTAGCGAACAGATTCAAGTATTCTTAAAATGTTATTATCTGAGAGTTTATTCTTAATGCCCTTACGCTCAAATTCCTCACTTGCATCTATAAAATGAATTTTATTTTCAGATTTGTTTTTACGTAAAATCATAATTGCTGTAGAAATAGTGTTCCCAAAGAATAAATCTGATGGTAGTTGAATAATAGAATCGACAAAATTATTGTCAACCAAGTACTTGCGAATCTTCTGTTCAGCGCCTCCACGATATAAAATACCTGGGAACTCAACTATTGATGCAGTTCCATTAGATGATAACCAACTTAAAATATGCATAATAAAAGCATAATCCGCTTTTGATTTGGGAGCTAACACCGCTGCAGGTGCAAATCTTTCATCGTTTATAAATAATGGATTGTCTTTTCCATCCCATTTTATTGAATATGGCGGATTAGAAACAATAGCATCAAATGGTTTATCGTCCCAGTGTATAGGGTTTTTAAGCGTATCTCCATAGCCGATGTTAAATTTTTCGAAGTTAATATCATGTAAAAACATATTTATTCTTGCTAAGTTGTAAGTGGTCAAATTGATTTCTTGTCCAAAGAAGCCTAATTTCACATTTTCTTTTCCTAAAATTTTAGCAAACTTTAACAACAAAGAACCCGAGCCACAAGCCGGATCATATACTTTCTCTACTCGTTTCTTATCTGGAATACTTATATTGCCTTTTTCATCAGTTGTTGCATTACCAAAATCAATCAATGCTAGTCGTGTAAGTAGTTCACTTACTTCTTGTGGCGTAAAGAACTCTCCCCCAGATTTACCTGCATTCGCTGCATACATTGTCATTAGATATTCATAAGCATCACCAAATGCATCAATACTATTATCCTCATACTTACCAAGTTTAAGTTCTCTAATAGCAAATAGAAGTTTTCTAAGTTTTTCATTTCTTTCAATTACTGTCCCGCCAAGTTTGTTTGAGTTCACATCAATATCATCAAATAAGCCCTTTAAATTGCCTTCTGATTCTGTTCCTCTTGCTGATTTTTCTATATTTTTAAACACGTTTTCTAATGTTACATTCAAATCATCATCATTTTTTGCTTTGTTAGATACGTTGGAGAATAATTCACTAGGTAGAATAAAGAAACCCTTTTCATCCACGACTTGTTGTCTAGCATTTTCAGCCCTCTCATCAGAAAAGTCTTCATAGTTGAAGTTCTTTTCACCTGAAGCGTGTTGATTTTTATTAATGTATGTAACTAGATTTTCAGATATAAATTTATAAAATAGCATTCCTAATACATATTGTTTAAAATCCCATCCATCAATTGACCCTCTTAAATCATTAGCGATTTGCCATATTGTTTTGTGTAATTCCGCTCTTTCTCGTTCTTTTTGATTTGACATACTTTCTCTCCCCGCGTTTTTAAGTCTTATAGCTGCTCATAATTAGATATTTCATAAATATATAATAGACCATACTTGAGACAATTATACCATTATTTAGCTAGTTTTAAATTGAATTTCCTCAACTTGTATTCACTTTATAGCTTAATTAACAATATATATATCAATTATCGCAAGTAAGATGTTATAAACTCTACTTCTTGAAATTTTCATACTTGTTGCTACCTCTCCTATACTTAGATTTAATTCGACAAAGTTATTTAACAATTGCCTTTCCTGTTCCTTCAGGTTCTCTTTGAATTCCTGATACTCTAGGACGATACTATTTGCTTTTCTAATTTTGCTTTTGACCTTTTCTATCTTTCCAATTGTATATAACAGATTCTCTTCTACATTATTTTTTCTTGAGTCAGAGCCTATCGAATCATAAGTAACTGCGTTATAACCAACAAGCCTTCTCTCATAATATCTGAGCTTCTCTTCTAACTCAGTTTTATGTCTGAAGGCTTTCTTAACATCATCTATCCACTTGTAAAAAGCTTCTTTGGAACCATTTTTCAAATGTCTCACCTCTTCCGTTTTCTAACTTCTTAAACCGTTCAAGATTATTAAGTAACGATATCTTCATAAAATTGTACTTATCATCAATAGGTACTCCTGGATTCTTTGAATAAGATATCAAGTAGTTAACACCACTTAATACATTCTCATAAGTATAAGTTTCTATTGCTGATTCAAAAAGAGAGTTATACTTCATAATATCTGCATCAAACTCTTTAATGTATTTCCTAGAAATAATTAATTGTGTTAAGTAATGCATTTTGGGGAACCCATAAATGCTTTTATCTATTATTATCTTTTTATCTATTTTACTTTTACTTTTACTTTTACTTTTACTTTGTGTATTAATGTCAACATTTACTAGGTTATTGTCAACACTAACTAAGTTATTGTTAACATTATCTTCACTAATTTGCATACTTAAAAGGACCCCTAATTTGTTCATAGTCACCTGGTCAAGCAACCAATACTTGTCAATATTAATATTCTTTCTCCTTTTTGTGGAAAGAATAAATTGTTTCTGGATAGATACCGACGTTATAACACCTTGCAGAAAGAGCGCTCTTTCAAGGAGTCCAAGCTCAACGCAACTGTGAATAATCTCCCGGACCTTGTCTACTCTGATCCAATTATGTCCCATGATTTTAAGTAGCTTAATAGCTAACTCATTAGATGTAATCTTTAAGTAATACCCTTCTCTATAGACAAGAGATAGTATCTGGATATATACAAATCCACCAAATGGTCCATAATGATCTAGAAGTGACTCCAGCTTTGGGTCTTCAAAAGCATGCACATCCAAAGGAAAATATGATAATCCCTTTTTTATAGGTCGTGCCATGCTGTTTACCTCTTATTTTTTAAGTATTCCAAAAAATGCTTATTTATCCCAACTTATATCAATTCATTAGTTGATAATGGAGTTCACAAGCATTATCGGAAGTATACTATATTTTTTTATCTTCAATAATTCGTTCATTGGAATGACGATCAATAAATGCTTCAAGTCCCTCTTTTGAAACTCTCCATTGATTCCCCATTCGAAATCCTATTATTTCTCTTTTCTTGATATATTTCAGTACTGTTTGGGTTGATACTTTTAGTATCTTCTTAACCTCGGGTACTGTATAAAACTCTGTTTGTCTTTTGATCATTGTTTTTAACCTCGTATTCTGTAAGTATTTTTTCTATAAAGGACAATCCATTTTTATATACATACGTTCTATAAGATGTAATAACACTTCCGCCAGCTACAACTGTAGATTCAATGACTCTGAAGTATTTTCTATCGCAGTACTCCTGGTATGGTTGATTGTTCTCATCCAGGACGTGCCTTGCTCGTAGTATTTTGTATAGATCAGTATTTGTTAAGTTATGAAATTTAATTATTTTAGTCACCATATCGAAATCTACACAACTAGTACAGCCTAAAAGTTTATTGATGTATTTAATTTTAGGTGTATTCAGTCTTTTATTAGTTTCCAAGACACTATTACGGATTTTCAAATCTTGGTAATTGTCTAGAAACTTAATAACAGTCTCTGGATTTTCAAAATCTTCTAAATTATAATCCAAATGATTTATAAGTTGTGGTAAAACTATCCGATAAAGCCAGTCATTTATTTGCTGAGCTTCTGTTTTTCTTGATTTAAATAAGCAAGTACTGATATGTTTTGCTTTTATAAATAGGCGGTTCTTTTTAGATCTTCCATTCTTAACTTCCAGTATTTCAATATCACTACTTGGTATCCCTGTTCTACAATCTTGTGCATTTGGTATATCAAGAATGCGTGTAATATCAACTAAGCAAAAGTAGGGTTGTTCTTTATAAATTGTGGCTTTAACAACTCCATAATCTGCATTCTTAAATTCTCGAATCATTTCTTATCCTCTCTATTTTCTAGTATGTCTCCAAACAAACTCTCGCTGATTTTCTTTTCATAAAACTCTTGTCTACGAGTTAATTT
>Ga0307990_1002425_pt1 | contig 14920 bp, 14 predicted proteins | sample EllFjometagen129_FD_203168 | JGI IMG/M metagenome (GOLD analysis project Ga0307990, IMG submission 203168) | Marine microbial communities from Ellis Fjord, Antarctic Ocean - #129 | ecosystem: Environmental > Aquatic > Marine > Unclassified | place: Southern Ocean | collected 2014-10-08
AACAATAAACAAATTTTTTGGATCTGAATTTAAAAGGGCAATCAGGCCCTTGGCCGACTTTATCCCGGCTTCAAGGAGTATGGCTTCGCTGGTCGCGTCTCCCTCAAGAAAAATATAGTCCTTTTCCTACATGGCACTGTTCAGGGTCATTCTCTATGACAACAAAATCGGCGCCGTCTTTTATAAAATACTCCGCAGATGCTGCCCCCACTCTTCCAAACCCGCAGATAATAAAGTGCGACTTTAAAAGTGATATCTTCTTTTTCATTTTTTTTATCTCCGATTGGCCGCTGAAAACATTTTCTATAAGTGATTCGGCTATGGCACGTCCTGCAATCGCCAGACTCCCGAAACCAAGCAGGATATAAAATGTCGTAAATCCGCGCCCTGCTACGGACAACGGTTTTACCTCACCAAAGCCAACGGTGGTAAGAGTAATAGCCGACATGTAAAAGCCCTCGAAAAATGAATAATCTTCGATTATTATATAACCGAAAGCGCCGATTGCAATAGCACCTGCGATTAATAAAAAAGGTAATATGACCCGTCGGTTATAATGCATAATTTACTTTGTTCACGTATTAATAAGCTATCGGAAGGCCACAAATTGCGTTTTTTCAATGGCCCTGAGCATCAATAGCTGCGTTGTTCCGGCTGAATGCCGAGGCGCTAATACCTCCTAATCATTTCCCATCTCTGCAAGACTTATATTCCTGCTCAAATATATACGACACAACTCTAAAAATATCAACCTGTGCGGTTAGCCATTAGTCCCGTTTGGGGCGGAATTAGCATTAAAAAGGGGTGGAAATGAGAGATTTTAGAGAACTTAATCAATAGGTCAATGAGGTAAAAAGGATGTAGAACAGTTTTATCCAAAACCTAACCGCACAAATCTAAAAATATTAAACGAGCATCCCGGCATTGGGCTCTCCTTTGGTATAATTCCGCGTATATGCGCTTTATAACAACTTATAGCCTCGCCAGAACTTCTTGCGTCTTTGCCAGCCAGTAATCCATTCTCATCTCTTGAAACCTCAACTCAGCTACTCTCAATTTTTCCAGGGCCTTTTCTATTTGGCCCGTATCAGCATAGAGTTCTCCTAAAAAGAGATATCCCTGTGAGGACCATGGTCTGACTTTAAGCTCATCTAACGTCTTGATTCCTTTCATAATATGCTCCTCTGCTTTATGGCTTTGTGAGCTGTTTGCTTTTGCCAATGTCCTCCCAAGCCAAATCCACGCATACTCCTCGTAATGCTTTTCATTATTCTTTTGAGATAACTTTAACGCCTCCTCAATACAGCCTTGAGCTTTTAACAGTTCCCCTGAATCGAAATAAATAGCACTCAAGAATAAGTAACAAAGAGACATGTGAGACTGCCTTCCTGAATCGCTAAGTCTCTTTATGCCCTTATCTATGTAATTTCTTGCTGTTTCAAGCTCACCGAGCAAATAATATGCATACCCTAAAAAAGTCCAGATGTTACCCAAAAGAACCAATGCGTTAAGCTTTTCGCAGAGCCTTTCACTGTTATTCAGATGCTTGACAGTGATTTGCCCTTCTCCTTTTATAGCCAATACTAATCCATAAAAATGTTCTGCGAATCCTGATGCAAATAAATCTTTCACACGTGATGCTGCCTGAATCGATTTCTCAAACATATTCCTGCTTTCTTTAAAATTACCCCACATTCCCATACTAAGACCATAGTATGCATGAAGCACTGAGTATAGGTTTGATCCCGTATAAAAATTAGTCTCTTTCTTTGTTTCCTCAAGCACAGGCAGAAACTTGGATGCCATATCGACTATTTTTTCATGTTGACCAGATGCTGAAGGAGGCACAAAGAGGAAAAACGGCCTGAGACATTAAATCAATATCTTTAATCTTCTCTGCCTCTTCAAGGCTATTCTCCGAGTATTTTATCCCTTGCGAGGAATCGCCCTTGTATGTGTGATGCATACTTAAATAACTATAAAGGCTTGCAAGAATTCGTTGATCACCAAGGCCTCTTGCCAGATGCTCTCCCTGTTCAAGCAATTCCAGAGAATCATCGGGAAAACCCAGGATAATCAAAGGGTTTGCTATTAAATGATAGATTTCCAGCTTTTTTTCTTATTCTCCTCGGTCTCAGGTAGATGGTTAAGTACATTTAGCGCCTCTTTGTAAAATCGAGAGGCTTCCCAATTTGAATAATCTGCCGCCGCTTTTTCGCCTGATAGTCTTGAATAATAGTAAGCCATTTCCGAGTTCTCTCTTCTCGAATAATGATAGGCAAGTATCTCATAGAACTCTTCCAACCGTTCTGCGTAGATGTCTTCTATGGCCTTGTCTATCTTCTCATGAATCTCCTTTCTTCTCTTTAGAAGCAAGCTGCTGTAGGCAACCTCCTGGGTGAGGGCGTGTTTGAAGATGTATTTCAGCTCCGGGAAAAGATTCTTTTCGTAGATGAACTCCAACTCTTGAAGATTGAGGAGGCAAGACTTGATATTCTCTCGCATTCCTGTAATTGTGTGAAGGATACGGAAGGCAAAGTCCCTGCCGATCACCGAGGCCACCTGCATGGTACGCTTGAAGTTGTCCTCCAACCGATCCATCCGAGCCGCAATAATCCCCTGAATGGTATCGGGGACCTGGATATCAGAGGCCTTTCGGCTTAAGATATACTTCTTGTCTTTTCTCTCAATAGTGCCGTTTTCAAGCAGTGTATGGATGAACTCCTCTATAAACAGAGGGTTTCCAGTTGCTCGATTAAGGATAAGTTCTCTTAGCTCCGGCATCAGCTCGTGTCCTTCGAGTATGGCTTTCACCAGTTCAGCGCTCGAACTCGGAGTGAGCTGACCTAAACCGATCTTTTTATAGTAGGATTTGTTTCCCATGGGTGGGCATATTCAGGACGATAGAGAAGGATTAGCAGGATAGGGGTGTTGGTGGCCAGCCACCCAATCAGGCCTCCGAGGTCTTGTCGATCCAGTGAAGGTCCTCTACAGCAATAATTAAAGGGTTCTCCTGACTCACTCGAATCATCAAATCCCGAAGGGCCTCAAAGGTCCTTTCCCTCTTCTCTTTAGGTTCTAGATTCGTAAAATCTTTATCATTCACCTTGAGGGACAAGAGTTCCTGGAAGGGCGGTAGTACTCCCTTAAGCTTCTCATCAAGATAAAGGATTTTCTCCTCCATTTTTTTCTCGATAATGAAGTCCCTACCCCCCTCCTTGATATCAAAATAGGACCTCAAGATATCCAGGATAGGCAGATAGGCCATTGAACCGCCGTACTGGAGGCATTGACCTTCAAGATAAATATATTCACCCTGAGGCAGCATGTTCCCCATCTCAAGCAGGAGCCTGGATTTCCCAACCCCTGCCTCGCCCATAAGACCTATCATCTGGCCGAAGCCTGATTTCACCTTATCAAAGGCCTCCATAAGGGTGTCCATAGAGCTTTTCCGGCCCACAAACCGGGTAAGGCCCCTGGCCACTGAGGCCCCTATACGGGTCTCCACCTCACCGATTTTTATCAACTCAAAGGCTTCCTGTGACTCCTTCTTACCTTTCACATCGATTTTTCCGAGAGACTCAAATTCAAAAAATTCCCTCACGAATCTATAGGTCTCACTGGATACCAGGATAGTCCCGGGCCTGGCCATACTTTCCATCCTGGCAGATAGATTGGTAGTGTCTCCAATGGCGGTGTAATCCATCCTGAGATCATCTCCGATGGAACCTACGACCACCTGGCCTGAATTGAGACCAATACGCATTTTGAACTCTATCCCATGGTCTTTTTTTATCTTTTCCCCATACTCTCCCATGGCGCGATGAATGGACAAAGCAGCATAGCAGGACCGATTGGCATGGTCCTCGTGGGCTGCGGGAGCACCAAAGAGGGCTATAACCCCATCACCTGTAAATTGGTTGATCGTGCCATGCCTATCCGGTTAACGCACAAATATTTAACAAAAAACGGTATAACTTATTGAAAATAATGAACTTTAGAAAGCGCAATCCCTAAATAAATATTGACGGAACAATATCTATAATATCAATAAGTTAAAGCATTTAATGTGCAACATCCGGATAGGCATGGATCGTGCCTTCATACTTGTGGATTTCATCCATCAGGATCTTGAAACAGCTATCCATGATCTGGTGGATTTCCTCGGGATCTATCTTCTCACATATCGATGTGTAATTGGCCACATCTGCGAAAAGCACTGTCACCAGCTTCCGTTCGCCTTCAATGGAACTTCGAGTGGTGAGGATCTTCTCTGCTAAGAACTTGGGTGTGTAGGATTGGGGTTCCGAGAGGTTGACGGGAGAAGATTCTTTGGATTCTCTCAGATCGTGACCGCACTCATTACAAAACTTACTGCCGGGTGGATTTACTCTGCCGCATTCGGGACAAGCAAGCTCTAATTTATTGCCACATTCGTTGCAGAATTTGGAGCCCTTGGGATTTTCAGATTTACATTTTGGGCACCTCATTTTTAAGCTCCTTTACAGTTTCAGAGTAGTGGGCTCTCCGGAGGACAACCTGTTAGCTGAGTTCGGCATTGCGGTTGGTGCATTGCAGTGAGTCGTGGAGGTCCAGCAGATGCTCAAGGCCGAAAATGCTTTTTTCCCCATTGTTGAAAGGTTCAATGGCTTCTTTTGTCCATAGCTTTGAATGAATATCAATTATCATGCTTAAATGTTAACGTTAACGTACGACTGAGATCGCGTCTTCAGACGATACCTGTCCAACGTGTTCGTTATGAGATTCCTATTTCAACTTCATTCAGTTTGCCTTAACTTGCTTTAAGTCTCTGGGGTATTGAAAGCTCTCCACCCCCAGGATGCTTGATTTTTGCAACTCGCCCTATTAAGGCTCTAATTGCCTCCTTAAAACGGAACAGGGAAGTTAAAAAAAATTGCCCCATAAATTATTTAAGGAGTAGTTAAAACTTTTATATAACCCAGAATAATTTTTTAAGTTTCCAGATTGCCCTACCTAAAAAAGCAATAGATTAAAGAGAGGATATGTCATTTATAATGCAATGAAACCACAAGGAGGGGTGTAAATCAGGAGTGCTGGAGTGCTGGAGTATTGTCGAAGATCCCGGCTTTTTCGGGGGAGAGTTGGGTCCAAAAATGGAACAAGATCCAATTTGCATTCTTCGATCCTTGTTACCCCAAGATTCAAATACCTTGCATATTTGCCTATAGTTGCAATAGTTCATCCATTCCATTGCTCCATTACTCCAAATACGATAAACTTCTCGTTTGATACTGTGTGGATGGCTATCGTTTGACAACGGCTGTGATTTACACCCCATATTTATCTGCTCAGAGAGAACTACTCATAGCAGGGTGTTCCCTGAGCCTCCCCTAACAGGAACCGGCAAATTCACTGTATTGGGGGAGGCAAGAATGGTTCTTATCTTGTAGACAATTTAGGAAGTCCCCAATCTGTAACAGCATCGTATCTCAATGTCTTGGGGTTGGCTCTCACCATGCGCATCGCAGACAGGGGACAGTGATCACTCGGTGAATATGTGATCTTGCCGCTTATTCCACCCGTGTCAAAGTCCTTCATAGATTCAAGTGTCCGAATGAGCTTCTCTCTTGTCAGGTCCTTGCCACACCTTTTTATGGCCTCAACCATGATGATGGCGTTAACGTGAGACAGGATATAATACCTGGCCGGTACAGTGTCGGCAGGATTCTTTTTATGCCAGAGTTCCATCATTTTTGCCATGCGCGGAATATCCTTCTCATTAGGCAGAGCCGTATATTCCGTGGTATAAAAATTTGCCGCCGCATCTCCCGCCACCTTGATCACCTGTTCAAACCTAGTATTAGCTACCGCAAATATGGGGATATTCAGACCGATCTTTTTAGCCTCTTTCAGGAGCATGATACTGTGGGACGGAATTGTGGTAATGAAGAGATAATCCGGCTTTGCCGCCTTCAGATTATGAACCTGTGAGCTGATATCAATCGCCCCCCTGCTATATTTCTCCACGGCCACTACATTGAGCTTATACTTATCAACCGCAGCTTTAAAACCCTTCTGGCCTGCCATCCCAAATTCATCATTCTGATAAAATAAGGCAATTCGCGGATTCTTTGCCTTGAGGGTAAACAACACATACTCGATATTAAATATCATGTTTTCCGAATAATAAGGCCCAAACGAAAAAATGTGGGAAGGAGGCTTTGGCGAAAAGATGCTGGAGGCTGCAATGGTACAGAAAGAAGGCAGTTTTTCTCTCTTGATACTCGGGGAAAGTGCAGCCGTAATGGGTGTACCGGAGGTTGAAATGCAGGCAAATATCTTATCCCTTGTAATTAGCTTTTTAAGGCTTGCTATTGCCGTAGGAGGTTCATATTTACCATCTTCTGCAATGAACTTGATTTTTCTCCCGTGAATCCCTCCCTGCTCGTTGATGTAATCGAAATAATCCTTCGCACCATTTGCTATAGCCACACCTACCATAGCAATCTTACCTGTTAATGGAGAGATACTCCCAATAACAATTTTATCATTCGTTACCCCTGGAACCTTCGGGCCGGCAATACTTGTTCCCAGTGCACCTATGACAACCAAAAAAAATGACAACAATACTAAAATAAAGACTCTCTTATTCATAATGTTCCTCCTTTTAAATCTCGGTTAATATTCAAAAAGTCTTTGTCGCTTCCCTTTTCACCTCCCTCCGTGTATTAGATTTCCCAAATCCTCTTATTGCTGTGGCTTAGTGGGTGTAAGGCCACATTCGCCAGTAAGTCTTAGCGTTATTCCATATACCATTTAGCCCTTTGGGCTCGATGATAACAAAAAGCATGATAATCAATCCGTATAGTATGAGATTGATGTCAGCGAACCTTTCTACAACAACTGGATAGTTTTCTCTGAGTAAGTCGGGCAGATATTTCAACATTTCAGGAAGGATAGTCATGAAAACAGCGCCGAATATTGAACCTAAGATGGAACCTAATCCTCCAATGATGATCATTGCCAGGTATTGAACTGAAAGATAGAGTTCGAAATGGTTCGGACCTATGAACTGCATATAGTGTGCATATAGTGCTCCTGCCACGCCTCCGAAAAAGGAACTTGCAGCAAAGGCGGAAAGCTTGTACCAGCACAGATTGATTCCCATAGTTTCCGCCGCTATATCCCTGTCTCTTATGGCGATCCAGGCCCTTCCCGGCTTTGATCTGGCCAGGTTTCTTGCGTAAATAACGGCCACTACGGTTATTGGAAAAACGAGAAAGAAGAAACCCCTGTCCGTATCAAAACTCAATCCGAAGACATTCGCAGGGACAACAGTAATCCCGTTTGCCCCGTTTGTCAGGCTGACCCAGGCGTTGGCCACATGTTCCACGATAAAACCGAAGGCAAAGGTCGTGATTGCCAGGTAAAGGCCCTTTAGTTTCAGAGAGGGGACCCCCACCAAAAGACCGCATATCGTGGCAATAAAACCGGCTGCTGGAAGGGCTAAAAGTAAGGGAAGGCCTGCCTCCACCAATTTGGCACTTGAATAGGCCCCTATCGCCAGAAATCCCGCATGGCCCACAGAGATCTGGCCGGTAAATCCGGTTAGCAGATTGAGACCTAAAGCCCCGATGGTTGCAATGGCACACAAATTGATAATGTAAACAAAATAATTGTCAGAGACCAGCACAGCGCCAATGAGGGCAATAATAAAAAAAGCTATACAAATTTTTACGAATCCTGTTTGAAGGATGGCAATATCCTCTTTATAGGATACTTTGAAATCGCCGCTTCTCATGTTGAATACCCCCCCTTCATTAAACCCGCTCTATTTCCTCTTTTCCGAAGAGACCATAGGGCCTGATCATCAGAATCGCGATCAGGATGACAAATGATGTAATTTCCTTTACATCGCCACCGAGATATCCCCCGGCAATGTTTTCCACAATCCCGATGATAATTCCTCCCACAATGGCCCCCATTACACTGTCAAGTCCCCCCAGAACGACTGCGGGAAAGACCTTTATGCCCAACATGCCCAATGATGGATGGAGATATGTAATACTGCTCAACAAGATCCCGCCGATTGCGGCGACAACGGATGAAATAGCCCAGGACAGACCGAAGATTTTTCGCACGCTGATTCCCATGAGGAGCGATGCATCCTGATCATTGGCAACTGCCCGCATGCCGATTCCCAGGGTTGAAAATTTGAAAAAGAGCGCAAAAATAACAAACAAAACACCGGCAACGATGATGGTGACAAGGTGCGCCGGTGAGATAACGAATCCGGAAAAAGAGACCGGGGCTTCCGAAACAAAGGCAGGGAATTTTTTGATCATGTATCCCCATGAAAAACCGGTGATCCCTTTCAGAAAGACACTCAATCCTATCGTAACCATAATTACAGAAAAGATGGGTTCCCCCACCATCGGCTTGAAAAACAGCTCTTCCGTAACCAGTCCAATGATTGCCGCCGCAATAAATGTGAGAAGGAATGCCCAGAAAATAGGGATATGGAGATGGACGATAAAGAAGTAGCAAATAAAGGCGCCCAGTATCATTAATTCCCCCTGAGCAAAATTGAAGATGTCCGTTGCCTTGTAGATAATCACAAAACCAAGGGCCACCAGAGAATATATGCTTCCCACGGCCAAACCACTTATTGTAAGCTGGAATATATTTCTAAGGACTTCCGAATCCATCATTCCCCCCCTATCCGCTCTTATACATTTTAGCTATGGTATCCTTATACTTTTCCTCAATGATAGTTCTCCTAACTTTTTGGGTTGCAGTGAGTTCATCGTCATCCTGATCCAACTCTTTATCGAGGACAGTGAACTTCTTGATCGTTTCCACCCGTGCAAACCTCTTGTTGACATCCTCGGTTATCCTGGAGACCATTTCATAAACCTCCGGTTTTTGAGATAAATCCTTGAAGGTGGTATAGGAGATACGTTGGTCTTCGGCCCACTTGCCCACATTGTCGTATTCAATCAAGATCAGTGCGGCCAGATACTTTCTTCCATCTCCTATAACGACGGCGTCCCTGACATATGGGCTCGATTTAAATTCATTTTCGATCTCCTGGGGTGATATGTTCTTTCCTCCAGAGGTTATGATGATGTCTTTCTTTCTATCCGTTATTTTTAGATGACCCTCTTCTGTCAGTGCCCCTACGTCTCCTGAATAATACCATCCATCCTTTACGGCCTCTGCTGTTGCTTCAGGGTCTCGGTAATAGCCCTGGAACACTCCTTCAGTTTTGAAAATGAGTTCCCCATCATCGGCAATCTTAAGTTCCACACCCGGCGAGAGCTCCCCTACAGTGTCCACGCGTATATCATTTCCCTGGTGCACACTGCAGATACCGGTACACTCGGTTGACCCATAAAGATTTCGAATTTTTATCCCCAGGGAATGGAAGAAAATGACAACTTCAGGGGGCGTTGGAGCGCCACCCGTGTAAACGGTTTGTGCCTTGTTTAATCCAAAATGCCTCTGAAGCGGGTAGGCATGTAACACATAGGTCAAAAATTTCATCAGCTTACAGTACAGGCCGGCACTTTTACCGCTCCTATTTCTCTCGTACAGGCTCTTCTCTTTCTTAAAGCACCAGTTATCGATCAAGCGTTTAAACCTAGTTGCATCACGCATCCGCATGATATGTCCCGAGTGCATCTTTTCCCAGATACGCGGGACAGCAAAAAATACAGTCGGCGCAATCTCCCGGATGTTATCTTGAACCGTATTTAGGCTCTCGGCAAAGTTGACTGTTATGCCCCCCGTCATAAGGGGGTAGAGCACGGAAAAGCTTCTCTCCGCAATGTGACAGAGGGGCAAATACGAGACAATGACGTCATCCTCCCTCAGGGGTGTTGACTCCAGGAAGTTGCGGGCACTAGAGATGGCATTTCGGTGGGAAATCATGGCACCTTTCGGTTTTCCCGTGGTCCCGGAGGTATAGACCATGAGGGCTGTATCTTCAGAATCCGTCCTGTCAACAAGCTTGTCGAATAATACGGGGTCTTCTTTGTCCTCCTGCCTTCCAAGGTTTGAAACCTCTTCAAAACTAATGATCAAGGTATTGTCGTATTTCCTCAGTCCCTTCATGTCAATAATAATAATCCTTTTAAGATCAGGGAGTTTATCCTTAACCTCCAAGACCTTGTCTGTCTGTTCCTGATCACCGACGACGACAAACCTGGATTGAGAATGGGATAAAATATATTCGACTTGTGTCTCCACATTGGTCGGATAAATCCCTACCACGATACCGCCCACGGCCTGCGTGCCGATATCAGCGTAAAGCCACTCCGGGTTGTTCTCCGACAGGATGGAAACCTTATCCTTTTCCCGTAAGCCTAATGCTGAAAGTCCAAGGCCGAAGTATTTCGTGCTATTATAATATTGCTCCCACGTAATGTCTTGCCAAATACCAAAATCCTTCTCTCTCAGGGCCACCTTACTGCCGAATTTGAGGGCAGAGGCCCTAAGAAGTTTAGGAATTGTCTGCTTTTCCATTACCCAACTCCCAAAAAGCGTTCATTTTCACTTAAATTTTCTCCCCCAGATATGCCTCGATGACTTTCGGGTGGGACTGAATTTCCTCGGGGAACCCGCCTGCTATCTTAACACCGAAATCAATGCAAATGATTCTTGTTGAAATGTCCATAATGACCCTCAGGTCATGCTCAATCAAAACAATGGTCGTTCCAAACTCCTCGTTGACATCCAGTACAAATCGGACGATATCCTCTGTCTCCTCCAGGTTCATGCCCGCCGTGGGTTCATCCAGCAGGAGGAGCCTGGGTTCCATGGCTAAGGCCCTTCCAAGCTCCACCCTTTTTTGAAGCCCGTATGAGAGTTCGCCAACAATCTTTTTCCGAATCGATTCAATCTCCAGAAAATCAATGATTTCTTCCGCCTTTAAGCGATTCGCGATCTCCTCCTTGAGGACCCTGCCCAGAAAAATCCCCCCTGAGAAAACCCCGCTTTTCAAAAACTGATGTCTTCCCAGCAGGATGTTATCCAAAACACTCATGTTCTTGAAAAGCTCGATGTTTTGGAAGGTTCTGGCCAGGCCCAGAGAAGCCCTCTTATTGGGCGATAAAGGAAGCAGAAACACTCCTTCAAAAAAAATACTCCCCTTCTGCGGGGTATAGAGTCCGCTCAGGCAGTTAAAAATACATGTTTTTCCCGCCCCATTGGGTCCTATTATGGAGAAAATTTCTCCCTGATTTACTTCAAACCCAACCTCCTTGAGGGCCTCGATACCACCGAAACCAAGGGTCAGTTTCTCTACGGTCAACTGAGGTTCTGGATTGGAAGAATTTTCAAGATAACCATCTTTTTCTTCTCTTATAATGTTTAACCTCTGCAAAGCTTTTCTTACCTCCTTCCTCGGTAATTCCTAAGTAGAACTCCATGACATCCTCATTTTTCTGGAGTTTTTCACATGGGTCATCCATGACTATCCTTCCATTTTCCATGATATAGCCATGGTTTGCGATTTTAAGTGCCATGTTTGCGTTCTGTTCAACCAGTAGAATGGAGATTGAATTCTGTTCGTTTATGCGTTTTATAATAGAAAATATCTCTTTTACGAGAAGAGGCGCCAAACCCAATGAGGGCTCGTCGAGGAGCAGGAGTTGGGGTTTACCCACAAGGGCACGACTGATAGCGAGCATTTGTTGTTCCCCACCACTGAGATACCCCGCTTTCACATGCAGAGTCTTTTTTAAACGGGGGAAATACTCCAGTGCCCTTTCGATGTCGCGTTTGACCTCTTTCCGGTCTTTTCGTGTAAAGGCCCCCACCTTAAGATTTTCATGGCTCGTTAAGTCCCTAAACACTCTGCGGCCCTCTGGAACCTGGCAGATTCCCATTTTTACAATTTTCTCCGGGCTTACACCGTTAAGCCGCTTTCCCCTGTAATCAATGGTCCCGTTCTCTATCTTGCCTTCCTGTGACTTCAGTATCCCGGACATGGATTTTAGAACAGTACTTTTTCCGGCCCCATTTGCTCCAAGCAGAGTGACAATCTCTCCTTCAGGCACCCTCAAAGAGACCCCCTTAACCGCAAGAATGACGTCATTATATGTAATCTCGATGTTATCTGCTTCAAGCATGCTTAGCTCCTCTAATCAGGATTTAAACCGTGGACACCGGATGCAGGCCAGAGATATACCCCGGAAGGTGGACCGACCCGGAGTCGTAGCAAAGTAATAAAATCAGCATCTTATACCTCTTGTCTTCATCCCCGGACTCATCCGCTCAACACGGTAACCCATTTCAATCCAGTCACACAGGAGCGGTCGAGTATCCCTTGGATCTATAATATCTTCCACGTCAAAGGCTTCGGCCGATCGAAAAGGGGACGTAAACCCTCGATACTTTTCTTCCAACTCGTTCAGCAAGGCCTCAGGATCTTGTGCTTTCTCTATCTCCGCGCGATGGGCAGCGTAAACACCACCTTCTACCACTATATTGCCCCAATTGGCTGAAGGCCAGAAATAACGCCAGTTCAGCCCACTATAGTCTTCCTGACTCCCCCCTGCCACTCCGTAGGCCTTTCGGATATATATCGCCACATAAGGAACAGTCGCCTGGTACACGGAAAAAATTGCCCTCACTCCTTTTCGAATAGTGCCGTGTGTCTCTGCCTCTTTCCCAATACGAAACCCGGGTTGATCCACGAAATTGACAATCGGCAGGTGAAATGTGTCACACATGTCTACAAAACGTTGAAATTTCTCTGATACATCCCATCCAAAAGAACCTGCCCAGTATTTTGAATCATTTGCAACTACACCGACCGGATACCCGTTCAGGCGGGCCAGTGCGGTAATCTGGGCAGTGCCGAAGTGCCGGCCTATCTCAAAGACGGAATGCTGGTCGAATACAAGCTCAATGATTCTGCGCACGTTATAGGATTTTCTTGGATCCTGGGGGATGATAGAGAGAAGTTCTTCCTCCCGCCGCCCAGAATCGTCTTTTTCCTCGTATTTTCTTTCCGGTATTTCCCAGACATTTGAGGGCATGTAATCCAGGAACCTTCTGACCTGATAAAAGGCATCCTCCTCGTTTTCGGCCTCATTATCCACTATGCCGCTGATACGGGTATGAAGCTTGTATCCACCCAGCTCCTCCTTGGTCACCTTCTGACCGAAGGCCTGCTTCACCAGGGCTGGACCGCCTACAAAAACCTGAGATTTTTCTTTCACCATCACGGAAAAATGAGATGACACCATAAGCAGACCCCCGGAACCGGCCGTGGGCCCCAGTGCCACCGAGACGATCGGTACCATGGACATAATATTGACGAGATCCTTCATTGCGTGATCAGGGAGAGTAGGGAATTTAATATAGCCGAACTTGAGTATTTCTTTGATCGTGCCGCCGGCCCCATCCAATAACCTGACCACCGGTATCTTCAATTCACGGGCCATTTTCATGACATATGCCAGTTTCGACTTATACAGGTCTCCTACAGAAGCGCCTCTTATGGTGAAATCATCGGCAAGCAGAACAATTTTGTTTCCATCAAGGGTTCCCAAACCAATCAGAATGGGACAGGGCGTAAAACCGACGATTTTATTCTTCTTGTACGTAGATTCTCCGGCAAGCACTCCTCTTTCCCTGAATGACCCCGGGTCCAGCAGCGCATCGATTCGTTCTCGGGCGGTAAGTTTTCCTTGCTCCTGCTGTCTTTTGACATTTTCCTTACCGCCCATTTGATAGGCCAGTTTTTTTCTCTTATTAAGCTCTTCTACTGCGTCTTTCCAAGTCATCTAAACGGCCTTCTCTTCTTGTGAGGTTTAGTTCCTTCAGATGTTCTTCGCCCCAGGGGACTTGAACACCTCAGCATTCTCCAGATTACAGGATATCCTAAGTCAATGCAGAGAGTAAAAATCAGAAGATTTCAAGATGATTGCTCTTAGTGCTCCTGTTCTCGTTTGAAATTTGAACCCATGCCGAGGTCATCACCAATGACCTTGTGTCTCATCTTCTATTTTTTTAAATGCTTTTTCAGGGCATCGATCTTGTATTTATAGGATTTTTTGATGTGTACCTTTAGAAGCTCGCTCGCCTCATTATAGGCACCCTTTTCAATATAGCCGATGATCCACTTATGCTCGTTGACCATTTCCTTTCCGCTCCTAGTTTTGGTAAGCTGCAGGTATTGATATCTGGCAAGGTCGGTAGATGTCCTCTTGTAAAACTGAACAATATGAGAGTTTCCCAGTGATTCAACAAGCTTAGAATGAAAGTTGGCGAGAAACCTTCGATACAGCAAAAGCTCCTCCCAATCCTCCGTAGAAGGGGCTGTTACTTTGGCAGATTCATCGACTGCTGCGGTCAGTTCAGGTAGATGGGTAATTTTTTTTACCTTCAGATTCTGGATAGCATACAATTCCACCATTTCCATGACCTGATAAATCATTCCCATATTTTCTTCAGACATAGGAGTAACATAAGTACCTTTTCTGGGAATATTGACGACCAGATTTTCCCTTTCCAGGACGAGGAGGGCCTCCCGCAAAGGCGATCGACTTACGTTTAGCGTTTCGGATAACCCTGCCTCATTCAGCCGCTGGCCTGGGGCCAGTCTACCCGCAATGATTTGAGCTCTGATATACTCGGTTATCGAATCTCTGAGGCCTTTGACTTCCATATCCTGAAATAAAATTTCATTGTCGTTTATATTTAATCGATTGTCGACTTTATAATAAAAATTAATGCTTGTCAAGCAAAACAGGCAATAATACTTTTTTAAAGGCTTTACCTTGCCACAACGCTTAGCTTTCCAACCTGAATGGGCGGGGTAAAGAGAGCGCCTCCAACCCACTCCCCTTTGTCTCCAATAGCAACAATATTATTAAGGGCATCGTATGTGTTGCCTGCCAGCATAACATCCTTAACCCGGCCTACA
>Ga0307990_1002426_pt1 | contig 14919 bp, 6 predicted proteins | sample EllFjometagen129_FD_203168 | JGI IMG/M metagenome (GOLD analysis project Ga0307990, IMG submission 203168) | Marine microbial communities from Ellis Fjord, Antarctic Ocean - #129 | ecosystem: Environmental > Aquatic > Marine > Unclassified | place: Southern Ocean | collected 2014-10-08
TACAAGGACTGTAAGTGCTGTTTGTCAACCCAACGCGAGGTTGTTCGTCTATGTATAATATTACCTGGACTTTGTCAAAAGTCCAGTGGTACTCAGGACACAAACTTACAAACCGACTACTGATCTACAATCAATTGAGAGGACAATCCCGCATAGTCGAGCAATATGTGCGCTGTTTCAACCAATAGTGGATCATCTTGAGAATCTTCGGTCTCTTCTGATTCCAGCTCATCCAGTTTCTTGATCGGCGTCTGGTTTTTGGCAAGCCGGCGCTCATTTTCCAGGCTCAGCTGCCATTCATCCGCATCAGCACGCTCCTTGCGACGCACCGCCTCATTGAGAGACAGCGTATTTTTCCTGCGCATCTCTTGAAGGTGATCAATCATGGCAAGCCGATACTGATAGTCCGGATCATTTTTCTGACGCTGCAAATGACGGTCACGCAGAGTGGCCATAAAGGGTTGCAGACTCCCATAGGCTGGATAGGACACCTTGGCAATCGTGTCCCAGGGCATGGCTTCGATCAAGGCACTTTCTCCGATGCTGTTCATGTCATACATGGTAGGATAGCTGATATCAGGTTCAACACCCTTGTGCTGAGTGCTCCCCCCGGTAATACGATAGAATTTTGCCACGGTCGCCTTTAACTGCCCACGGTCCAGATCCATCACAGTTTGCACGGTCCCCTTGCCAAATGTTCGCTCGCCAATGACAATGCCCCGGCCGTAGTCTTGAACGGCACCTGCCAGTATTTCAGAGGCAGAGGCGCTCAATCGATTCGTCAGGATGGCCAAAGGGCCCCTGTAATAAATGGCTTTGTCACGATCTCTCAAAACCTCAATACGCCCCCCCGCGTCACGCACTTGAACCACAGGACCTCGCTCTATAAAAAGACCTGTCAGTTCAAGGGCTTCCTGCAAGAGACCGCCACCGTTGTTGCGAAGATCGATGACCAGGCCCTCCACATCGGTTTCAGAAAGCTCCTGCAAGAACTGTTTGATATCTCGAGTTGAACTTCGATAGTTGCGGTCACCAGCACGTGCGGCCTTAAAATCAAGATAAAAGGTGGGCAGGTCAATCACCGCCACGTTCACGGATCGTCCCTGATGCTCCACACTGATGATCTCTTTTTTTGCCGTCTGTTCTTCGAGCTTGACCGTATTGCGCTCAATGGAAATGACCTTTGTGACATCGTCGGTCGCATCCGCCGGAAGGATTCTCAGTCGCACAATGGTCTTCTTGGGGCCTCGAATCAGCTTGACCACCTCATCAAGACGCCACCCCACCACATCAACAATCTCACCTTCCGGCCCCTGTCCCACACCCACAATCCGGTCCGCTGGTTTGAGCAATTCGGATTTTTCGGCAGGCCCTGCCGTGATTAAACGTTTAATGGTGGTGTACTCATCCTTTGTTTGCAGTAACGCACCAATCCCATCCAAGGACTGGCTCACGGAAATGTCGAACTCTTCTGAAAGAACCGGGGAAAAGTAAGCCGTGTGTGGATCAAACTGCTGAGACAAAGCGTTCATGTAGATCTGAAAGGCATCTTCACTGTTGGTTTGCTGAATTCGGTTTAGCTGATTTCCAAAACGCTTGCTAAGAACCTCAACAATCTCATCCATGGTCTTGTCAGCCAACTTTAGACTCAAGGCACTGCTCTTGAGATTTCTGTCCGATATCTCATTGAGCTCAGCCACATCCACCGGCCAAGCTGCATCCTTGTGATCGATCTCAACGGTCTCTGAGTCCTCAAAGGAAAGCTCATCTAGCCCCTCCTCAAGACTGGCTAGAAGATATTCAAAACGCTCAGTCGCGCGTTCCATAAACCGGTTAAAAATCACAAAGGCTGGCCCCAGATCGCCGGCAAGCGTCAGATCATCAAAGCGATCACGATACACTTCAAACTCATTGATATCGCTCGCGATGAAAAATCGACGGGAAGGATCAAGTTCGGACAGGTACGTATCAAAGATCTTATTGGACAAGGCATCATCAACCGGAATCTGACGATAATGTGCCCGTCTGAGCTTTTTTATAATGGCACGGCAGGTGTCTGGATGTTCCTTTAGAGGCACCAGGAGTCCGTCGCTCAACGCCCTGTCAAGACTCGGTGCCTCCGATGTCCGCGCTGGCGGCGTGACCCACCATACGAGCAAGCACACCGCAAATACCAGAAAAATGGTCTTGAACGCAAAATTCTTTTGATTCATAGCTGAAAGTCCTTTGAAGGATGTCTTATCACATTGTTTTACTTTAATACTACTGTCATATCGGCATCCATACAAGGGAGCAATGGGTACGATCGCTTGAAACGTGGAAATAACAGGTGGTTTCATCTAAAACAGAATGTATCTTGAGCAAGAAAGAATAAGAGCCAGGTCTGATCCGAAAGACCGGCTAATTCGATTTCTTTCGGCTTACATTTTATGACACTACGGGAAATCGCTGCCCTTTTTCACTGTACCATCTGAGTCGACAAAGGTGAATCCCAATTAACAAAGACCTACAGGTATTTCTAGAAGCCGACAGATCCTCCAAAAATTGTGCTGGCACGCCACATGGATTTGTCTGAGAAGCTATTGGGATCAGCAAGAGGTTCTTTGAGAGTCAGAGAGAAACCGTCGCCATCGGTGGTTGGGTACCAACTGTCGTCGTAGTCAAAACTCTGGATCATGTGCCCCACTGCATCCTGGACGGTGATCTTTTCACCGCCATTGCTGAGGCTGCCGCTGTACTGCCCTGCCACATTAAAATCCTGACCATAGTAATTCTCAAACGCGTTGATGTCTTCCACAACCAATACGTGGACATAAGGGAGAAGCTCGATGGAAGGGAAGGTAAATTCTATGCCATCTGTAAATTGAACAAGGCCAAGATTGATGGCGTCAGGACCGATGTTGACCAGTTCAATAAACTCCGTGTTGGGTGTGGCAGGATAATACATGAGTTCTGTGATGCGCAGGTTTGCCGCCACCGGGCCCACTGCGTACAGGGCCTGGCTAATGGGGCTCCACTGATTTCCCGAAAAGACGCGGGCCGCGACAGGACCACTCTCAGACAGCGTCATGGGGCCGGCATATTGAATGGCCACAGGAGAGATGCCTACATTGCTCAGTGAATCGGCCTCAACGCCAATGATCTCCGCGGAAAATAGAAAATCAGTGCTGGAACTTTCATGGTTGAGGGCATGAATGGCCAGGATATTCTCGCCAGGATGTACGGCGTTCATAGATTCTGTGAGACTGAATTCTGAAAACTTGACCGCCACTGAATCGTCATGGGCATGGGTGGCCATGGCATCGTAAGGGAGTAACTCCGGAGCATTATCTCTGGCCACCTCCACGCCATTGAGGTACGCTACAAAACCATCATCATAGCGGACCCTGAGAACCAGACTGGCCCATTGAGATGCTTCCGAAGAGAGGTCAAAGGGGATACGAATAAAGCAACTGGCATTCATGTAGAACATCTGATCCAGAAGATCGACCGAAAAGTAGTCCTCAAAGCCAGCCCCCAATTCATAGCCCACGCCCCCTGAACCGGCAATCCAGTCTGACTCATCAAAAGATTGCCCACCCTGCCACGCACTGTCCACCTCTGCCTCAGGAACGAGTACGCGCTTGGCCGCTGCTTCTTCCAGCAGTACGGTATGTTCCAGAACAGCGGTTTTTCCGGGCAAACGAGGGTCTGATCCGTCCACGGTATACCATATGGCCCCCTCACCAGCCATGGACAATGTCTCGTTTGAGGCAATATGTCCACCGAGTTGAGGGATGCCATCGAGGCTGAAGATCGGGGCATCAAGGTCGGGATAAAGCCCTGCCTGGCGGAACTGCTCAAGTACAATGTCGGATCGCTGGGGCAGATAGGTGTAGATGATCCAATCACGCATATTGATCCATTGTGGCAGAGACAAAGGAGATGAATAGTGTTGATCCCCCCAACGCGCAGATTCCGTAATCATGGCCAGTTCGATACTCTCAGCCATATCGGTGTAACGCTCTACCAGGACGTCCGGAGTCAGGATACCGTTATTGAAGAAGAAACGATGGAGATGATCAGCAAAAAGAAGCTGATATTCAGGATTGGCTGCAAGCTGCGCATGAAACTCACCCACTTCTCTTGAATCGGCATTGCTGATCTTGTCTATATAGAGGGAAGATCTGGGACTGCCCAACACATCTTCCGCGTCCCAGCAGTAGAATTTGAAACCAGTGCTGTCCGCGGTGCGTTTTCGGGCCAGCCAGTAGTTGTTCCACGGCCAGTCCCAATTGCCCCCCCAATAATTGACAATCATGTAGTCAATATAATTGGGCATATCCAAAAGATGCGGAGTCTCGGGATTCACGGTGCCATCCGGATTATTGCCCTGTAGTCGCTGATAAGCCTCATTGGAGTTTCCCACAACGCTACAATCCGCTCGCGTTTGAACTAGAGCGTCTGATTCGCCTGCGTTGCGTGCAAAATTCTTGTGGCGGAACACATCCCAATCTTTCTTTTCGCCGCCATAATAACTGGCAGAAAATGAGTCGTCTGGCCGCTCAACTGGATTGTACAGCCCCCAGTACAGACCGTTGATATAGAGATGGACAAAAATGCCATGGGGTGAGGCCTGGCCAGTATCACGCTGAAGATCCCGCATAAACTGATCGCGAGTGTACTGCGGAGTATCACCGGCTCCACTCCAAACATACCCATCATTCGCACCGGCTCGGAGCGTGATTGTGTCAAATTCATCCGCTGCCGCAGGGCCAAACAGGGGATAGCGTAACTTGGTGGATCCATAAAGCCCCTTGAACAGAAAACGGAAAGAGTGTTTGGGTGATGCATTCGAATTTCGAAAAGCCCCCCCTTGAATACGAATGCCACAGTCTACTTGAAACCCTTCTCGCCCATCTGGATAGGCCAATTCAACAGAGCCCGGACGTTCCCAGCGTACACCGCCCGACCCCGAGTTCGAGTAGATCCCATTGTCTCCGAACATATCATCAATATCCATCACAATTGACATGGAAGGAAGTGACTCCAACGCAGTGACAATCATGTCACTATATTGGGGATCATTCACGATATCCGGGTCCATTTCATAATCAGCCGTGACAGAATTCCAGGCGTCTGGAAATCCTGTGGGTTTTCCAGACTGCTTGGCCACATCAGCCAAAAAGAAGTACGTATGGCTGACTGCCCGGCTGGATTTCCACCCGAGCTTCACTGCCACCGCCCGGAGACAGCTCGTGGTGGTAATCAAAATGGGTCCGTCATAGGTCTCCCCCACGGTCTGTTGATACCGTCCGTCTGAAGAGACCACAGGTTTTTCGCCATCCAGGGTATACAGAATACTGGCCCCTTCAGTAACGGTGGATAAGGAAATCGAGAACGACTCGTTATAGAACCCCCGCGCCTGGCTAAAGTGAACAGCCTCTACGAATCCTTCGTACGCCTTCACATTTTCTGCACCGGGCGTTGGACTTCCCATGGGAGTCCATTCTGCCCCCCCATCGGGAAAACGCCCCAAAGAAGTATCCGGATTCTGAACGCCAAAATCAACTTGATCAATAAGCGTCAGACCATCTGTCGAAAATAACGCCACCCGGTCACCCTGGGCGTTCAGTTTAAAACTGGCATGCAAGCCCGGCATATCAACGTGGTTGTCCAGCCACACCAACAGATATCCATGGGCCGCAATGGTGGTGGCTGATGTGTCGTCCGTGGGAAAACGCCACTTCGTCGGATTATCCATATCGTCAGTCAGGTACAAACCACCCACATCCACGGCAGAATCAGACACATTGGCTATCTCGATCCAGTCATCATAGTCTCCCTGGGGATCTGCAAGAGTCACGGCATTGGAGGCCATTATCTCATTGATCAGCACGGAATAAGGGGGATCAACGAGAAGAGCTTGCCTCTGAATATCTGATCCAGCCAGGACAGATGCAGTCTGAAGGTGGGTTGTAAACAGTATAAAGACAATCGTGAACACTATCCTGAACTGACGCATTTTTGACGACTCCTCTTAATTGATCCGCATAATCGTGTAAAATCGCAATAAACTTAGGCCAGAATCCTGAATGGCTCTGCCCTAATAGACGGTGATCAACAGCAGTTTGTTACAAAGGAAATCCATCACTCCTATAAGAATCTTGGGGCAAGCCAGTTATTATTCTAACAAAATATATCAAAAAAGCCATGCTCTAGGCGATGGCTTTTTATGAGAACAATAGTCTGATCCCTGGGTCCGACGTACCTAGAATCCTGTTTTTCCCAAACAATTGAATAAAACGACACAAAATACGGTTTTTTTCGCCTATTCCGCCAAAATCAGTCACCGGGTATACCCATGCCATACTAAGTGCTTTCCACGGTGGGTATCGCATCCCCAAAAAAAGAGCCCCATGGTACAGGTCATGGGGCTCCAAGAGACTAAAAGACGTTTTATACGGGAGATTACTTCTTCGTGTCAAACGCGTTGAGATAGAGCTGCTTGATCTCCTTGAACAGGGGATAACGCGGATTCGCACCAGTACACTGGTCGTCAAAAGCCATTTCACTGAGTGTATCGAGGCTGGCCACAAAAGTCGCTTCATCCACACCCGCGTTCTTGATGCAGGCCGGAATGCCCACCTCGTATTTAAGCTTATCAATGGCCTGGGTCAGGGCAATGACAAGGTCGTCATCTGTATTTCCTTCAAGTTCCAGATACCGGGCAATGCGGGCATAACGAGCCTTGGCATTGGGGTATTCGTATTGCGGAAACGCAGCCTGCTTGCGCGGGGCATCCGTAGCATTGTAACGAATCACCTCATTGATCAGCAAGGCATTGGACAGGCCGTGCGGCAGATCAAACATGGCACCCAGTTTATGTGCCATGGAGTGACACAAGCCCAAGAAGGCATTGGCAAAAGCCATACCTGCCATGGTGGCGGCATTGTGGATCTTCTCACGAGCCACAGCATCGGTGGCGCCATGTTCGTAGGCACGCGGCAGATACTTGAATAGAATACGAATCGACTCCAGGGCCAGACTGTTGGTATAGTCCGTGGCCACCACAGACACCAGGGCCTCAATCGCATGGGTCAATGCATCCACACCCGAATAGGCCGTCAATGCCTTGGGCATACTCATCACCAGGTTCGCATCACAGATGGCCATATTGGGCGTCAATTCGTAATCGGCGATGGGATACTTCTTGCCCGTCACCTGATCAGTCACCACGGCAAAGGGGGTGACTTCACTGCCTGTGCCCGAGGTCGTGGGAATGGCCACCATCATGGCCTTGGCACCGAGTTTGGGGAAGGTATACACCCGTTTGCGAATATCCATAAAACGCATAGCCATGTCCTTGAATTCCACATCCGGGTGTTCGTACTTGAGCCACATGATCTTGGCCGCATCCATGGGACTGCCGCCACCCAGTGCAATGATCACGTCCGGCTCAAACACCTGCATGCGATCTGTGCCCTTTTCAATGGTGGCCAGATCGGGATCAGGCTTGACTTCAAAAAAGACCTCGCACTCCAGGCCCATGTCTTCAAGCAGGTCTGTCACCTGGTCGGTCATGCCCAGTTCAAACAAAGGCTTGTCTGTCACAATAAAGGCCCGTTTTTTGCCCGCCAGATCAGACAGGGCCACGGGCAGACAGCCCCGTTTGAAGTAAACCTTGGGTGGCACACGGAACCAGAGCATGTTGTCGCGTCGCTCGGACACAGTCTTGATATTGAGCAAATGCTTGACACCCACGTTCTCAGACACACTGTTGCCACCCCAGCTACCGCACCCCAGGGTGAGCGACGGCTCCAGGCGAAAGTTGTAGATGTCCCCAATGGCCCCGTGACTCGACGGCTGATTAATCAAGACACGTCCTGCCGCGAGTTGCTTGCCAAAGGATTCAATACGATCATGGTTGGTCAGCTGCGTATAGAGCACGGCTGTGTGCCCCAATCCGGCAAACTTGACCAGTGCCACTGCAGTGGCCACAGCCGCATCAAAATCCTTGACCCGATACAACCCCAGGACAGGCGAGAGTTTTTCGTAACTGAAGGGTTCTTCATGTCCCACAATCTCGGCCTCGGCAATCAGGACCTTGGTCTCTTCAGGCACGTCAAATTTAGCCATCTTGGCGATGGTTGCAGCGGGTTGTCCGACAATCTTGGAGTTGAGTTTGCCCTCAATGACGATCGTCTTTGCCAGGGCAGCACGTTCCTCGCCCTTGACCATGTAGGCCCCACGACGGACGAACTCTTCGCACACCTGATCAGCCCTTGGCCCTGGGGTGCGGTGAGAAAATAATACCATTACGGGTCTTCAAGGCAAGCAAGGCCTTGAAGATGGCCGTTGATGTAGGATTGGTGGTGGGCACAATACCGGCCAGAATACCCACGGGCTCGGCAATTTTGCGGATACCAAAGCTCGCATCGTTTTCAATGATACCGCAGGTTTTGGCATGCTTGAATTTGTTGTACACAAACTCTGAGGCAAAGTGATTCTTGATCACCTTGTCCTCGGCAATGCCCATACCTGTTTCAGCCACGGCCAGTTTGGCCAGGGAAATGCGTTCGCTATTGGCAGCCAGGGCTGCGGCCCGAAAGATGGCGTCCACCTGCTCTTGAGTATACTGGGCATACAGGGCCTGCGCCTTGGCCACACGTTCAATGAGTGCGTCCAGGACCAAACCATCATCCGGTTTTTTGGGGGGGGCGATTACAGCAGTGGGTGTTGTGTTTTTGTGGGTCATCTTATTGTCTCCTGTCTTGTTCGTGGTTATTTTCTCTTATTACTGAAGTTTTGAAAACTTCAAGTTTTCAGTTTTCAGTAGACAGTTTACAGCAGGAAAAACGCGTTTTTCTAAAAACTGAAAACCAAAAACTGTACACCACAGGGCTTTTTTCAAAAGTCCTGTTATTATTTACGAGTTGTTTTTTTTTGATTTGAGCTACTTGTCTGCAAAGCGTCCTGTATCTTGGGGTTCGTTTGGTTTTTTTCTTTCTGATTCACTCTGTTCAAATAATACGCACTCCCAGAGCCCGAGTCAAGACTTATTGTGATATTTTTCACAAATAAAACTTCCGCCATGAGGCTTAATTAGCCAACTATGCCTACTTTTAAGACTTCTTTTCACATAAAGTGCATATTTTGAGCCTTTATTGGAAGAATAAGATCCGCTTCAATTTCGGCTTTCGACGGCCCTGTTTTCTGTGGAATCACGGCAAGCAGCACGTTATAATCTCCAAAGATAGTGAAGAAAATGGAGGTTCCAGCCGTCAGTGATGGATGATGGTGTAACCTCTGAGAAGAAGCCGCACCGACGTATTAATCTGTTAAGCACACACGAACCGAAAATAACGTAGGAGATCTGCTAAAATGAAAACGCGACAACTCTGCACAATGTTGGTTCTTTTGGCAACACTGGGATTCAGCAGCCCTCTCAAGGCACAGACTCTTAACGCCCAGCAACTCGCCGATCACGGAGTACCTGCAGGACCCGCCAGTGAAATGCTGCCCGCCACAGGGGCCCTGATTCACCTGCAATTTGACAACCTACTGGGCTGGCTCGAAGGCGTGGAAGAGATTCTGGTCGCGGCCATACCGGAGAAGGCTGCACCGCCGGATGTCCAGGCACTCCTGCAGACCGAGCATCCCCTGCTCACACTCCTGGGTATGAAAACACTGGAGCAACCCTTGACACCGGAGTTGCTGGCTCAGGCAACCGGCATTGATACACGTGGCGTTGTGAGTCTTACCCTCTACCTGGGTGATCCGCGACGCATGTTTATCTTAAGCCTGCCCACGCATGTGCGTGAACCGTTGGTTCCCATGCTGAATGCGGCCCTACAGCCCTCCAAGGTTGAGGCCGTAAACATCGGTGATAAGAAAGCGATACGGCTGGTGTCTCAGCGACTCAAATTCCTGCCTGAATTATACCTCGTCTCTTCCAGCGATACCCTGTACCTGTGCGGCAACCGCTCTCTGGTACAGGGCCTGCAGCTGACACCCGCAGCGCAACGCTTTGGCAAAAATCCCTTCCTGAGCCGCATCCTGTCGGCCACAGACAAGAAGCAAATGCGCCTGGTTTTAAATCCCGCCATGGCCAAACCTCTTGCCGTGCAGTTGCAGACAGTCAGCATGATTGCCCAGATGATGATCCCTCAGCAACGGGCTGCCCTGCTCAAACGGGTACCCCAAGAAATCAAGGATCAGATCGAGATGCAGATGCGCATGCAACTGGGCGTGCGTGATCTGGATCAATTGATTGACTATGCTGAGTGCATTGTTTTGGCAACTCTGGATCAGATGATTGATTTTGTGTCCGAACGCATGCAGGCATTCGAAGGATTCACTGTGGCAGCGAATCTCAAAGACGGTTTTATTGAGTTTAGCACTGGCCTGCACTCCACTCGATTCAAGGCGAACGCGGGTATCGCTGCACTGCCCATGGATCAAGTGAAACAGGCCCTGGCCTGGTTGGGACCGGACACTCAGTCCTTTACTGTGACAGGAAAGAAACCGCAGAAAAAAGAATCGCCGATCCTGTCGGCCTGGGCCAAACGTGTTGAAAAACAATGCAAAACAAAGGGGCTTGATTGGCCAGGTTTAACGCGTTTTGTGGAGATGCTGAACGAGCTAAGAACGGTGCCTGCCGTGGAGAGTCAAACACCATGGTTACTGAGTACAAGTGCTCCCCTGCACCCAGCCCCCTCACTCAAGGACGCAGCGAGTCTGGAGGACTACTTTGTTTCGATCGAATCTTCTGTGTATGGCCCAGTGAAGATCATGCCGGATCAAGGGAAAAACTTCCTAAAAACCTGTTTCCGCGAAGAAACAGAGGCCTTGAATAAGAATCGGGAACTGAGTCTGGCGTTTGACAATTCCATTCAAAAACAAAACCCCTGGTGTGCGCAAGAAAACCGCCTTGATATGGCCTCCCTGGATGGAGGTATTACCCGCTATACGCGAGAAAGTGTCTGGACCTCGCGGTCTGGCTTCTTTGGCTATGATCAGCATGAACTGGTGAACCGAAAGATTCTGCACGCTCGCCGTGTGGATGACTATCTGGTCACTCATCGAGGTGCCCAGGGATCACCCTGGCTAGCGGGATTAAAGGCCAGTCAATCCAGTCAGATCGCGCCGGGCGTAGTTGACCTCCTGGACCGCGTGCCCGAAGGGGCCAATCATGTGTCTGTTCAGCGTTATCTCCAGCGTCTGCCCAAGGTCATGGGTTGGATCGCCGATCTGGAGGCACGATTGCATGCAGACGTAGTTGAATACCTGAAGAAGGCCCAAGCTGCTGTGGATGACAGTCCCAATATCGAGGCTGCGAAGCACGCGATTCGTGGTATGAAGATGCCTATCATCATCGGGAGTGTCAACATTCACCCAAAAACGCACCAGGTGTATGCCCTGTTGCCCACAGGCAATCTGCCTTTGATGCTGCCGCGGCCCCGAATCATTCCCCTGGCACAGACATTGATGGAGGACTATGCGGCCCAGGCGGACAGTCTCGGTGGTAGTTTGGTCTACACCCAAGTCAACGATGAGTCGTATCAGTTCACGGCCATGCAAAGCACGGCCGCACTGACCACGCTGACGCGTACAGTAGGCAACGCGCTATTCGAGAATTATCTCGCCTTCCAGGAAGGCCCTCAACAGCTCATGCGCAAGATCGGCACACCACGTGATGGAGATATCACGGCCTTTGATGAAGTGATCGCACGCAATCCACAGTGGGCCTCGATTCCCCAGCCCAAGCCCAAGGTGCCGGCAAAGCCCAGTAAAAAAGTACCGACTCGAGGCGCAGAGGCGAACAACAAGCTGGTCGATCTCTCCAAACACTATAATGCCGCATTAAACGAAAGCTGGCATAAGGGCGGTATGTCGGACAACACACTGAAAGATCTGCCTACTGGCATACAAACGCTTGATGGCATACCTTTTGATGTGCGAGGCATTGTGCAACTATCCGGGAAGCAGGCAGAACGAGAACTTCGCGTGCAATTCCCCAAAGAGATTATTGATATCACTGTGCAGCAGAAGGGACAAGCCATCCATTTCCTGCATGGCTGCGGTTGGCCGTCTCCACAAGAGACCTCCATTGGCGCCTATATTATTCACTACAGCCACGGCGAAACACGCCGCATACCGATTGTGTATGGCGTTGATGTCCGGGACTGGTGGATGAGCGAGAATGACACACCAGGTTCCAAAGCCAATGTGGTGTGGACAGGCATAAACCATTCTGCACCCAATAATCCGTCCATTGGCGTGTGCAAAACCACATGGAAGAATCCATTGCCAGGCGTAAAAATCGATCACATCGACTTTCAATCGGCCATGAAGAACTCCGCCCCATTTTTGATCGCCATTACCGTGGAGTAAGGACTCACTCATAAAATGGTCGAATGCGATAAAGGTCGCAAAACTGAAAAATGAGTTCGAGTAAACCTCTGCCGGTAAAATGACGATAGATTATAGGACAGACGCAAACTAAAGGCGGAGAGCTGAGAGCGGAAAGCTGATTGAATGAAAGGACACACATGAACAAAACATCAGAGAATTTTTTGGTCAGACTTCTTGAAGCGGCCAGTCCATCAGGATACGAACAACCGGCAGCCAAGATTTGGCGTGACCAAGTCAAAAAACACGTGGATCAGCTTATTCCTGATGTGCATGGCAATTCCATTGCTGTCTTGAATCCCAAGGCCAAGTTCAAATTCATGCTGGCCGGGCACATTGATGAAATTGGCCTGATGATTACCTACATCGATGACAAGGGCTATATTTACACGGCCCAGATCGGCGGCATGGACCCCTCCCTGCTCGTGGGCCAACGCGTCAAAATCATGACCAAGCAGGGTGAAGTGTTTGGCGTGATCGGTCGCAAGGCCATTCACTTGATGACCCCCGAGGAACGCAAAAAAGGCGTGGAAATGGAGAACATCTGGGTAGACATTGGCGCAGACTCCAAAAAGGCGGCTGAAAAACGCGTGAGTGTGGGTGACCCCATTGTGGTGGACGTACCCTGCCGACGATTGGACAAGGACAAACTGGTCTCCCGTGCCACAGATGACAAAACCGGTGCCTTTGTGGTCGCGGAAGTCATGAAGGCCCTGGCCAAACGCACCCTCAATATCTGCGTGATGGGCGTGGCCACGGTTCAGGAGGAAGTGGGCCTGCGTGGCGCAATCACATCGTCCTATCGTGTCAATCCAGATGCTGGATTTGCCCTCGACGTCACCTTTGCCAGTGACCACCCGGAAACCGACCCCAAAAAGATAGGCGTTGTGGCCCTTGGCAAAGGCCCGGTCTTACACCGAGGCCCCAATATCAATCCAGTAATAGAGGACCATCTGTTCAAGATGGCCAAGAAACACAAGATTCCATATCAGGTCGCAGCCGAGCCCCGTGGTACAGGCACTGATGCCAATGCCATGCAGCTCAGTCGGGGCGGTACTGCCACCGGCCTGATCAGTATCCCGAACCGTTACATGCACACACCCGTGGAAGTGATCTCCAAGCAAGACTTGGATAACACCATAAAACTCATCGTCGAATACATTGCTGCCCATCCGGCAAATCGAGATTACAGACCGTAAAAAGGTTCACAGTTCACGGTTGAAGACAGGTAAAACTGCCCTATTTGAAAGTGCCATTGTAAACGAAATAAGAAAACAGCTTGCTTTATTGAATTGACCCAAATCAGCATCTATCATAGGCGATAAGCAGCTACAGCCAAAGTTCGCCACTTAATCTGGCCGGGCACACATTGCCCGGCTTTTTTTATACTCAAATGGATGACTTTGACGTGTAATAAGTGAATGACCTTATTATCATAGGATCAGACTATGTTTGAACTGAAGTTTTACAAACTTTAAGTTTTTAGTTTTTAGATGGCAGTATACAGTATGAAAAACGCATTTTTCTAAAAACTGAACACTGAAAACTATACACCACAGGGCTTTTTGAAAAAGTCCTGTTTGAACCTAGAGGAGTCATTGTGAAAAAAATCGGAATCTTAGCCATCATCGTTTTGTCAGCTATGTCGGCACTTGCTGGTTTGGTCGAAGACAGTGGGATTCAGGGGGGCATCGTGGTTCAGGTCGGCTGTGAAAGCTCAACAGAACTGAGGGCTCTGCTGGTCAACGAAAAATACCTCGTCCATGGTCTGGACCGCAGTGTCAACAACATTTCAGACATTCGTAAGTCCCTTCGAAGCCAGGGCCTGTACGGCCAGATAACGGCGGCCGCCTATGATGGGCAACAACTTCCCTATACAGACAATCTGATCAATTTATTGATCATCAAAGAGTCTCCCTCTCATCTGAGCCCACAAGAGGTTTTGCGTGTGCTGGTGCCTGGAGGCGTCGCCCTGATTGGAGACAAAAAGATCCAAAAACCATGGCCTGACACGATTGATGAGTGGACGCATTATCTTCATGGCCCAGACAACAATGCTGTGGCCCATGATACCGTGGTCGCGGCCCCGCGTACCATTCAATGGGTCTCCCATCCCAAGTGGGCAAGGAGTCACGAAGAAGCAGCCAGCATGAGTGCCATGGTCTCTGCCCAGGGCAGGATTTTTTCGATCATGGATGAGGCACTGAACGTATCCATTCGTTATATGCCCGACTGGAAACTGATCGCACGCGATGCCTTCAATGGCACGCTGCTCTGGAAACGAACCATTCCTCTTTGGAGCGATCATCTGCGCCATTTTCGTTCAGGCCCCACACATCTCCCTCGTCGATTGGTGGCTGTTGGCAATCGAGTGTATGTCACCATGGGACTGGATGCGCCGGTCAGCATTCTGGATGCCGCCACTGGCGAGACCTTGAAAACACTGAAAGGCACTGAGCACACAGAAGAAATTACCGTTCAAGACGGCATCGTATACCTTGTGATTGGGACATCAGAGATTTACCG
>Ga0307990_1002427_pt1 | contig 14919 bp, 16 predicted proteins | sample EllFjometagen129_FD_203168 | JGI IMG/M metagenome (GOLD analysis project Ga0307990, IMG submission 203168) | Marine microbial communities from Ellis Fjord, Antarctic Ocean - #129 | ecosystem: Environmental > Aquatic > Marine > Unclassified | place: Southern Ocean | collected 2014-10-08
CATTCTCATCTGCCAGCCCCCGCTGAATTCCTCCGTTCTCCGCAGCAAGTCCTCGTTGCCGAAGCCAAGACCGAAGAGGACCTGCTTAATCTTTGTATCCGTCATGTATCCCTTTTTGTGCTCTATCGTGTGCTGGGCCTGTTCCAGGTCCTGCATCAGTCTCTGCAGTTTTTGTGAGTCTTCCCGTTGTGCATCCTGGAGTGTAGAGATTTCATTTCCTATCTCTTCGATCCTGGTCTGAAGATTTATAATATCGGAAAATACAGTTTCCGTTTCTCCGTATAGCGTTTTACCCTTGTGGTAAATACTGTCCTGGGGCAAGTATCCCGTGGTATTGAGTTTTGACTTCGCGATATTTCCCGTGTCCGCCTCTTCGTTGCCCGTGATAATTTTCATCAGCGTTGACTTCCCCGCACCATTGGGGCCAACAAGAGCTATGCGATCTCCATCTCCGATATGAAGGGATACATCCCTGAAGAGGTATTTTCCACTGTATTGTTTCGATATGTTCTGTAATGAAATCATTGTGTCCTGTGAATGTATCTCCTTATCAGTTTACCGATCAGCGTCTCACTGGTATCGAGTGCCCCCTGTGGACAAACTTCGATGCAGCAGTAGCATCTGATGCAGCTGTTATAGTCGAATTTCAATTTCCCTCTCATGATGTCGATAGCCCCTGCGGGACAATATTGAAGACACTTTCCGCATAACGTACAACGCGCCCCATCGGCAATGGGTCTCTGGATGAGAAATTTTCTCACGATTCCCTGGAGATATCGGGGACCATATATGAGGGGCGTAATTTTGGGCAGTTTGAAGTTTCTGATGTGTGGCACTTCACCCATTACCTCTATGCTGTCGGGGAAAAGCCCCATACCTCGCGCCACACTGTTTGTCAAGAGACTGTCAGACGCCATCTCAAGCGCCCTGCAGATCGTTGCATCTACCGCTACCGCGTCAGTGCCCGCAATAATATGTCCCACATATCGTGGTTTTCCTCTCTTCCCCGGGCCCGCCCCATCCATTGCCAGTATCCCGTCTACAATCGTTATAGAGGGATTGACGGCCCTGTAGATCTGAACCAGCAGTTTTGCAAAGGTCTCCCTGTCAATGCCTGCCCGCATATGCCATTCGGGCTTCCTGAAGCCGACGATACATCCGAAGATGTTTTTTACTCCCAAAGTGAGGAGCATCTGACTGTGAGTCTTGAGCTTGGCGAGATTGATAAGAACGTCCGCCTTCATTGCCTCTTCGGCTATTTCAATTGTTCCAAAGGGCTCACCAATATCTACATTCGCAGATTTCGTAAATGGCTTTATATCACAATTAAGACCTTCCAGTGCCTCTCCGATTCCGCTCAGCTTGAGAATCCGGTCGAAGGATCCAATGGCCTGACTGTCGGAAATCTGGACCTGCGCCCCTCTATCGAGGGCATACTCGGCAACTATCTTTACAACCAACGGGTGGGTGCAAATTGCCATCTCCGGTGTTGCAGGTGCAAGGAGATTAGGCTTTATTACGACATGGCTGCCCCTTTGGATGCCTTTTCCTCCGAGAGAATCAAGGATTACAAAGAGGTTTTCCTTGAGAATCTGATAGTCATATGAAGACTTTTTAACGATAACTGTGGACATAACTTCTTTTTTCATCCTTGTGAAGGCATTCCGTGCACGATAAAGGCGGCCTAATCGCATTATGCCGGGACAATCCATCCCCGACACTACTGTCCATGCTGAAAAGGCTGCATTCCCTCGGTGTTTAATAGATTATGTCTGTAATGCGATGATAATGGTGCCTTGCTATTCGGGAACAGGGGCCCTGGTTGAGCGAATATTCCCTTCTCTTTCCATCATAATTCTACTGGCCTCTTCCAGATCAGCCCTGGTGTTTATACCCATGGCCTCGTGTGGATCACTCACAATCAAAGAGACGACTTTCGCCTTCCTGTTGCGGGCAATCTCAAAGATATCGGTCAGGTAGTATTCATTTTGCGCGTTGTCGTTATCAATGTGCTCCACCGCTTCGTAAAGGAATTTCGATTCAACGCAATATATACCTGTATTTATCTCCTGTATCTTCTTTTCATCATCCGTGGCATCTCGCTCTTCCACTATCTTCCTTACATTATCGTGACGATCTTTGACTACTCTGCCATATTTCGCCGGATCATCAAGAAGGGCGGTCAGTACTGTAATCGATGCTCCCGCCCCGATGTGGCTATCCATCATCGCATGTACCGTTGAAGGGAGAAGCAGTGGGACATCTCCGCAGAGGATCAAGACATTACCCTCAAAATCCTTCAGTGCCTCTCCTGTTTGCTGAATCGCATGTCCAGTGCCCAGTTGTTGTTCCTGATGCACAAATGTTATCTGTCCATCATCGACGGCCTGCCGTATCTGTTCCGCCTGGTGCCCCACAATTACGATTATCCTGTCCGATCCAATATCGCTAGCAAGTTCAAGGGGATAAGAAAGTATAGTTCTCTCTCCGATGCGATGAAGTACCTTCGCCATCGACGATTTCATTCGCGTGCCTTTACCTGCCGCCAATATGATTGTCGCCCATTTTTTCCTCACATTCGTCACTTCCTTCACTCCTTTGATGGTCATCAGTTCTCTTAGGCCTCGTATTGCAATATCTCTGTAATATGGTTTAAATCACTATGAATGTGGAGTGATTAGACTAACTGTCTGTTATTGTGGTATTTGTAACCTTTCGTTCCCCCGTTTTTGTTCAATATCGGAGTCGAGAACGATCAAGACCTCTTTGATGGATTTCATGTCCGATTCTTCAACGACAAATATTAATTTTCCATAACGAAAGGTTTCGTTTTTCTGGGGAACCTTACCAAATTGATAGAGCAAAAATCCTCCAATCGTTTCATAATCTCCAAAAGGGATCTCGCACTGGAGAACGTTGCGTGCGTAATCGATCCTGGCTTGTCCCCGAAAGATATATTTTCCCGGTCCTACTTTCCTGAAAAGCTCCTCACCCCGGGGCTGATATTCATCGTCGATTTCACCCACTATTTCCTCCAATATGTCTTCTATGGTTCCAATACCGGTGGCACCTCCATACTCATCTATCATCACGGCCATCTGTTCGCCCCGCTTTTGCAGTTCGATCAACAGTTCACCTGCAGGGATTGTTTCCGGGACATAGAGAATATTCTTTCTGACATACTTTTCAATGGATCTATTTTTGTCTGGCGCTTCATCTTCCGAGTTTTTCTTGCCCAGCGCCTCTAACAGATCAAATGTATGGAGAATACCGATAATGTTGAAGATGTGGTCTCTGTAGACGGGTATTCGGGAATGGCCCGTTGCGGTGATAGCGGCGGCAGCCTCTTGCAGTTCTGTATCTACGTGTAGGGCCAAGACATGCGAGATGGGTACCATAATGCGATCAGCCTTGTATTCGGAAAAATTAAATATTTTCTGGATCATCTCTTTTTCCGATTTGAGGATATCGCTTTGTATTCCCCCGTCCTTCAATATGGATTCCAGACCGGCTTTCGTAATATATGAAGGGTAGAGGGACCCCTTTGTATCAGCAAGCATGTGAATTGTGCCGCGTGATATCTTCGATAAAAAAAAGACTATTGGATACAATATCCAGGAAGCAACGAGGATGAACAATGCGATTTTCGGTGCTATAAAATCTGCATAATGCTGGAAGATGCTTTTCGGTATCATCTCACCGATTATCAGGATCAGGGGTATCATAATTACGATGGCAATCAGTTCTCCCTGTTCGGGCCCGAATCGTGATATAAAAAATGCCGTTACCAGTGCCGTGTTGGTGATGGCGCATAGATTGGTTCCCGTCAGTGTTGTTGCGAGGAACCATTCCGGTTTATCTAGTAACTTCAGTGTGATACGTGCCATTCGCGAGCCGTTTTCGGCCTTTTGTCTGATTTTGTTAGTATCGGATGAGATGAGCGCAATTTCTCCTCCCGAAAAAAGACCCTCCAGTAATAAAAAGATCAGCACAGGCATAACAGTCAGCGGATCAATCATTAAGGGGCACCTCTTTCCTGGTCACTTTCATCGTTATAATTCGTGCCTTGGTGATTTTTTCCACTGAAAAGTGTAAATCTTCACAGTCGATACTGTTTCCTGTGAGGGGAAGTACTCCGAAGAGGTGGAGCAGGAAACCACCTATCGTATCAAAATCTTCCGTCGCTATGGATAGATGAAAGATTTCTTTAAAATCCTCTATGCTCATCATACCCGTCACGAGAGCGGTGTTTGCGTCGATCCATTTTATCTCGTCTTCTTTCGAGCCATATTCGGCATATATGTCGCCAAAGAGGCACTCCAGAATATCCGTTAATGTTACAATGCCCTCTATGCCGCCGTACTCATCAACGACGACGGCAATCTGTATCCGTCTCGATTGAAAATCGCGCAGAACCCTGTGTGCTTCACGTTCTGCAGGTACAAAGTATGGTTTTTTCAGGAGTGAAGTGATATCGCTTCTCTTCTTTCCCTTCGCCGTTTCCGTCAAGAGATCCTTGGCGTTTAAAATTCCGATAAGATCATCTCTGTCGGACCCATAGATGGGGATGCGGGAATGTCGCCTTGTGATAATTTCGCTTTCTATCTCCCCCACATCCATGGCGATGGAAAGGCAAAACATGTCTACCCGGGGAGTCATGATTTCCGATACCGTGGTTTCAGCCAGTTCAAAGACGCTGTTGATTAAGTCTTTTTGTGTTTCCTCAATCGCCCCTTCCTGGTGTCCTGCCTCGACGAGAGTCCGAAAATCGTCCTCCATCAATGGTGTGTCTTGTCCCCGGTCTCCCCGTTCTAACATGGAGAAGAATAAATCGGGTGCCTTCACGAGGAGATAGACGATGGGATAGGTAATACGTGAAAAGAGCGTCAACGGTAGCGATACGGCACTGGAAAATGTCATGGGATAGGTTACTGCCATTGTCTTTGGAATGGCTTCGCCGAAAATAATAAGACCGATGGTGGTAACCGCTATGGAAATCCACGTGCCCTCGGCGCCAATGAAATAGATTAAAAGCGATGTTGTGATGGCGGCGATGCTGATATTTGTCGATTCATTGCCCAGCAGTATCGTGATCAGTAATCTTCGCGGAAAGGCGAGAAGGGCCTCAACAAAACGGACAAAAGGCATCCTCTCCTCCCTCATCTTGTGCAGATGAAGCGTAGAGAGCGAAAAGAATGAGGCTTCCGAGCCTGAGAAGAAGGCAGAGCATATTACGAGGATAACCAGCAGGCCACACTTAAATGCTATTACGTAATCCAATTACCTGTATCTTCCTCCACACGTAAGGATAAACTTTTGATAAGTCCATCACTTTCTCCGTGTTAAGACTTGATTGCCTTAACGCTCCGAAATCTTCGCTAAATTATTTCCTTAATGGCATAGAAGTCAATATATCACAGATTTTTTATCTCTGCTATGGGTTTTAAAAAGAGTGAAGTGACAATGGCAAGTGTGATGACAGAGATGGTGATTATGAAACCAAGGCGGTAGCTTCCCGTTACGTCGAAGACATAACCGACTAGAATGGGTCCCACAGCCCCTCCCGCAGTGGCACCCATCATGACATAGGCCAAGATTGTTCCGTGTGATCTTAAGCCGAAGAGGGATGCCGTCAGGGGAGCGATGAGAGTGCACGCTGCCCATCCGGCGATTCCGAAAATAATGGCAGCCAGGTTGAGAATTATAAGTGTTTCGCCTGACAGAATCAGTGTATAGGCGATTACTCCCATGAGAAAACATAGTATTATTGTCCGCCTGTTTCCGATCCTGTCGGCGATTGCTCCAGATACAATTCTTCCGGGGACACTGATTCCGGCGGCCAGAGATAAAACGGCTGCCGCAGCGGTAGATGATATTCCCAGTCCAATGGCATGGATGACGATGTGGACCACATAGACATTTATGGCAAAGAGTGTACAAAAGGCAATAAATCCGAGCATCCAGAATTGACTCGTACATAGTGCCCTTCGAAGCAAGAATCCCTCATGTTGCCTGCTCAGGTCACCAGCGTTGTGTTCCTCCCCAAAGGGTCGAAGCTCCATCTCCTCGGGATCTCGTTTCAAGAACATGGCTGCCGGAATCATGACAAGCAAGACAAGTCCGCTCAGCACAATATATGAGGTTCTCCATCCCAGAGACGCGATAAGAAAACTTAAGAAAAAGGGTATAATCGCTATTCCCAGAGCAGAACCCGCTGTCAGTATACCCGTCATCAGAGATCTCCGCTTTACAAACCATCGTGCAATTAAAGAGAGCAAAGGAGAAAGAGCGCCACTCATTCCAATACCCGTCAGTACGCCGCAGTAGAGATAAAGTTCCCATATACTGCTCATCTGTGACATCAACAGGTATCCGGAACCCAGGAAAAGAGCACAGGTGATCAATACCTTTTTCGGTCCTATCCTGTCAGTCAACCTTCCTGCTGCCAGACTTGATAGACCCAGAATTATCATGCCCAGTGTAAAGGCGCCTGAGATACTTGTTCTCGACCAGCCAAATTCACTCACGAGTGGTTCAAGAAAGACACCGAATGATCGGTTTGCCCCCCATGCCAGTGTCATGATGCAGAATGCAGATGCCTCGATGATATAACCGTAGAAAATCCGTTCTTTTGCCCCGTTCATTTTCAGAAGTTCGTATCTCCCTTCCATATATCCACCTCTCCGGGGGGGCAATACATGTGTTGTGTTTGAGAAGCCACTGCTATCCGAGGGATACCTGAAGGGCAAAGACTCTTCATTTAATTCAATGATATTTCAGCAAACCGTTTATATCTTATGCTATACCATCCCCGGCACGATCCTTGTACAGAAGAGCAGCCATAAGCACAGCACAAGTATGATTCCCGTCCAGCATATCATTTTAACGACTGTCACGGCGTGTGCCCGCTTTATGCCCTTGCACCATTGACCCTGGGTGTAAAACAACCAGATGGTGGCGAATGCGGCAACGGTGAACACCAGCCCCAGTATCCATGAAATACTTGCATTGCTCTCTGTGTGAATTATACAGCGATTGTGATCACTGTTGATCATTGTGAAGGAATACAGTGAATCAACTGCAATGTATGCCAAAGACAAAAGGTAACCACGCCCAGGCACAGGAAGGCAATCCAACCGGCATGCTGCAAGCGGGCCATCAACTCTTTCTTTGGTTTCCCGAGAATCATTTCCACCATGTGCTTTCTGTTGTACAATGCCTTGACAGGACCGAAATAGCGATCAAAGCATCCAAATGCTCACTCATCTTTCAAAAAGGGTGATTGATAGCCGGCTCATACATACCTCTCCAATTGCCTGTGTCTGATAATGAGGGTTGGAAGTGAGAACTCTTTCATTCGATACTACGATTTTTTCACATTTGTCAAGATTGCACTGAAGTATAGGATGACGGAATCTTTTAGATATGGCCGACAGGCACAATCACATATAAGACTACTTTGAGTATTGATTACTAAAACAATCGGCTTAAAGACCTATATTGTCTTGACATTAAAGCAGTTACTCTATAGATGTCATTCAACCATAGAAAATATTCGTCAGATACCGGAACGATTCCGCGCGACCTATTTCTAGAAAGAATCCTTTGTACAATCCATATATAATATGTACAAAAGAACCGTGACGCCATCAGAATCGCTAAAGAAAGAGGGTTTCCCGAAAGAAATGATAAAGCAATGAAAGGTCCCAAAATATTCTATGGCTGGTTTGTGGTAGCTGCCTGTTTCGCAGCAACCTTTACCCTTGGCGAGGCCATGTGGTCATTCGGTGTTTTTTTTAAACCGCTGCAAGCGGAATTCGGCTGGAGCAGGGCCCTTGTGTCATCGGCCTATACTGTCTTTCTCTTCGGGTTCGCCATTTCGGCAATCACAACGGGCAGGCTGGCCGACAGGTACAGCCCGAGACCAATTCTCTTTGTGAGCGCATTGCTGGCCGGTATCGGTGTCTCCATGTGCAGTCAGGCGGAGGGGATTAATGAACTCCGATTCTTCCTTTTCATTGCCGGACTGGGCGGTGGCGCAACCATATCGGTACCGACGTCGGTGGTACAACGCTGGTTCTACGGAAGACCGCATGCCGGCCTTGCTCTCGGTATAGTCATGACAGGCGTCGGTGCGGGGGCCCTCTTCTTTGCCCCCCTTGTAAACTATTTGGTTTTATACTACGGTTGGAGATCGGCCTATCTGATAGTTGGAATACTCTTTCTGATAAGCATTGTCATTTCGGCCATCGTTATACGGCCGGTTCCTTTGGAAAGCAGTTATGACGCCAAGATCAGCGATGACGCAGTGAATCAAATGCCATCCCGCGGAATGTCGACTGCCGAGGTCATCAGGCATCCATCCTTCATTGGTGTAACTTTTATTCAATGTAGCACTGCCGCGGCTTTTAACGTCATTGCCGTTCACATCGTTCCCTATGCTACCGATAAGGGAATTTCCTCCACTGTGGCCGCCCTTGCCCTTGGTCTACTGGGGGGATTCTCCGTCCCCGGCCGGATGATTGCCGGATTTATAGCCGATAGAATAGGCTGGAGGAAGATACTGGCAGTGTCCGTTCTGGGGATGGCTCTCTTTGTCCTGTGGCTGTTTTTTGTAAAGAACACATGGGTGCTCATCTGTTTCGTTTTTTTCTATGGGATGTGTCACGGTGCCAGGGTTTCCGCTCATCTAGGAGTTTTGGGTGAGTTCTTTGGGATGAAATCGCTGGGGGAGATTATCGGTATTAGCATGGCGATGGCGCAGATAATCGGGGCCTTTGCCCCCTATCTTGCAGGATTCATTTTTGATGTTACGGGCAGTTATGTGGTTGCTTTCATAATTGTCATGATAATCCTTTTGATAAGCGGCATTATTGCACTCATCATCAAAAATCCCCTTACAGCGGAATAGTACCTCCTCCTGCAGCACCGTACAAAAATTCGACTTGAAAAACATACTTGCGCAATTCTTTTCTTATAGTCTATAATATTTCACCTTCATAAGACGCACCTCAATCTTTTACGCTCTTACTGTGCTGTAGCGGGTGGATACATGGCAGGCAATAACTATCCATAACCATTGAGCTATTCGGCTCATCAACCGTAAAAAAAGGGGGTGAAAGATGATTGGCTTTATCTATAATATGGTTGCCGCATTGGGATATACTCATCCCTTGCATCCCGCCATTACACATATCCCCATGGGAATGGTAATCGGTGGTTTCATCTTTGCCCTCTTCTCCCTTTTGCTGCGGAAAGAGGATCTCGCTACATCGGCCCATCATTGCTTTACACTGGCCCTCATTTTTGTTGTTCCCACTGTGATAGCGGGTTATATGGATTGGCAGCATAGTTTTATGGCAGAATGGAACAACTTGATCCTTACCAAAATCATTCTCGCCGCTATCTTTGTCCTTCTCCTGCTCGTGGCCTTCTTTGCCGGACGAAACAGGGGATTGAGCGTACTGATAATCCTTATTATTTACGCCCTGTGCCTGGTCGTAGCCATAGGGCTCGGTTTTGTGGGGGGAGAGCTTCAGTACGGATAATCGGATGTAATCTGCCTGTTATAACCTTTAGATGAAATGGAGAGGGAACGATGAAAAAAAATAATCTTTATGATAATCCTTTGTTCAATTATCTTTGCCGCCGGGCTGTCTTGCGCAGCGCCCGCCGATTATGACAACAAGATTGCCCTCGAGCAGATCTCTTTTGAGTGGAGAATCGATGGGAAAGAAATCCATATCCGCTTGGCTGCCGAAACCGCGGGATGGGTCGGAATCGGGATAAATCCCACCGATCCAGTATTTATGCTTGAGCACTGATAAGGATCAGCGTAGAATTACTTTTATGTCAAGAACCTAAACTAATACCTCGCCCTCTTGCAGGGGGAGGCAGGAGTGGGTAATGGGAGGGGAGTCTGGAAACATCCCACCTGCCCTGTAAGGAACCGTCACTCCCGCAACTGTACCGAAGAGATGCCCATCGTCCCGGCAGGCTTTTCAAGCGTTGCCGCCTGCCCAATCAGAATATTTAATCATTTCTTGATTTCACACAAATTAATGTGTAAAATTGTGTGAATTTATTAGGGAGGTGACAGCTATGGCAACAAATTTACAGATAGATGACAATCTCATCTTGAAAGCCGTGAAACTCGGCAGGCATAAAACAAAAAAGGCCGCTGTCTCACAGGCACTGATTGATTATATACATCACTTGGAGCAGGAAAAAATTCTCACGATGTTTGGAACTGTGGAATACGACTCGGAATATGATTATAAAAAGCAGAGAAATCGGCCGTGAATATCATCGTTGACACAAGCGTATGGTCTCTGGCCTTAAGGCGCGATAAAGAAAACTCGACTGCACCGGTCCAGGAGCTTCGTCATCTAATCCATGATCATCGTGTTCGGATGATGGGTCCCGTTCGTCAGGAGATTTTATCGGGTATTCGCAGCGGAGATCAGTTTAATAAACTTCGTGAGCATCTCGAACATTTCCCCGATCTTCAGATACGCACCGAAGACTATGTTACAGCAGCCCGTTATTTCAATCAGTGCCGTTCAAAAGGAATACAAGGTTCAAATACCGATTTCTTGATATGCGCCGTGGCCGTCAGCAACAAGTTCTCAATCTATACCATGGATAAGGACTTCGAGATGTTTTCGAAACATATACCGATTGTTCTCCACAGGGTCGATTAATTTCGCCGCTGGTTCAATCTTGTAGATTGAACCACAACATTACAGTGATTAGTTGTAGCACCTTCACACGTTCAAGTTACTTTATAGATTAAAACACATAAGAGACATTTGGGGGAAATGCCATGATTGGCAAAACCCCCAAATAGCGACAAAGCGGAAACACCCAGCGTGCCGGAGACAAAAGCATTAATCATTTGGCCAAAAAGGCAACAGTGCCAAATCGGCCAAAAGGCAATGTATTATTGAGCATTAAAGAATTAATTGACTTTATTTACAGGCATTTGGCCGAAATGCCAGCATTGGCATAATGGCCAAATAGCAATTATTGTCGGACGTTATCCGGTCTGCAGACTGAAACCAAAGCCATTTACCGGAAAAGCCAGTAGTGGCATTTTCGGTAAATAGTATTGAACTGGACAACGAGTGCATTCCCCGCTGCCTGTCTGCCGTTGAAAAGATAGGCTCTGTAGAAATATTCGTCGACGTGCAGAGGGTCTGAGCGGGTGCTACACTCGGAGACCCTTAATATTTCACAATACAGAACACAGATTGACGATGCATAACATTTTTCTTATCATATGCATAATTGAGGAGGTATTCATATGAGAACAACATTAGACATACCTGATGATCTCTTTAAGGAGGCCATGAAAATCACGCGGTGCCGTACAAAAATAGAGGTGATCAAAATCGTTTTGGAAAATATTGTTAAGAAAAATAACATACAAATGTTAAAGCAGTTCAGGGGTAAAATTGATCTTGATATTAATCTGTCTGCATCGAGGAAAAGGGATTGAGATCAGATGTAATGTTCCGTAGTGTTTTTTAGTCCCGAATCAATAATTGTGTTAAAATAAACCCAATAATTAAAATTTCGAGTATGCGGAGAACAGGAAATGAAACAATTGAAGATAGTTGTCGAAAAATATCCGGATACATATGTTGCTTATCCGATTGGGATGAAAGGCATTGTCGTGGGGCAAGGCGATACATATGAGGCTGTATTGTCCGATGTTAAATCTGCGATACAATTTCATATCGATACTTTTGGCCCCGATCAAATAGAAATAGATCCTCCAATCCTGGAAGCATTTATTGCAGAAACAGGAATCGCTGTGTAATGCATAAATTCCTTGCAGATGCTCCCATTAGAAAAGTAATAAAAGCCAAACTTCCCTTACCCAGACTCAAATTTCTAGAGACGATTTTCTCGAAGCATATTATTCATAATAATGGCTGCCGGTTCAATCTTACTTGCCCCACCGCTGGTTCAATCTTGTAGATTGAACCACAACATTACAGTGATTAATTACAGCACCCTCACACCTTCAAGTTACTTGAAAGATAAAGACACATAAGAGACATTAGGGGGAAATGCCAGAATTGGTAAAATCCCCCAATAGCGGTTTTTCAAAACATCAGGCTTACCGGCGAAAAAAGCTTTCATCATTTAACCAAAATGACAACAGTGCCAGATCTGCCCAAAGGCATTGAATTATTGATCATTATAGAATGCTACTGACTGGATTTATAAGCATTTGACGAAAAAGGCAACATTGCCATATTCGTCAAATAGCCATTATTGTCGGATTTTACCCGTTCTACATATGTCCGATGTTCATCTCCTGGAGCTGGTTGGGAATCACACTGTGGTCGAAACGGATGCTTCCCTCGATAAGGTTGCCTGCTGGCGTTCCTGGTCCATACGGTCCTCTCGCTGAGATGTCCACTTTCCCCTGGTGAAAGATAGGGCTGCATCCGAAGACAGAGAATCCGGAAGCCCGCCGTTTCGGGGGCATCCGGATTCCCTCATTCATGATCTTTCCTGTAGCAGGTTTGGCGCGCTATTTCCTGTTTCTGAGGGTCAAGTTCAGCCCTTCATTGCCGTCAGCTGTTCCCACAGTTTCTCATTTATCGAGATGCCTTCCTGCAGTCTCTTCTCTCGAGTCATCAATTCGGGATCGCCCGGAAGCAGAATCTGGGAAACACCGGCGGCCTTTTTGCTGGATTTGATCTGTTTTCCCAGGTGTTCCACCCTGTCCTGAAAGTCTTGTAACCCATTAAAGAACTGAGGGTCAATGGCCAGGAAAAGATCACCCTTTGTGGATACTTCATCGGCATGTGCCGTGCCCTTAACATCGGATCCGACTGAAGCGCCGGCGAGAGCACCGGACAGCAGATCAAAGGCGAAAGCAAGACAATAGCCCTTGGGCCCGGCGATAGGGAGCAGTGCCCCGGCCAGTGCGGCTGCCGCGTCCTCCGTGTCTGATCCATCTTTATCAATGGCCCATCCCTTGGGGATAGGCGTGCCATTCCGTTCGCTTTCCATAATCTTGCCGCGTGCCACTACGCTGGTAGCCATATCGACTACCATGGGTTCTGTCTTGGTAGGGATGCCAATGCATATGGGATTCGTACCCAGAATGGGCTCGGCGCCGCCCGCTGCACTCATTGCCGGTTCGGTGTTGGTGAAGAGAATGCCTATGGTTCCCTGCTTCGCTGCCTCTTGGGCATAGTATCCAAGAAACCCGATATGAGAGGCATTTCTCATGCTGACTATCCCTATGCCGACCTTTTTTGCTTTTTCTATGGCCATAGTCATGGCTTTCAGTGCTACAACTTGACCGATGCTGTGGTTTGCATCCAGTAACGCCATGGCGGGGGTGTCCTGAACAATATTCACGCTTGTCTTGGTATTTATGGCACCATTTTTTAAACCCTTGACAAGTCCTACCAGGCGGGAAATACCATGAGAATCACGTCCCTTGAGGTTTGCCTCGCTAAGGTGGTCGGCGATTGAAGCAGCCTCACTCTCGGCCACTCCAGCCGAGATTAAGATCTTTGTTGCTGTGTCTTTCAGTTCTTGTGCGGTTATAACTTTCACATCTTACCTCCTGTAAAAAATTTTTGCATATTAACGATATAACTTTCAACATACTCTCACTGTTTCGATTCTAATATGTACGTCTGTGATCGTCAAGTGAGTTTTTGCTACGGTGGTATTACCGGCCACGCAGCTTCAACTGCTTGCTATCACTATCCGTGCATCCAGAATGACCTAAACTGCGGCTTACGATACCACCCGTTACCAGTACCATAATCCCGCTCGTATCCGCCAACATTACTGTCTCAAAAGAGACGGTCCTGACTGATATGCCCAGGAGGCTGTCCGAGAATTCAATAGCTGAAAACCCCCTCTTCACAAATAAGTAACCAATTTCGTCAAATCATCTTTTATAAAAAGAAATTCTCATAAAAAAATCACATTCCGGCTGTTGATCACATACTTTTGTTGTGAAATAGTGTGCTGTATCGTACTCCAATACCTTCTATCAGGCAGCCATGGTTACCAACTTGTCTTCTTTAAGATGCTCTAATTTATATCTCATTGATATTACTATCTATTTAATGTTATATGCGTAAATATTCGGTTTGCCTCTTCATGTGTCAATTTTTCAACAAAACTCTAAATTTCCCAAGAAGAGGATACACCCAGATATCTTTAATGGGAACACTTATTTTCCCGGGTGGTCCAAGTTTTTCACGTCCCTTTGTTTGTCCGACATTGATCCAGTTGCAATTCGGGGAACACCTGACTTCATTGTTAACAAAAGCCAGCTAATTTGATTGATTCTTGACATGGCACGCATAGCGAAACCTGTAGCGCCAGGAATCCCCATCACGTCACACAGCGAGGGTACAGACGGCAGCAGACATTTTTCAACGATGAAGATTACCAATCCTATGTGGAGTTAATGTCGGGATGGTGTGAGAAGTTTCGAGTGGAGACCTGGGCGTATTGTCTTATGCCAAACCACATTCACCTGATTGTTGTACCCAAAACAAAGGACGGGTTAAACCAGGCAATTGGTGAAGCGCACAGAGGATACACAAGACGGATCAATTTTCGTGAAGAATGGTGTGGGTATTTATGGCAAGGAAATAGCGTTATGTAGAAAACACGAACGAAGCGGGCGGCCTTTTGGGGCTGATTCTTTTATTGGAAGAATGGAAGACCTTTTGAGACGAAAACTTAAGCCTTTCAAACCCGAACCTAAAAAGAGATAAGTAAGGTGTCCGTATAATCCCTTTTTATTTTTATAAGTTATGGATTATATAGTTAAAAGTGATAAGTGTCTACGGTCTTTTTAAATTGAGCCATTTTCGGTCGTGAAAAGTGAGCCACTTTGTCCTCAAATCTGGCCCATTTCCACAC
>Ga0307990_1002428_pt1 | contig 14918 bp, 14 predicted proteins | sample EllFjometagen129_FD_203168 | JGI IMG/M metagenome (GOLD analysis project Ga0307990, IMG submission 203168) | Marine microbial communities from Ellis Fjord, Antarctic Ocean - #129 | ecosystem: Environmental > Aquatic > Marine > Unclassified | place: Southern Ocean | collected 2014-10-08
TCAGAGAGCCGGACCTGTGCATCCGGCGGTTCGAAAGGCACCGTCCAACTCTAAGTAGCCGGATAATGTATTCTGATCCATTGCTGAACCGTGTCCTGCGGTCACTATTGAACCACTTCCCGTTGGTCGTTATTTTCTTTCAGAAAATTATCTATCGCTGCGCTTTCGGGCTTCGGAAATTATTTATCGCTTGCCATTCCGCTTCGCGTCATTGCTGTCGCAAGCTCCAGCCTCACTTCGTGAAAGAAGCAAAACATCAACCGGGCAATGCACAGGGGACTTCAACCCCATTAGTTTGCGCCCATGCCGGGCGTACCCAGCGCTTGCACTCTATCGCTGGCTCCGCCGCTCAGAGTGACGCGTAACGCTCGATCAGGGAAATAAATATATGATCAATCATATAAGTTTAGCCGAATTAGGGCCATTTTGATGATAAATATATGATTAATCATATAGGATTTAGGGGTGAAAAATGAATTGCCGATCTTCGGAGAGCACTTGTTCAACCAAGGGCGGTAGCGTGAAAACTAAACAAAAATCATCGAACAATAGAGCAATAGATGCTCATGACTAAAGCATGCAGGAACTGAGGTGAAACGCTCCAACAATTCAATTTGGCTCTATTTACAACTCAATGAAAACAAACAATCCCAGCCAGGGCACTCTCCACTTTTAATCACTTCGTTATTCCCGGCGGGAATTATCTGCGCTATACTTCGGCCCACCATTCATCGCAGATGTTCGGCAGAAAGGAGAAAGGTATGAACGCAAGCAAACACTTGAAAATTGCCGGAGCCTTGCAGGTTATACAGGGAATCATAATGTTGCTTTTTGGCATGTATGGAGTCATTGGGAACTTCTTCAACCCCGGGATCGATGATTCGTCGAAGACTCCATTCGCTGAATTCATATATGTAATCTTGATGCTCGCTCTCATCTTCCTCCTTGGAGGGGTTCAGACCTGGTTCGGCATCTCTCTCGTAAGACAAAATCGATGGACCACACGAATCGGCGGATTCATCTTTTGCGCCCTCGGACTTCCAGGCTTCCCGGTCGGCACAGCAATCAGCGGGTATACCCTTTGGGTTTTGGTGCAGGTTCGCAAACACAAAAGAATAGTGACCGAACTAGGCAATGGAGAGGTGCGTGAAAAGACGAACGAAATTGAATAGAAGTGGAAATAAAATTATTGCTCAAAAAGTGTCACTTAAGTATCCTTCTGATTATGAAAACTGAACTTGTAACCACGCTCAAAAGACAAGCGACTAAAATTCTCGCAGATCTCCACAGCACGGGTGAACCCGTTTTGATTACAGAGCACGGAAAGCCATCAGCTTATCTGGTCGATGTGGATTCATATGAATTCACGCAGAACAAAATGCAGATTCTTGAAGGCATTGCCCGAGGCGAACGAGCCGTTCTCGAAAAACGAACCTATACACAAGATGAAGCCAAACGGAAAATGAAGAAATGGCTCAACTGATCTGGACAGAACCGGCTCTGCTGGATTTGGATGATATTGCCAACTACATTGCGTTGGACGATCCATCAGCGGCATCGAAAACCATCCAGAAAGTTTTTGATCGAGTCGATCGCTTAATAACGTATCCAAACTCAGGGAAGCGACCTGCCGAACTCCTGCGCACTCCCTATCGCGAGATTGTTATTCCGCCTTGTCGAATATTTTACCGGGCAGAAAAAGACCAGGTGATCATTCTCCATGTGATGCGTTCGGATCGCCTGTTGCGTGCATACCTTCTCGATAGATAAATAAATTTCAACCAGCGAAGTCAGCCTAGCGACTTCTCCACCGCACGTTAACTCGTAGCATCATTTAGTGGGAGTCACACATTTATATGGAATTATCGATCACTAAGAAAAACCAGGAAGCGGGAAAACAAAACGTATTTCCGGCGGACATGGTCAAGCTGATCGAAAGAGTGAACCTGTTTCTTTCGACGAAGGATGATGCCTCGTGCCGTTCCAGTATTGCGCAGGACAGGGGCTCTCTGGTTGATGCATTCGGTTTTGCATCGAAGGGAAAGGGGAAGGCGGAAATTGTTCTTTCAGAAGATACCGCCGTTGAACTGGGGCATCCTTCAGCGGGTTCTCTGTCCATGGTTCTGATGACAAATCGCGCGACAAATATAAAGGATAACCGGATAACAGTCGTCGGTCCTGAAGTTAGGGAAATGGATGATAAAACCCGTTATCCGTTTGCCCAGGTGATACTGCTGGCTGTCAATTGCGGCACACACCCTGATCCGTTCAAGATCGATAACCTCCAGTTTCTAACAAACAGACTGCCAGGCTACATGGTACGCTCTGTGCCTGGCAAACTCTGGTCGCGAATCAGCAGGAAGGGGTTGGAGACCGGAATCGATTTGTCAGTGATTGGCTCGGCGGTGATCAACGCATATAAACATGAATTCGAGAATGTGAAAGCGGTCGAGGTCATCTATGTTACCTCGTCGAAAGACGATATTGCAGAACTGGAGAAAGTGAAGATTGAGGCGGATATCCTTTCCGGCCGACACAAAAAACTGGTTCTCGGCATCGACGGCGAACTGGAGTGCACGGGATTGGACTGTGATACATGCGAAGAAAAACCGGTGTGTGACAGCCTCAGGGACATCGTAATAAAACGAAGGAAGATGAACTAATGAAGTCGGACAACATTCCGAAAGTGGTGACCCTATGACGGATCAATCGCGCGGACAACCTGTGTTTGTTATTTGCGGCAAGGGCGGTGTTGGGAAAACAGTTTTCACGGCGCTTTTCTTGAAAACGTTGCTGGAAGAAGACCTGAAACCATTGCTGCTGATTGACGCCGATCCAGCGGGGGGTCTCGTGTATGCGCTCGATGAACGGGCTACAAAAACACTCACTGAAGTCAGAGATGAACTCGTGAATGCCGCCCGCTCTGCCGGAGAGACAGAAAAGGAATCTCTTGCCCGTAGCCTGGACTACATGCTGATGGAAGCTCTGGTTGAGAGAACCGGTTACTCCCTGCTGGCGATGGGGCGAGACAAGAAAGTCGGCTGCTACTGTCCGGCGAACACCCTTCTGCGTGACGCCATCAATTCGGTGTCGGATGCGTTTGCCGCGGTCGTGATCGATGCGGAAGCCGGTCTCGAACAGATCAACCGGCGAGTGACCCGGAACGCAACTCACACGATCGTAATTACAGACGGATCGCTAAGGATCCTTGCCACACTGGAAAGCATTACCGGGATGGTCAATAAAGGACAAATTTTTGTAGTCCAAAACATGACTGACGGTCAAACTGCAGCTGGCGTTCCTGAAGGAACTGTATTTGCCGGAAGCATTCCTGCAGATAACGAATTGAGAGAGTTCGACAGGGCTGGCAGGTCGCTCCGGGAACTGCCTGCTGAAAACGCTACGGTGTTGGCTATGAAAGATATTGCAGCACGAATCATTGGATGGGAAACGATTGACGCGTGAATAGACCGCTTGAACAGGACATAAGAGAGCTTCTAGATGTTTCGGTTAACCGGCTCGTTGAAGAAGCACAGGCATCCGGCGCGAAGGCCATCGGGTATACGTGCAGTTATGTGCCTGAACCTCTAATCGGGGTCGCGGGTCTTGTCCCGGTCAGGCTCCGTGCGCCGGGGGTTGCGGGAACTCCTTTGGCAGACACCTATCTTTCAAGTGTGATCTGTCCGTATACCCGAAGCCTGCTCGAGTTCGCACTGGATGGGAAACTCAATCCATTGGATGGCTGGGTCCACGCGGGAAGCTGTGATCACCTCAGGCGTTTTTACGATAATCTGGAGTATCTGGTTAAGCCCGATTTCAATCACATCATAGACCTGCCGCACAAGAGTGGAGCTGAGGCGCTCCAGTGGTTTGTTGATGAGCTGAAACAACTTGCACTCGGGCTGGAGAGACATTTCGGTGTTGAAGTGGGTGATCAACAATTAAGCGATGCGATCAACACCCATAACCAGTGCGTTGATCTGCTGACATCCATCGGCGAATTGCGAAAAAGCAATGCACCGCCGATAACCGGAACCGAGTTCCATACACTGGTTACCGCCAGCTCTGTCTCCCCGAAAAAAGGAATGATCAAACGCATTGAGAAAATAAAAGCAACGCTTGCGGGCAGTCAGGATATCCCGAAACACAGGGCAAGGCTGATGCTGGCCGGGAGCCAGCTGGATGATCCCGGTTATATTGGGGTCATCGAATCCATGGGCGGCCTCGTGGTCGCGGACCGGCTCTGCTTCGGGACGATCTCCGGCCTCGATCGAATCGAACTGAATGGTGATCCAATAACGGCTCTTGCCCGGCACTACCTAACGAAGGCTTCCTGCCCGCGGATGATGGAGAATTTCCGCGACCGAGTGAAGACCCTTATCACAACGGCGAAGGAATACAGAGTCGATGGGGTCGTGGTTCAGGTTATGAAGTTCTGTGATTGCTGGGGGGTAGAGGCAAACCCTCTCGTGAAAGCACTCCGGGATGCCGGGTTCCCAGTTTTGAGAGTGGAACGCGAGTATTCTCTCACCGGTGAAGAACAGTTGAAAACAAGGATTCAGGCGTTCCTTGAAAGTATCGGTAAATGAGAGGGGAATGGTGAGTCGAATTTCTGACAGTGCAATGCGTGCGACCTACCAGGCCGGCAACTGGATGAAGCTGGGTCTGTTCGGCATAAGAAACGGACCGGTTGCCACGCTTGCCGATCTAAAGAAGTATCCCTGGATGCGGAATATATTTCAATCCGGCAAATTGCTCCATACGATGACCGGCACGCGCACCGGGCCCTACGCAAAAGCGAACGCAATTGTAATTTCAGATATTGTGACCAGCATCCTGGATATGATTCGGGACATGAAGAAGAACCCGGACACACTCGTATTGCATGAAGACCTTGTCCCGCCAGAAATCCTGTACGGGATGGGGCTGACCCCCTGGATGACCGAATTCCTTGGCCTCGCCCTTCCGCTGGTTAACAACACGTCGATGGAACCGTACATCGATGCTGCCGAGAATGACGGGATACCGCCTGACATCTGCAGTCTGGTGAAAAGCACGATCGGTCTGGTTCTACGAAATGAACTACCGAAACCCAGGGCGATCGTATCGTCGAACATGCCGTGTGACGGCGGGATGTCTTCATACACCTTAATTGAAAAACAACTCGGGGTTCCGATCTTCCGTTTGGATATCCCCTTTGATTTCTATAATGAGCGGGCCATTACCTATTTCGTGGGGGAACTGAAAAGGATGATCGCCTGGCTGGAAGAGACGACACCGGGTCGTATGGACTGGGACCGGATGCGTGAGGTCTGCGAGGAGCGCAACCGCTTCGTCGAGCTCGAAGTGGAGCTCTGGGATCTGGTGCGCCAGAAACCGGCCCCCATGGCCGGGGAGCCAATTTATCTTTCACATCTGATATACGGGATCTGCAACCCCGGCAGGCAGCGTGGAACCCGGATGATGGAACGTGTGATCGAATGCGCGAAAGAACTGCAAAAAAAAGGGGCCGGGGCGATTCCGAATGAAAAATATAGAGTGGTTCTCTGGAATCCGCCGACGGTTGTGTTCCCCGACCTTTTTGTCTGGGCCGAGCAGGCCTACGGGGTGTCCATGGTGATGGATATGCTGACGTATAACCGTCATCCATTCATCGATACATCATCGCCGGACTCGATGCTTCGCGGGATGGCGCAGGTGATCATGCAGGGCCCGATGGCCCGGCACACCCGAGGGCCTGCCGAAAATTTCTTTGGTGACCTATTCAATTTGTACGAACAGTTCGATCTGGATATGATCTGGATGGCTGGACATATCGGGTGCAAGAACACTCAGGCTCTTAATGGCATGCTCCGAGAAAAATGCCGGGAGCGGAACATCCCTCTTCTCATTATTGACTACGACCTCTCGGATACCCGGGTCGTTTCTCCTGACGACATCCGTCGGCAGATAGAGCAGTTTATGGAGACGGTAATGAAAGCGGAAAGACTGGATGGAAAAGGAGCAGGGAATGACTGATTATTACGGCGGCTGTGACATCGGATCGGCAACAGGCAAGGCCGTCATTCTCGACGCAACTGGGGCAATCGTTGCCAGCGTGATCATCGACCGGGAAATTGATCCTCAAGAAACGGCTATACTGTCCCTTGATAAAGCCTGCGCTGAGGTCGATGGCTTGGATGGTTGTGCCTCTCTTACGTATATGATCGGTACGGGTTACGGCCGCAATGAAGTGCCGGGTGCCAATGAAAACGTGTCTGAAATAACCTGCCATGCGACGGGGGCTCACCATTGTAATAATGGAATACGCACCATCATTGATATTGGCGGCCAGGATGTTAAGGCCATCTCGGTTAACGACGACGGAACCGTACGTGAATTTGCGATGAACGATAAGTGCGCGGCCGGCACGGGCCGCTTCTTCGAGGCAATGGCCCGCACATTCAAGATGTCCCTTGAAGAGTTCTCAGAATTGTCTCTCCGTGCCAGGAAGCCGATCCCCGTGACAGCCCAATGCAGTGTATTTGCCGAGACAGAAGTGATTAGCCTGCTGGCGAAGAAACATGCGCCGGAAGAAGTTGCAGCTGGCATTCAGGTTGCTGTGGCAAAAAGGGTTTTTTCCCTGACACGCAGGGTAGGTTTGCAACCGTTGGCTACCCTCACCGGCGGCTGCGCGAAGAATGCCGGCCTTGTGAAAGCGCTTGAGAAATTACTTCGCGAAAAAATTGTGCCGCTCTCCATAAATCCTCAACTCATGGGGGCTCTCGGCGCAGCGATCATAGCAAGGAGAAAAGGATCCAACTCAAAAAAGGTCCGTCCTGAACGGCACTACGTTAAGCTGATCTCTAGCGAATGAATAGAAAGTGGGATAGGCTTCCAGCCTGTCTGCAGTTGCCCGGCTCTTTGCGTGTATAGACAGGCCGGAAGCCTGTCCCACTTTGAGAAAATGCAAATTCATCCCGCAAAAACAGCGGCTCGACTGACTGTTAAAAACCCTTAACTTAGCGCCATTCGGGTCCGTCCTTAAAAAATGACATTTGAATTTTTCCAAACCTTGGAACTTTCCGTGTGTTCCGTGGTAAAAATTTGCAGTAGCATTGCGAATGGCTCGGCGAGGACGCCTCGCCCTACCTCATGGGTTTTCAATCAAAGGTGGAGCGAACCGTCTCGGCCAGAAGAAAAAATAGATTGGAGCAACCGATGAAAAAAACCTTGTACGCTCTCCTGCTGATTTTCCTAGCGGTATCCAGCTTCGGAGATTTAGCCTCTTATGTTAACCCCATTGCCGGTTCTCTGTGCGCCGGCCATACTACGCCATCGGCGGTCAGACCATTCGGCATGATCAGCCCCGGCCCCACCACCGGCCCCATTTCCGGGATGGGCGACTGGGAACGGTGCTCCGGTTATTATTATCCGGACGATACTATTATGGGTTTTGCCCACACCCACCTGCTGGGAATAGGCGTCCCCTCTTACTGCTGTTTGGCCATCATGCCGGTTACCGGGGATGCGGCCATGGGATCCGAATCCGACTTTTCTCACGATAACGAAACGGCGGAGCCTGGGTACTACAAGGTAAACCTGGACAGCTACGACATCCTAGCCGAGATGACCTGCACTAAACGCGCCGCCATTCACAGGTTTACGTTTCCATCATCCCCCGCCCCCCGCATTTTGATCGATCTGGAACAAGGTTCAGACCCGACAAAAGGAGACTTAACACAACTGGACAACAGCACGTTGCGGGGCCAAGTATTCTGTGTAAGGCGCAAGAGCCACTATCAGTATTTTTATATAGAGTTCAGTACTCCTTTCGCCTCTTATACCCGAACACCGGAAGGCGCATATGTCAGCTGGCCCGAAGATGTGGACAAAACCATAACGGTGAAAGTGGCCCTATCGTTTGTGAGCGAAGAAAACGCGAAAGCCAACCTCGATGCCGAGCTTCCCGGCTGGGACTTTGACGCCGTAAAGTCCGCGGCCAGAGAGGAGTGGAATCATGAGCTGTCTAAGGTGAAGGTCGAGGGAGGAACCGACGAACAGTTGCGGACATTTTACAGCAACCTCTACTTTGCCTTCTGGCATCCGCAACTTTCCAGCGACGTCAACGGACAGTACAGAACGATGACCGCTCCCAATACGCACGGGACGGTCAAGACCGCCCCGAATGACCATTTCACATCCATGCCCATGTGGGATGTATTCCGATCCGAGCACCCCCTGCTCATCCTGCTGCAACCCGATGTGGCCTCCACGATCGCAAGCACCATGCTGGCAGACTACACGGATTACGGAGCCCTTCCGAAGTGGAAGTATGCCTATATCGAACATGGGGGAATGACGGGAAGACACGCGGTTCCGGTGCTTGCGGACGCACAGGCCAAAGGCATACAGTTTAACCTGCAAAAAGCGTCTGAAGCGGCCATCGCCGAGGGAACCAAACAAATGTCGGGCAACTACAGAACCAAAGGGTTCGATCGCAATACCGGCGAGACATTGGAGTGGGCCTATGACGACTGGAGTATTGCCCAGTTGGCGAAAGCTGCCGGAAATACAAACGGCTATAACCGTTTCATGGATCGCTCCATGAATTACACGAATCTGTTCAACCCCAAAGAGGGCTTTATGTGCCCGAGAGACCCGGATACAAAAGAGTGGATCCATGACCCGTATGATCCCAGACGGGGCTACCGCGAATATGTGGAGGGCAATGGATGGCATTATACCTGGTCGGTGTTTCACGACATTCAAGGGCTGGCCAACCTCATGGGAGGAGACGCGGCTTTCGAAAAAAGACTGGATGGACTCTGGACCGCCAAGGGAACTCCGGACTGTCCTCCGGACGTGGTACCAGAGGCCGGTAACTACGCGCATTCCAATGAACCCTGCCACCATATCCCGTATCTATATAATTACATCGGCCAACCCTGGAAGACACAGAAATGGGTGCGATATATAACCAATATATACACACCGGATCCCCATTACGGCATCGACGGCAACAATGACGCCGGCGCGATCTCGTCATGGTATGTATTCAGCGCTCTAGGCTTTTATCCTGTGACACCAGGAACCTCCGAGTACGTAATTGGATGCCCCCTGTTTGAAAAAGCAACCCTGCACCTGGCAGGAGGAACCCTCACGGTGATTGCGAGAAACAACTCGGCCGCCAACATGTACATACAAAGCATGACACTGAACGGACAGGACTGGAACAAGACATACCTGCCCTATGACGCCATCAAGAATGGCGGAAACATTGTTTTCACGATGGGCCCCAATCCATCCCAGTGGGGAACAGCTCATGATGCGCGGCCTTTTTCTGTCAGTTCCAACACAGACTTGCCGCATTAAGGGGAGCGCCGTCGAACTCTATAATTGGAAGAAGGAGCCCGACCAGATTAAGAATCTGACAACTGACCTCGAGACATCTCAAGGCATTGCACAGCGACGCTGCAAACCACGCGCGTACATACAAATGCTCGAAATATGGAAACAAAATGATGAACGATATTGGGAAAACAATCGGAGCCTATTTTTTTGTGATTGCGGCACTCTCTATTTTGTCGATGCCGGTCGCCTATTTTTATCAAAACGCTCTGATATTTGAGTTCGCATGGGTCTTCATGCTGATCCTCGGTGTTCTCTTGAGGAAGCACAACAACCCGGCGCGGCTGATTGTGGTCGGGTTTAACATTCTGGGACTAATCGTCGCGGCGGGTTTGTTCTTGTTTTCATTTGTTACCCCGGCCCTGTGGAACCAACTGTTGAACCCACAAAAATTGACTCTTTTTGCGATAAAGATTCCCAACCCGCCCGTTGTAACCTGTGCGATATTAATGATTCTGACATTAGGTGCCAATGTGATTCTCATCGCGCTGCTGCTTAGCAGAAAAGCAAAAGAAGAGTTTTCAAATAAGTCCAGTGAGCCTACTTCGTTGAACGGTGTCAATCCGGTCAAAACACAATCCAAATCAGCTCCTCTCTAATGTCGCGCTCCGCACTCGCCTGCTCGTTAAACGGACTGTGTCTCATTTTTTCCAACCCTTGGAAAAAAATTTTCCAACCCTTGGAAAAGGCCTATAGTCGGGCTCTTGTTTCAAACCAAAGGGAGAAAAACGTTATGGAACTCAAAGGAAGCCAGACCGAAACCAATCTGATGTGCGCGTTCGCCGGGGAATCGCAGGCCCGCAACCGTTACACCTACTATGCATCTGTTGCCAAAAAAGAAGGCTACGTGCAGATTTCCGATATTTTCACGGAAACCGCTGATCAGGAAAAAGAGCATGCCAAGCGTCTATTCAAACTGATGGAAGGCGGCGAGATCGAAATTCCCGCAAGCACCTTCCCTGCCGGTCCCGTTAAAGACACCTTAGCCAACCTGCTCGATGCCGCCGCCGGCGAAGAGCACGAGTGGACCGATATGTATCCCTCCTTCGCGAAAATCGCAAAAGAAGAAGGTTTCATGCTGATTGCTGCAGTCTTTGGAGCCATTGCCGTGGCGGAAAAACAGCACGACAAGCGCTACAAAGAACTGGCCGCCAACATTAAAGCTGGCACGGTATTCCAGCGCGGCGACACCGTCGTCTGGCGCTGTCGCAACTGTGGGTTCCTGCACGAAGGCACCAAAGCGCTCAACAAGTGCCCGGCCTGCGACCATCCGCAAGCGTATTTCGAAATTCTCGGCGAAAACTGGTAACCCCCGTTTCCCAACAAATCAAAGCCCCGGCCTCCGCCGGGGCTTTTTTGTTATTCACCACGTACACGAACCAATCATCTTTAGTCTGACTAAATTTTTTCCCATTAATTGCGGCTTGCTGTTTTTTCCAAACATTGGAAAATACCAACTTATGAAAAAACTGATTCTGATTTTTCTACTGATCGCGCCTGCGCTGTTCGCGCAGGAAACGAATGACGAGTGGATTCTTCTTTATAACCAAACGATGGATCTGTTTGAGGCGGGGAATGGCGACATTGCGCTAGCCACCAACACGCTCGCCAAAGCGGAGATCGCTCTGGGGAAACAAGCTATTGATCTGCAACCGTTGCTGAACAATATGGGGTTTTATTATTTTGATCATGGGCAGCTTGAGCAGGCTGGCGACTGCTTTAAGCGGGTGGCAGACATTCAGGAGGCGCAGAAAATCACGAACGACCCAATTCTGGCAAACTGCCTGAACAACCTCGGGGAAGTGTGCAAGCAACAGGAAAACACAGCCGAGGCGGAAAACCTGTTCGACCGCGCGCTGGAAATCCGAGAAAGCGCGCTCGGGCCGGATCATTTTCTGACGGCTCAAAGCCTCAACAATCTAGCGCAACTCTATCGTAGTCAGAAACGTTTTAACAAATCCGGCCCGCTACTTAAACGTGCACTAGCCATCCGCGAAAAAGAACTGGGGCCGGACCATCCCAACACGGCGCAGAGCCTCAACAATCTCGCACTCTACTACATCTCGCAGGAGGAATACGACACTGCCGAAAAGCTCTGCCTGCGAGCGCTGGAAATCTACGAAAACATCCCCGGCTGCCCCGATACCGTCACCACTCTCGACAACCTCGCCGAGCTTTACCGCGTTATGGAAAAAGGCAGCAAAGCCAAAGAGATGGAGAAACGCGCCGCCGCCCTTAGGTAGGGACGGATTCCAAACCATCCGCACAAGAATTCTGTGCGCCTCTAATACGGTTTTATTTTTTCGGCTGCGCGCGAAAAGCGGAGGGCGAGAGCCCGGTTTTGCGTTTGAACAGAGCGGAGAAGTGGTTCTGGGTTTTAAACCCAAGCCGGTCGGAGATCCGTCGCACGGATAAGTCCGTCTCCTTCAGCAGATGTCTCGCCCGGTCGAGACGTAGCGCCAGATGATATGCCGCAGGGGACTGACCGGTTCTCTCTTTGAACGCTTTGCGGAACCACGAATAACTCACATAAAAGGTTCCGGCCAGCTGGCGCATATCAACCGGCCGGTGCAGATTGTTTTGTATAATCTCGCAGGCCTGATCCACTACAGAGCAGGTTACTTCGCATGTCGGGGGACGGGATGAACCCGATAGCCGTAGCGAAAGCGCCTGCGCTCCTTTTTTGAGCACCTCGGCCACCTGTTCAAAACTGCTGACCGACAACTGAGAAGACGGGCCGGTGGTCCAGATGGCAGCAATCGCACGATCGGAGGAGTCAAGAACCGGAACGCCGACACACTGACAGCCTTCGAGCTGCTCCGAGATGTCAATGGAGTATCCTTTTTCAGCGACCGCCTGGAGCTCGACCAGAAACGCATCGGGTTGTGTGATGGTATTGGGCGTGTAGCGTTTGAAATCCATGCGGGAAATGACATCGTCGAGTTGGTCTTTAGGGAGAAAAGCCAACAGCGCCTTGCCGGGTGCCGAGGTGTGGAGCGGAACGTGATAGTCCACTTTAATATGGAAGGCAACACCGGAGGTTCCCTCCACCTCAGCCAACACCAGACATTCCGCCGAGTCGGGCAGTAAAACCCCTATCCCGACGGTTTCTTTAATTTCACTTTCCAGAGACTGCATGATGTCCCTAGCTTGTTTGACCACTTCAGTGCGATGCATAACGCTAATGGAGACATAAAACCGCGCGAGTTGCCAATTTATACATTAACAAAACGCACGCTTTATTGAGATGCCGTCATTGATCGGGCGGTCCTATTTCGCAGAAACCGCATCACGTTTGCGCACTTCGGAAAGATGCGGCGAATCGGTTTTTACCAACCATTGGACGAGTAGGCTTTTCATGTATTCCGCCTGCTTTTTGTATTTTCTCGCCTTCGGATTGTTTCCGAGCAGATTGTTCATCTCGTACGGATCTTTTTTCAGGTTGTACAGCACATTCATGACCTTCGAGTCCGACGTGTTGGGAATGAAATATTTCCACTCCTTTGTGCGAACCATCAGGTTGGGCTGCACAGGACCGCGATAGTTCCATTCTGAAACCGCATACGGATCTTTAGACTGATCAGTTCCTTCGATATAGCGGCGCAGGCTTTCGCCATCCGATTCGGTTTCCTCTATGCCGAGATAGTCCTCAATCGTTGCGTAGAGATCGATGTGCGACACGGGCTCGTCCACCACCGCCCCGACCTCGATCCGTCCGGGGAAGCGCATCATGAGCGGAATGTGAACGGACTCCTCGTAGAAGACGTTCTTTTCGCGCATGCCATGCGCGCCGAGCATTTCGCCATGGTCGGAGGTGAAGATCACCAAGGTGTTATCGGCCAGCCCCAGCTCGTCGAGCCGGTCGAGAATGCGGCCCATCCAGACATCGATCTCCTTCACGAAAGCGTAGTAGTTGGCGATCATGTATTTGATTTTTTCTGGATCAGAATACTGCGGCAGATGCGAGCGCCCGTTTTCATGGATGTAGGGCGTGTTGACCATGGGATCGCTGATGCTAACCGGCGGCACCATGTCCTCCGGTTTGTACATGGATGCGTAGGGTTCAGACGGCGTAATCGGCGAATGCGGACAGTGGAACGAGCAGTGCAGCGAAAAGGGCTCGCCCTTTTTCGCCAACCGATCCAACGCCTCTAATGTCATTCGAGCTTGGAATGCGGTAATGGTGTATTCCTCGGAAATTGTTGAAATCCCGTGCTGATCCGGCTGTAAAACCTTTATTTTTTTGCCGTTTTCATCGGTTTTGATGCCCGGCTGCAGACTGTAGCGGCTATCGAGCGGGTTGGTTTTGTAGGGCCGTTGGTTAAAGGTTTGCTCCTGCAGGCCGGAATTTTCCATTTCGGGATTGAGCCACAGCTGGACCTTTTTCACATGCTTCGCAAGGTATTCGTTGTACTGCTTGGCCATGCCGGGCCCGCGTTCCCATTCGCGTTCCCCGGCGGGGGTCACCGCGTTATCATACTTCATTGCCCGGCCCACCGGAGCGTGCCATTTGCCGTAGTATTCCGTGCGATAACCCGCATCCGCCAAGACCTCGTCGTAGCACGGCATCGAGGTTCGGTCCGCAATATTTGCGTCCCCATTGGTGAAAACCGTTGTGTGCTCCACCGTGCGCCCGGTCATCAGGCAACTGCGAGCCGGCCCACAAACCGGACATTCGGAATTGGCTCGAGTAAAGAAGACGCCCTCGTTGCCGATCCGATCCATATTCGGGGTTTTGAGAACGGTGTTCCCCGCAATGCTCATCGCATTGAACTGCTGTTGATCGGTGATAATCACTAGCAAATTGGGCCGCACCGAAGTACTCGCCGGCGGCGGGGTCTTCTCACTGAGGGAAACGGCAGCAGCCTGTGTATTCCCTCCCGCAGCGCCAACCAGCAGCGCCAAAACAACCCCCTTATTCCACCATCCCTTAGTCTGCGTGTTTTCCTTCATCAACATCCTCTCCAGTATGAGGGGCGCACCCCTCCGATTTATTATTTTTTCTTGCGCGATTCTTTCTTCTGACGAAGCTGCACTATAGCATTCTCTTTTTCCCATGCCATATACTTCGCGATGAGCTTTTTATTCAGTGGATCTTTCATTAGCTCAAGAGCCGGATGATCGGTCTGTTCCATCCACTCAACCAGCAACTGCCGCATGGACTGCACACGCTGCTGATATTCTTCTTCACCGGCCAAATTCACATAAGAGTTCGGATCTTGCCGCACATTGTACAGCTCCTCCATAATCCGATATTTATGGAAGTTAACGCGTTTTTTAATCGAAGGAAAATATTCAGTTGCGGCCCACATCGCCAGCAAACTCGGGCTTCCCGTGTAATCGGAGTTATGCACTTCGGTGACGCCGTCCACCCAAGGGTTGTAGACATAAACCCAGTCGCGCATATGAACGACAAACTCCGGAAACATTCTGTTCTGGCCAAGGTTTCGGTAATAATAGCCCACCATATGATCCCGATTATCCGGAACCCCGTTTTCGAGCAACGACAAAAAGGATCGACCCGCCAT
>Ga0307990_1002429_pt1 | contig 14918 bp, 17 predicted proteins | sample EllFjometagen129_FD_203168 | JGI IMG/M metagenome (GOLD analysis project Ga0307990, IMG submission 203168) | Marine microbial communities from Ellis Fjord, Antarctic Ocean - #129 | ecosystem: Environmental > Aquatic > Marine > Unclassified | place: Southern Ocean | collected 2014-10-08
TAATAACTCCAGACTGTTTGTCAATAGTAAATGTAGGATTTGAATTAGCTGTTTCAGTATTCAATCCGAATCGTCCACCTATAGCATAATCAAAGTACCATCTTCCTTCAAAGCAGTATCCTTCAGATCCATTATATGAACTTGATGCATTTAAATAAATGCTACGTCCACTTCCTTGAATTCTTGCTAAATCTACTTCTGAGTTTTCAGGTCTTAAAACATTCCCGTCTTGATCAAATAGTATATTAGCATCATGATCTTGCAAATAAGCTGAAGACCAGTTAGTTTGAATATTCTCTGTTAATGGTTTTAATACCCCATCTTCATTTACAGAAATCCTTACCCAGTTTACATAATCTTGAGGAAGTATAAATCTAAGTTGTAAAGTGATGTCTAATTGAAGAATTTTAATTTCCTTCATAGCATCATAGTTCAACTCTTGTATCCCTCTTTTAGCATGAAACAAAATCTGATATCTCTGTATATTGTTTATCAATTCATGATTCCCTTGATACATTAGCATAAAGTTATTTACTATGTCATCTAAAGAAACATACTGATATGAACCCCAGTTCGCATCTGTTGGAGTATTTCCTGAATTTTGATAATATGCGTAGTCGTTTATATAGGCCATCTATGCTTGTGTTTGTTGTTCTGATGTTAATTCTGCTGCTCCAAATTGATACACATCTGCTTCTCTAATTTCTATCCCTACATATTTACATATTTTTGCAATTAAAGCAGGTTCATCAGATAATGGTAACTCAAAGTCTTGATAATCATTTTGTGATGCGTCAAATACAGGCTCTCCCACAGTTATTAAAGCATACGTCCATTTAGGAGCATATGGATATCTAACATACTGAGAAGTAACTTGTCCTATTCCTACTATTGTATTTGGATAACTCTCCATTACTAATGCATTTTGAGTATATGATGGATATGAAATTGTAGGCTTTGTTAAAATTGAATTATTTAACATTGTTATTTTAGAATGTGGAACTCTCTCCGCTTCTTTAATTTTAGTTCCAGAATAAATAGTATATGTTTTTCCAATACTATCCCATACAATAGCTCCAGATGTAGAACGAACTAACATCTCTGTCTCACTTACTATTTGAGTTATTACTGTATTATAAGTTACTCCAGATGTAACCGTAGAGGCTATATCACCAACTACAACTCCATCGGTTATAAATGTAGCTGTACTATCCGCTACCTTTACTCCTCCTCCGTTTACAGCTGTTGTTGTTCCTGTAGCTAATTGACTTGTATAAATTAATATTTTATTTATTAGGTAATAATCTAAGGGCAGAGTGTATTGGTTTAAATCAATACCAGCTCTCCCTAATGGAATATATTCATAAAAGGTATCAATAACCTCAACCAATCCTTTTGTGATATCTGCGTATCCAGTACCAGATAATCGTTGATTTTCTTTTACAATTTGATTATTGTAAGCATAAAAATAATCCTCAAAAAGAGACATTTGGGCCTGCTGACAATACAAATTAAAATCCTGTGGTGAAATATATCCGTAGTTGTTTTTGTTGGCTATTGCTAATACGGTATTTCGTACTTCGTTTATTGGCATAATTAATTCTTTTTACAAAGATAGCAAAAAAAAAGCACCCTATTTTATTTAGGATGCTTCATGTAAATTGTTGAATTTATTTTACTTAATTTTATTCTTAAGAAGTTTGTAAACCTCTAAGCCATCATCACTTTTCATAAAAGATGAAACAATAAAATAAGGATCTTCTCCAAACGGTATTGTCAACATTTTCTTTTTATTGTTAGGTAAGTTATAGTAAACGTCTTTTCCGCTATTTCTAAAACCTAGTAATGTAGAACTAAAAAACTGATGAACATCATCCATAAGTTCTAACATTGGGTCATTAACTGTATTTAAGAAGTCTTCAGGATTATTTTTAGCATAAACCAATAAGTCTCTTTTAAGTTCAGGAGAAGTCATATTTTCAACTCCATTACCCATCAAGACACGACATACTTGAGTTAATTTTTGAATATCTTTCGTGATTTCTTTTGCTGCGATTTGAGCTTCTAACTCCATCTCAACATGTTTCAGCTCAACTGTTGCATCACGCTCTTTGTTTATTTCTTCAAATACATGCCCATTACTTGGATGTAAATGTAAAAACTTTTGTAATACTTGATTTTCTTTATCAACCATAAGTAAACCATCCTCGAACACAATTGGTTCTAAAATAGCATTTCCATCTTGTTCATCTTCAAAAGGTGACTTTTGATTACGAGAATAACGTAAGGGTTTATTTATCCCTGTCTCTTCGTCAAAATGTAATAATGGTGATCTTTGTGAGTGCCTAGAAGATAACATATAGGCTAAAGGAGCTTTATGTCCTTTTAAGCGATAGGCTTTCGCCTTGTACACTGGTTTTTTTGTAGTCATAATAATATAATTTAATTTAATTTATAATAAAAAAGGGAGGCGACAGGGCTTTTTCATGCATGGCCACCCCCCTTAATATAGTTAATACTTATGCATCTTGAAATAAGAAAAAGTTGTTTGCACCTAAAGTACATACAGCTCTTTCAGATAGGAAGTTAACTTCCATTGCATCCAAGTCGCTTGTTCTTGCACCACCAGCAGAACCAGTAATCCAAGATTTGTAACGTCTGTCTTCAGTCTCAGAAGCTCTATAACGCACGTGTAAGAATGGTCTCTTAGCGTTCTTACCTAAGATTTGGTCATAAACAGTTGTTGATCCAGCTGGAACTAAAAGTCCGTTTACTGCACCTGCGTTTATACCACCTCTCATAGTAGGATCATTTAAGTATTTCCAGTCAGACTTGTAGAAATCGTAACCTCTACGGAATCCTGTGAAACCTAAATTTAAAGCCATATCCTTATCATTGTCAAATAAACCATATGAAGTTCCATTCGCTCCGTAAGAGTTTTGTGAAGCTAACATATCGTCAATATTAAATGAGAATTCTCTATCTACAAAAAGAACATTTTCTTCAATTGAACCTTGCTTGTCAAGACGTTGAATGATGTTATCAAATTGAGCTAAAGTTGTTGGATTTCCTCCACCAAATACGTTACCTCTATTTCCAACTACGTAGAAAATACCTTCTGATCCAGAAGAATCAGCAGCACCAAGTCCTGCTCCAACTCCTTGTAAATAATCAGCTGCACCAGATCCAGCACCAGCAGGTACTGCTTCAATCATTGCAGTTTCAAGATAATCTTCAAAACGAAGTCTTGTATCGTGTTCAGATTTTAAATACCATAAGAATCCACTTACACCATCTTCACCTGTAACTTCTACCCATCCAATTTGAGCCATATCAGAACCAGAAACAGAATACTTGTCTTTGATGATGATTGGTTTATTTTGGAAGAAGAAGTCATCAGATTCTAAAGAACCTACCATTCCTTCTTTTCCTTTTGCAAATTCAGAACCATAGATAAAGATATCACATGATACTCCAGCCGCCATTGTCTGACCTCCTGTTTCGTAGTATGCAATTGTTACCTTGTTAGGATTAGCAGCCGTTGGAGCTACTGTAATAATACCTTTGTTCTGTAATGCAGAAGCATTTGTATTATCTGAAATCATAACCGTTTGACCTGCTCTAAAAGCTGCCTGGCTAGATGTTCCAGCTAATGCTGGGTTAAAGTTAGTAACGTTGTTTGGAATAGTCCAAACAGCAGAGTCTTGTCCAGCTGCTGCTGCTGAAGTTACCGCTTGGTACTTCGTGTGTAACCTTCCTTGTTCTGCCCATTTGATAAGGTCAGAAGTAGAAGGCATCTCAGCTCCTACCATTCTTAAGAATGATGCTACTGATCTGTTTCCATAACGTTCAAATTCCTTTTCGTAAGTATCTGGAAGATACTGATTTAAGAAATCAAAGTTAGTAATATAATTTGTCGATAAAGGAGTTTGCTGCGCACTTGGCTGCAAGTCAAATCCTGGGGCTACATTTACTGCCATAATTTTTAATTTTTTTAATGTTTAACTTCGTTTATTACTTCTAATTTTGAGTCCTCTTCCGTTATCATTACTTTGAGAAACAGGTCTAATCGTTATACCATTCTTGGTAACCGATTGTGATTGTTGTCTAACGTCCATATTAATGTTTTTAGATCTTCTAGAAACATCGTCTATAGCAGAAGCAACTCCCTGTTCATAAAAGTGCTTAGCAAACTTATCCGGATTCATAGCAACCGATAGGGCTTTATGATATCCTTTGGCATCCGTAATCAAACCATCTTTATCCATGAATGTGTTAATGAAATTATTAACATCAGACTGAACGTTTTTAAGTTCTTGTGCATCGCCTGGTTTAAAAGAAATGTTTTTATCACCAACAGAAAAATCAAAACCTTTGAATTCGTTGTTAAAAACCGACTCGGTTTTATCTAAGAAATAATCATATCTTTTAGAGTTTTGCTCTGTAATACTTTTAGAGTCCTCTATTGACTTTTTGTAGGCAGCTAAGCTTTCTTCCTGATCTCCAGATAATCCACCCCCACTTGACTCAAGAGGAATTTTATATTTATCTTTTTGCTCATTCAAAAACGTCTTTGCCTTCGCAAGTTCTCGTTTTTTCGCTAGTTTTATTTTTCTAATATCCTTTTCATCATCTAAATCTTCATCATATGAAAACTTATCTTCGATAATGTCTTGGATATCTTCTGCGTCTAAACCTTCCTCAGTCGACTCATAATAACTAGCAAGTACAGCATTGTCTTCCATGCCTTCAATGTCCTTTTGTAAATTATAAAAGTCATTAATACCACGTCCAGTATCCTGCTTGTACTTTAAATACTTAGACACATCTTCTGGTAACTCAGGGTTTGCCTCTTTTTCCGCAAACAATTCGTCAATAGAATTTATATCCTTGTTATATCTATTCTTAATATATGAAAGAACGTCATTTTCTTCTAATTCTACCTCTGTTTTTTCTTCAGAGGTATCCTCTACCTTTGTTTCTTCAGTTGAACCTTCTTTGTTCTCTGGTTCTTTTTTACTTCTAAAGTCTACTTTATCAATTCCGTCTGAAGGTGGTGTGTTTGACTTCTCTTCAAACTGCTCTTCATGTTCTTTTAATAAGGTTTCTTCAACCTGCGCTCTTGATTTTTCTTCAACATTTGCACCTACTGCTTTTACTTGAAATTCCATTTGATTTGATTTTTTAAAGTTAATACTATTTTATTTATTTATCTGGGGTCAAATTCTGCTAAATCAAAACCATCTAAACTGTCTTCATTGGACTCAAAATTTATTGACGGTAAGTCTCTTTTCTTTTGCTCCGTTATCTTAGAAGTGTTTGTAGACTGTTGATTAATTCTATCTTTTTTTGCACCCTCTCTATTATCTTCCCTAGCTTTTATATTGTCTTGCTCCATTCCCTTTAATTGCATCTGGAAGTCAAATTCAGTTTGCATTAACGCTTTCTTCAACTCAGCCTCCATTTGTAATTTTTGAATATCAAAAGCTATTTCAGCTTCCTTTACTGCGATCTTAGATTGAGTTTGTGATTGAGTTGTTTGCATAGCTAACTGAGCCGCAGCCTGTTGCGCTTGTTGTTGCATTTGAGCCTGTTGCTCTGCCTGTGCTGCTTGAGCTTGTTGCTCCGCCACTTGTTTAGCTTTTCGTTTTACCTTAAGTAATTGATTTGCCATTTTCAAGTTTGCAATTTCTCTAATATCAATAGCATCCTCAAGATTAATATCTTGCTTAGAAAGAGCCATTTGTATGTTTTGTTCCAACATAGCTTTTTCTTCTTCATCTGGGGCCATCTCAATAAATATACCAAAGTCATGCATATATAACTCTTTTATATCCTCAAGGATACCTAAATTATATTTACCGATCTGCATTGCAAATTCATCCTTGAAGTCTGCATACTCTAAAATATCAGCAGTCCTAATAGATAGACACTCCGCTAACGTTCTCGTGATATATAAACTTGCATTTAATATATGGCGAGTTGCTACATTAGAATTTAATGCTGCTAACTTCTGAACACCAACTAAAGAATTAGGGTCAGGACTTGATCCATCTCTCGCTTCATTTAATCCCGTTACAGTTCTAATCTGATCTAAATAATGATTATAGTTTCCAATAAGCATTTGCATCTTACTAGCTCCACTATTTGCTGTTAACTGAGTAATCGGAACTCTTGCGTTATTGTATTCTCCATCTTGAGTATAGCTTCGCCCTATTACACTACCTGTTTGAAAGTAAAGACGCAAAGCATCTTCAGGGTTGTAAGCAGCTCCAGTACCTAAGTCAATCTCATTCAATCCATCGGCATCAATAAATACACCATCTGGAACAACACGAGAAACTACTTGTTGTATTTTCAAGTGAGTCATTTGAATTAAATCTGCAAAAGGAATCATTCGTCTAACTAAAGACTCTAAAGCTCCTTTATACATTTTAGGCGCACATGCTATATAATTCGGCATTGCATATTGGCTTGCTGATTTTGGTCTTACCATATTCTCTCCCAATTTCCATTGAAGCATAATATTAGTACCCATTACCATTACACCATCATACCAAACATCAATAGTCTTTTCTACTTTCTCAAAACCTCCTTCTTCCATCATTTCTGGTGGAGGATTAAATTGATCATCTTTTTCTACAACTTTAAAAGTGCCATCAGACATCTTCTTTTTCTTGTAAACAAAAGTATGTGTTGTTTTATAATTAAAATATAATAATGTTGCCGTCTCTCTTGAAAACACATTGTTCGCTTCTTGCGCTCCATTGTAATAATTATACCAAGACTGGCTATACTGAGATATCTCTGTTAAGTCCTCATTAGTCAAGGTTGGATCTATCTTAATAAGTTCCGTAATTGGAACTGTTTTAATTTCTCCCCAATAGAAACAATCCTTTAAATAAGGGTCTTCTGTATAACTATAAACCACATTAGCAGGATCGACATACTCTACTTTTACTCCAGCTCCAGGTAAAAACATATGTTTTCCAACACCTATTCCTAAAGTAGTAATATCATAATCAATTCTTTTTCTGGTATCATTATAATGATTTGCAGAAAATATAGTATCAATAGCTTCCTCTTCAGCGATCTCAATTGCTGGCTTATATTTCATTTGCATGAAAAGCTCTAGCTCTTGATCGTTTTCTGGTAGCTCTGCTTCTTCAGTTTGAAATACATCAATCCCGAAATCTTTTGTAATTTGTTTTAATAATGGTTTTGCAATCATATCACCTTCAACCATCTCTTGAAATTGATTTCTTTTCTCAGCAGAAAGAGCATCTTGTGCAGTTGCTTTTACTTTGAAGAGTCTATCATTCATTCCATTAACCACAATATCCACAAACTTTGGAATAATAGGAACTGGTGTCCAATCTAAATTAAGATAAGACAAATCCCCGTCAACAGAAATTTCGTTTTTATACTTACCAATAGACTGCTCTCCACGAGCATATAGTCTTAATTTGTTAAATTCACCACGTTGAGAGTAAAACCGACAAGAGCCGCCATCATTTCTAAACCATTCATATTGTATTGACTGTCCTATCTGCAATCCATACTCCATTGTATCCTTAACCGAATCTGATGCGAATTGGTCGGGAAATGAAGATGCATTTACTTGTATTTTTACGTCTTTCATTTATTTAAGTAATTGACTAACTGAGTTTGTGTTATTATATCTCGCAAAGTTAATGCTTATTTTCGATTTTTCTTGAGCAGGTGTATATAAGTGTTTTTGATTCGCCATAATAGCCAACCCTGAACTAATAGAGGCATCAAACTTTGTTCGATTATTTATATCAAACTTTGCCCAATCTTCTAAAGTATTTTGAAAATACATTATTCCCATATCATCACTATCTCTATAATTTCCTACCAAATCTAAACCCACATGTTTTTCTATATATGACTCTATAGCTGAAGCATGTGACTGCTTTACGTCTTCACTTGAGTTAGGTATTCCACCTAATTCTCTTTCCGTCTTAGATAATTTATTAAATGTTTTATCAGGACGATTAATACTATAACCCCTGTAACCTCTATTCTTTAAATGATATAACAAACGAGGTTTATTATTCTCACATAGAATGGGCATTCCATAAAACACACAAGCCATCAAAACCTCTTCAAAGAATATCTCTGCCGTTTGCGGGCGTGCTATATACTCTAAGAAAAATTCATTACTAGGAGCATTATCCATATTGAATTTAGTCAGTCCATGTAAAGAACCATTAGACCCTTTACCAACAACTACTCCAGATATATCATATGAATCACAACCAAATGAACCAACATGTTCATTCCCTGGATACTTTCTCCCGTTTTTTATTATAACATTATTTTGTAATGCTTTTTCTGGTAACCAAGTTACGAAAAATCTTCCTCTTTTATCAGGCGTCCAAATAACCCTCGTATCTTTAATCCCATTATGCCAAGAAAACGAACCCTGAGTCATATACTGCTTCATTATTAGTGAATCATTATAGTCAATTTGTTGGTATATCTTAGTAAGGTTAAATAGAGATTGTTTACTCTCATCTCTAAAAGCATGAGACTCTGTTCTCGGAAACTGTCTGTAAAATTCATTTAATGCATCTGGATCACTCGCCAATGAATCTACTTCATTCTGCCAATAATCAATAGCGCCTTGAGTAATCATTTCTCCGTCAATACCTTTCAAGGGTTTTTTAGGAGTGTTAAAAACAGGCATCCCATAAAGATCGATAAATCCCTCCATATTCCATTCCATTGGAATAAATAAATTATAGAGACCACTTTTAGTTTGACCGTTTGAGTTACGCTTTGTGCAATCCGAATCGTAGTATAGTTTTTTGAAGTTAGCACCACCCTTATCTAATGCATTTGAGGTCGAACCCATCATACATTTACCAATGATCTTACTCCCTAAACGTAAACAAGTTTTGGTAATTCCCCAGTTTTTTATTATATTGTTTGGTTTCTCCCATTTACCACTCTCATCATGTACTAATAGTTTTAACTTTTCCCCATCATAACTATTGTCTCCTGTATTCTTCCAGTCAATTGTGGTATCTAGTCCTTCAACTAAATTCACATCTTCCTCATACATGTTTTTCTTAGTAATCTTAGACGCAGGAACTCTAAAAGCTAATTCAGTTTTAGGTTTATCCATACCATCTTGGATCGGTTTAAAGAAAAAAGGATAATTATTGGAGATTGGTACAACCTTATCTGTAAACATTTTCTTAGCATCAGCACCTGTCTTAGAGAGTATACCAATCCTAGCATCTTTTGTAATTGTACCAATATTAGCACACTCTTCACTCCCCATATAGGAGAACCCAGAACGTCTAATTTTTAGATAACTATTTCCAAAACTTCTTTTATCTGCTTTACATGCTTCCCAGTGAATATAAAATATTCTATTTGCCTCCCTAAAGTCTGGAAGCCCTACATCTATTTTTGTATGTTGTACATACATCCAGTGAGAACCTGTTATATAAGTAGGTTTACCATTATTCATAAACCAATAACCTTCCTCTCTATAATCAAATTGACTCTCAATGTAATCTACCCACTGGTTTTTAAAACTAGCAGGAGCATTATGCCACTGAAATATAGATTTTATTTTGTGAAGTTGTTTGGGAATTCCTTCAGCTTCCCAGTACTGTTCTTCTTTTTTTTTAGATCTTTTAAATACGTCTTCAGGAATCTTAGGAAGAGCAACATTTAAACCTTGTATACTAATAATTTGACCAATCTCACCAGTTCTAGAAATAACAACAAAATTATACTTTTCATTATACCCGTACTGCCATGCTTTCGCTTTGTTTTTGTAAGCCAAAACATTATTGGGAACTAAATTAATAAGTTCAGTGTATATTTTATTATCTTGATCTTGACTCAGCAAATCCTTTTGGCGTGTTATTTGTTTTATTATCTACTCCATCTATTAAATCTTTCTCCTCTTGTATTCTTTTTAAAATCTCGAATGCATCAAATATAGCTAACTTTTTCGTAGCTGCTGCATTTTTTAATTTATCTGCTGCCAATTCATCATCTTCGCCATACTTTATAATCTGCTCTTCAGCAACCTTAATTAACTGCATAACTGCTTTCTCTCCTGCTTTTATTATCTGTAATTTAATCTTATTTACATCCATCTTATTTAAACTTATAAAACATTACAAAAACTTTTCTACCTTCTTTCCATCCCTCATTAGGATATTTACTATGAAAATAATTCGCAGGATATGATAATAATCGATTAGGTTCATATCCGATAACAGATTTTAAATTCCATCTGTCTAATTCGTTTGCGTCTAAATTTATAGTCTCATCATACTCTGCATCTGTAATTTCCAAAGGAAGTTCCTTCCCATATACATTATGTTCCCAAAAAGCAGTTCCATGTAAGTCTGTACGCTCTTTAGGAGACAGGTAAAGAACTAACGCGCGATCAGGACGTTCTCCGTTCACATTTAAATCGGAGTGTATCCTCCAGCTTGTATCGAGTTTATCTGTAGCCACCCTAAAGAATGATAGAATATTAACTAACTCACACTTCTCTATCTTTTCTAATCTTGAAATTATATAATCATTAAAGTCTTGATCAGATTCCTGAACATAGAAAAATGCATTCCCTACATCCGTCTTGATAAATTCATTTGAGTCTATATGTTTATTGACTATTTCAAAAAACTCCTCACCTAAGAAATTATCTTTTGCATAAATCATAAGACCACTGTTATATTGTCCGTAAACATTCTATAAAGAAGCTCATCATCAACCATAAATTCATATTCTGACTCTGGCTTATATAAAACCACATCACCAATACTAACTCCTTTATCTAATAATTCTTGATTGATATACTTTACAGTTCCTGTTAACGGCTCGTATTTACAACTCTTCTTAACATAAGAATCTTTTACTTCCAAAGGCTTAATAAAACAATATTTATCATACCCCATCCAACCTTCAGAATTCTTGTACATATAAAATTGATCTACATCTATAAGAAATAAATCATCTTTAAAGAAACTTTTTCCACTCTTTCTATTCCCATACATGTCGTTATAAAATTTAAAAACATTATGATGAACCAAGAGAGTATCTCCTTCTTTTATTGGGCCGTTATATTTTATTGGGGTTGCTACAACTGTAGCAAAACGATTAGAAGACTTATGGTCTTCCTCAGAGGAACTTGTGATAAATTCCTTCTCTCCGTATTGTTTTACATTGTCATATCGTCTACCCTTTTCCGGACGGACAATAAAACTATAAGGTGATTGCATTTGATTTTATTTAGCTTTTTCTAAAGTGTCTTCCGTTTTTAAATCAGGTTTGTTATCGCTTATAACATAACCCTTTTTATCCTTGAAAGAATCATAAAGTATGTCCTTCCAATCTTTTGGAGTTTCTTTCATTTTTAGAAATTTATATTATATTCTAAAGAAATAGGCAATGTACATTTAAATTCCTTCCATAATAAAACCTCATTATCTCTTACGATCCAGATCTTATAAGAATCCTTATCGTGAAGTATATGTTGAATTATATAAGACGCCCCAAGAACATTCTGGCCAACGATATAATGCATTGCGCCTGATTTATAATCTGCTCCTATAGAGATTTTCCTTATGTCCATGTTATGTTTAGCTGATAGCTTGAGTTGTTATAACCCCTGAATTACTAACAAACAGCTTCCATACACCACCACCAGGTGCGATCAATTTAACAATCCCTCTATCTACACTAAAGTCAGAAATGGTTAAAACCGTACAAGACTTTGTCATTAAACTATTTTCCTTGTCAGTTAGAATTAAATAATCCGCTGCGTCAATAGTTGTAATGTTAGGGTATGCTGCTGTGTTGCTAATTTTTGCCATTGTAAATTATTTTATTACCTCAAATGCGGTATCTGTTTCTTCTGTTGCTTCTAATTCTGGCTCTGGGTCTTTAACCTCTCCAGTCTGTAAATTTATTACTGCATTCTCTCCAAATTCCTTCATTAAGATTTGCTCTTGTTCTGCGAATTTCTTCTGAACTTCAGACAATCCAGTTAATAAGCCTGCTTTTTTAATTTCAGTATCAGCTATGTTTATTTTAGCTTGATTGAATTCATTCTGTAATCCTTGTAACAACTCTAGTTGTTCTTTACTTAATTGCTTTGACATTTTATTTAATTTAATTATTAATAATTACACAAATATACAACTATTTTTCGATAGTTTTTAATTATTCAACTGGCGGAACTGGTTCACCTACAGTAAGTGTTACAGATACTGGAGCAATCAATAATGCTATTTGATTAGCAATACCTGTCTCAATAGCAGTTACCTGTTCTGAACCCATAGCATCTTGTGTCCATGTTACTACCTCTTCGTTTGTTACATCAGCAAACGGAATAAAGTTTACAATAGCACTTGTATCTAATATTTGTGTTCCAATACTTGTTGCTGAGTACGGATTATCTTGAGGATCTAATTCATCTGAAGTTCCTGTTACGATCCAGTGTACATTATACACTACATCCGCTTCTGCGTTTTGTTCAACGTAAGCATCTACTGTTCTGCAATTCCAATTGTAAGTTACCATAATTTCTATTTTATTTGTTAATTAACCATTTTTCTAAGACAGGAATATACAATACTCCTCCCGTATTTAAATTTGTGTTTAGAAATTTAGAGACTAAAAGATCCACCTGAGCTTCACTAATCTCCTCTTCTTTCCATATAGTATCTATGATTATTAAATCATATTTCTCTTCTGTAGAATACTCAAAGATATCACTTTTTATAATATTAATATCACTTGGTAAATGTCCTGAAGAAATATTGTAATCAATAACCTCTTGACTAATCTCTACCACATCTATTATACTACAATTATTTACCTCTGATAATTCATAAGGTATCATTCCAATCCCTAAGCCAGCTACCAATACTGAGTCATAAGTAAAGTCTTTAAAACTATCTTTAAAGAATCCGGAACAAGAATCACACTTTCCTAGATATACATCTGAATAGTATTCTTCATTTTCCAGCCAATCTCCATTTAAGAATTCAATAACAGTACTTCCTTGAAGATTCTTGTATACTTTAAATTCAGTTCCTTCGTAATCCTGTAAATTACTATCTATTATTTTCATATTACACATATATTATTTGATGTAACAACTCCACTAGAGTTTACAATTAACTTACCCCAAGTAGTACCTGATGATGACGGTGCAACTCCATATGTTCCAGCACTTAAGATTGTTGTTCCTGCTGAATTCGTATAACAAGTATCTCCAGTGGTTGGGATTGATCCAGTACCATTGTGATACCATGTATTATACCTAGTAACACTACACGCAAAATTCCTCTTTGGAGTATTATATGTTGAAGAAAAAGCAGACACAGCTGGACAAGATATAACAGCTTGAAGAACTCCGCTATTAGCATTCCATTGATAAAGCGTACCGCTCGCATTACCAGTCCACTCATTTGAACCTCTGTTTACAGGCGTATTACCTGAAGAGTCACTATAGCAAGTATCCCCAGCAACAGGAGTGCTTCCTGAACCATTGTGATAATATGTATAAGTTGTTAATCCATCCAAATATAAACACGCGCCATGAGCCCTACCAGTCATTGCATACCCTGCATTAGTCATTAAAAACGAAGTAAGGGACGTACAGTCTTGATCGTATCCGTACCAGTCTGACATTCTATATGGGTAAGCTATAGGCATAATTTATGTTTTATGGGCATTGACACCCGTTTGTTGTTACTACTCCAGATGTATTAACTGATATATTTGGGCAATCATTAGAGGTGCAACCAAAAAATGTTCCTTGACCAAATATCCAATATGAATAAGTTTGGTTTGCTCCTGTCCAAGCTGTATAGGAACCATTTACATAATCATATAAAACATCATTTGTTACTAATCCAGTAATAGGATTTCTTGTTGTAAAAACAGTTACTTGCTGTTGATTGCCAGATTGAGCTAATTCTAAAGTAATTTGATAATAACTCCTCGTAGCTGGGTTTGGTGTACAACCAGTGTTTACAGTTGGATAAGAATTACCTGAACCTTCATCTTCTCCACCATTTACTAAGTCATACATATGAATCGGAGACGTAATAGTCCCTGACCCATATGTTCCATATAAAGCTTCTTGAGCTAAACCTAACATTGTTAATGTTCCTGATGTAGGTACTGCCATATTATTTATTCTTTAGTATTAATTCAACAAGACTCTCTAGCCTTTCAATTTTCTTGTCTTGTTCTTTTATCGCTTCAATAAGTAGCCCCACCATATTACCATACGCTACAGAGTAATTACCCTCATTGTCTTGCTGCACGACTTCTGGAAGCACTTCTAATACTTCTTGAGCAATTACACCAATTTTAGTTGTTTTGTCCTCTACGTCGTTCCTAGTGTACGAGACACCTCTCAACTGAGTTACTTTATCTAGAGCGTTTTTAATTATCTCAACATTATCTTTTACTCTAGCATCAGAATAAGCAATCACATCTCCTGTCGCTCTAATTGTTCCTGTTACGTCTAATTTATAAGATGGAGTTGTATTACCAATACCAACGTTACCGTTATTAACTGGGGTTAATAATATATCTCTGTCGCCTGAGTAATAACTAACTCCTGCTATTTCAAAATTATTAGTAGTAGTACTTTGAACCCCAACGTTCCAATAAGGTATTGAACCTGTTCCTCCAAAATAAATTTGGTTGTTGCTTTGAAGTCTTATATCTCCATTAACGTCTAATTTAGCGTAAGGACTAGTCGTCCCAATCCCGACGTTAGTATTTGTAAATACAGTGTCTGCTCCGTTTGAAGCATTTATAGTTAAATTACCAGTACCTACTTGTATTAAATCGGTAACTGCATTAACACCAGCACGACGCATAATTCTAAATCCATA
>Ga0307990_1002430_pt1 | contig 14911 bp, 11 predicted proteins | sample EllFjometagen129_FD_203168 | JGI IMG/M metagenome (GOLD analysis project Ga0307990, IMG submission 203168) | Marine microbial communities from Ellis Fjord, Antarctic Ocean - #129 | ecosystem: Environmental > Aquatic > Marine > Unclassified | place: Southern Ocean | collected 2014-10-08
TTCCACCAAAACGGGCAGGAAACCCACCTTTTATAATTTCAACATTATTTATCGCACTTGAGTTAAAAACTGAAAAAAACCCAAACAAATGAGAGGCGTTATAAACAGGAACTCCATCAAGTAAAATAAGGTTTTGATCAGGACCTCCTCCCCTGACATATAATCCGCTGCTGCCTTCACTTCCCGACTGTATTCCGGGCAAAAGCTGAATTGATTTTAGAATATCCCTCTCGCCCATAAATGAAGGAAGTTTTTCGATCTGCTTCATTTGCAATTTTACAGTGCTCATTTGGGTCATTTCATGAATTTTTTCTGAGGCTGACGCTGAAACTACAACTTCTTCAAGTTCGTTATTTGAGCTTAATTGCACATTCAAAAACCTGTCTGATTTAAGATTAATGCTTTGTTTAAAAGTTGTAAAGCCAATATAAGAAACAATCAGATCGATATCAGCTTCATTCAGAGTCAAACTAAAAAAACCATAAACATTAGTTGTTGTTCCGTTATGTGTTTTGCTGTCGTAAACAGAAGCACCAATTAATTTTTCTCCTGTAGATGCTTCTTCAACATAACCCGAAATTGTTGCTTTTTGACTAAAGGCAAAAAGACAAAAAAAAGAGAAAAAGAAAGTAAAAAATAGTCTCATACAATATTTATATTTGTTTCAAAAGTAACGTACGAAAACCTAAATTCAATATCTTTTACAAAATTTTAACAAAAAAAGCACTAAATTTCTGTTAAGCATGAAACCCACAATAAAATTATTTATATTTACAAGATGTTTATAAAAAGAATACTTAACACCAACGAAATGCCCTGGATATTAATCCCCGGTTTATAATTACAAGTCTACATATATTTAATTTTTTTATTCAATATTTTTTTAACAATTTAAACTTATTAATATGAGCAATGTAATAGTATTAGGTGCCGGTATGGTGGGTAGCACCATGGCAATAGATATGGCAAAAAAACATAATGTAACACTTACCGATTTAAGCCAGGATGTTTTAAAGCATGTAAAACAAAAATGTAATAGTTTAACAATACAACAGTTAGACGTAACAAATAAAGAAAATTTACAAAGTATTATAAAAAAATACGATTTGGTAATAAATGCAGTTCCCGGTTTTTTGGGTTTCGAAACTTTAAAAAGAATTATTGAGGCTGATATGAATGTAATAGACATTGCATTCTTCCCTGAGAACTCTTTAGAGTTAGATGCATTGGCAAAAAAACACAATGTAACAGCAATTGTTGATTGTGGTGTAGCTCCGGGGATGGATAACATAATTTTAGGTTATTACAACGAAAAAATGAAACTTACAGATTTTGAATGTTTGGTTGGTGGATTGCCAAAAACGAAAAAGTGGCCATTCTGCTATAAAGCACCTTTCTCTCCAATTGATGTAATAGAAGAATATACCCGTCCGGCAAGATATGTTGAGCATGGTAAAGAAGTAGTAAGAGAAGCATTAACAGATTGCAAATATGTTGAATTTGACAAAGTTGGAACTTTGGAATCTTTCAATTCCGATGGTCTGAGATCAATAATTTACACTATGCCGCATATTCCTAACATGAAGGAAAAAACCTTACGTTATCCCGGTCATGTGGAATATGTAAAAGTGCTAAAAGAAAGTGGTTTTTTCAGTAAAGAAAAGATAGATGTAAAAGGCAAAAAAGTTACTCCTTTAGATTTTACAAGTAAAATTTTGTTTAATGAATGGAAACTTGGAGAAACAGAAGAAGAGATCACAGTAATGCGTGTTACAATAAAAGGAGAAAATGCCAATAGACAAACAGAGGAAGTGGTTTATAATATGTATGATGAATATTGTCCTGAAACAAAAACTTCATCTATGGCACGCACAACGGGTTATACAGCAACTGCCGCCGCAAATATGTTTTTGGATGGTTTATTCTCCGAAAAAGGGGTTTTTCCACCGGAGCTGATAGGTAAGCACGAATCTTGTTTCAACTATTTCATTAAATATCTGGAAGAAAGAAATATTTATTATGTTAAAAGCTCACGCTTAATCTAATAATATCCGGATTTTTATATAATAGAAATTCAGTTGGTATAACTACAATTATTATATTTTTGTCAAAAATTTAATTTAATGTTTCAAGATCATTTAGGTGAAATAATTTCATTAGGAACGGCTATCTGTTGGACGGTTACAGCTTTGGCCTTTCAACAAGCTACTCGTAAAGTGGGATCCTTATCAGTAAATATTATTAGGTTACTTATTGCATTTGTAATTTATGCATTGGTTTCGTTTTTTGTTCGTGGGCGTTTTTTCCCAACAGATGCATCACAATTTAACTGGATTTGGCTAAGTATTTCCGGATTGGTTGGTTTTGTGTTTGGCGACTATTTTCTTTTTAAATCCTATGAATATATAACTGCCCGGATTTCAATGTTAGTTTTTTCGTTAAGCCCACCAATTGCAGCTATTATTAGTTGGATGATATTGGGTGAAACTATGGAGTTGCAATCTTTGTTTGCGATGGCTGTTACCATGGCAGGTATTATTTTGGTTGTTACGAAAAAGAAAACACCTGAAAACAAGAAAGAAAAGAAACGAAACAATCTAAAGTTTGCATTTCCTGTCAAAGGATTATTATTTGCGTTCTTGGGAACTATTGGACAATCTACAGGATTGGTATTAAGCAAATATGGTATGGGAGATTATGATGTTTTTGCAGCAACACAAATTCGAATAATCGCAGCTAGTATTGGTTTCGTTATTTTAATTTCATTAATCAAACGATGGGGAAAAGTCAAAGAAGCTAGCACCAATATTGGGGCAATGAAGTTTATTACCATCGGTGCAATTTTTGGTCCTTTTATCGGTGTTTATCTTTCACTTTTAGCTTTGAAATTTACTTCAGTTGGTATTGCATCTACATTAATGGCAATTATTCCGGTATTGATAATTCCTCCCGCAATTTTTCTTTATAAAGAGAAAGTAAGTCTGAAAGAGTTTATAGGTGCACTTATTACAGTTGGAGGGGTAGTTCTATTTTTTATTTAAGATTGGCGATCTGTAAATTTGTTTTTTATAATACTGATTACTAATCAAAATACAATTGGTAAAACTTGACAATGTGTATGGTTGCGAAGGATTAGAATATTATTCCAATTGTGTTACAAAATGCGCTGAAAGCCATTTTGCTAACTACAATGGTAAATGCCGATACATATTTGAAGCGGCTTTAGGAGAGAATCGAACTAAAGGCGCATTTCAAATAGTAATCGGTATTATTCAGCCTGTCCGTTTATGGTTTCCATTATCTGCTTAAAACTATTTAATCCTGATTCTAAATTTTCGATAATCTCGTTTGCCAAAATATCCGGATCAGGTAGATTATCTAAATCGGTTAGACTTTTATCTTTAAGCCAAAAAATATCCAAATTGGTTTTATCTCTTGCTATAATCTCATCATAGTTGAATTTACGCCATCTACCTTCTTGATTTTCTTCGCTCCATGTTTCTGTACGTTTGTGGCGATTTTGTGGATTATATAGTTTTACAAAGTCGGCTAAATCAGCCGTAGTCATTTGCTTTTTCTTCAAGGTATGATGAATGTTTGTTCTATAATCATAAATCCAAACTTCTTTTGTCCATGCCTCTTTACTAGCAGGCTTATTGTCAAAAAACAACACATTTGCTTTCACTCCTTGAGCATAGAAAAGACCCGTAGGTAATCTTAATATCGTATGTAATTCGGTTGTTTTCATTAACTGTTTACGCACTTCCTCACCTGCTCCACCTTCAAATAAAACATTATCAGGAAGAACGACAGCAGCTTCACCTGTGATTTTTAATTGAGTCTTTATGTGCTGTAAAAAATTAAGTTGCTTATTCGAAGTTGTTTCCCAAAAGTCTTGCCGATTATAACTTAAATCTTCTTTTTCAATTTCGCCATCTTCGTTGGTAATGGTCATGCTGCTTTTTTTACCAAAAGGTGGATTGGCCAATACATAATCAAAACGATTGCCATTGTCAGATACCAAAGCATCATTTGAGGATAAAAAACTTTCCCCATCAATTTCACCAATATTATGCAGATACATATTCATTAAACACATTCGGCGTGTATTGGCAACAATTTCGTTTCCATGGAAGGTGTTGTTTTTTAAAAATACTTTTTCCTCTTGGTCTAACTGATTATTCGATACAATCCAATCATAAGCAGCTAAAAAGAAACCTCCCGTACCACAAGCAGGATCACTGATTGTTTTCTTGGGTTTTGGCTGAACACAGGCAACCATTGTTTTTATTAATGCTCTGGGGGTGAAATACTGACCGGCACCCGATTTGGTGTCCTCTGCGTTTTTCTCCAATAAGCCTTCATAAATTTTACCCTTGATATCTGCTCCCATTATCGACCATTGTTCTTTATCGATAAGGTTAATCACTTTTAAAAGTTTAGCAGGGTCTTGTATTTTGTTTTGGCTTTTGGTAAAAATCTGACCCAACATTCCTTTTTCAGTAGATAAACTACGAAGCAATTGCGCATAAAAAGATTCCAGATCGGCACCTCGTTTAGCCGAAAGGGTTTCCCAATTGCAAATTTCACCATCTGCAATTTCATTTCCTTCCACATCTTTTAGTTTTGGGAAATCCAAACCTTTGTTGTAGGGTGGTTTGTTTAGTTCATCTGCCATTTTAAGGAATAGCAAATAAGTGATCTGTTCTAAGTAATCACCATAACCTACACCATCGTCACGTAATACGTTGGCGAGGTTCCATATTTTTGATATTATTGCTGAGTCTGTCATAATAAATCTTTAATCCGTTTTTTCAATTCGATCTCTCTTAAATTCATAAACTCAATAAACTTGTCCTGTACAAATTTATCTGCTGAGTTATTATTAACCTCTTTCATAATTTGATACATTTTATCATTAATAAAATGTTGATTCAATAATTGTTTTGTGTTATCCTCAGATTTCAACCTTTTAATCATTTCATTAATATAATCAGCTGGTGCTTTTTTACTAATACTTTTATTTGTGGATGAATGGATAAGGGTTCTATTTAAAATACAATTTATATTGTCACTTATACCTTTTTCTTCTAAGAATTTTTTAGGAAATATATGATGGTCATCTAAATCGACTCGATTAAATTTTAATTTATCATCCTCGTAAAAATCTCTTGCATCATTTATAAAGAGTAGATTAAAAACACCCTTGTAAACAGAATTACCGGCATTTTCTTTATCAATTAGTTTAAAAGTCTTATTAAGCACATCTTTCATTTGCGTAACAACATCTGGAACTTTTGTGTCATCATTAAACCATGTTATTACTTCTTTATAATCTTTGGTAATTTTACTTTCAACGGAACCCGCATATCGCTCACTAAAAACTGAAGACCAATACCATTTATTCATCTTTGAAACATCAATATTGGGCTTCATAAAAAAAGCAATAAATGGGACAATCATTGGAGAATATGGGAGCCATTTATCAACACGAGCAATGCCATATTCATTAACATCAAGTAGTCGAATTAATACTTTTTTCTCAACTACTTTTATTAATGAGTTCCAGCTTTTTTTATTTAAAATACTGTCGTTTATTTTTAGCATATCACGAGCCTTAATACTTAAATTATTATTTAGGGCAATTGACTGTATGAAATAATTTGGAAGACTAGTATCACGCTTATTATCTAAAACATATTTTCGAATAACATAATGATTATCAAAAGCTTCTTCCCATTTAGTGCGAAGGTTTATAAATTTATACAGCCTAGCTACTAATAAATCAAAAACAGAGAGCTTTATTCCTGTTCTATTAATTCTTTCAAAAAGGACAGCTATGTTTTCTGCCTTTTCATTGGCATGTACTTCTAATGTTAATGTTTTATAATTTGTTATGTTTTTGATAAAATCTCTAACTTTTTTACCTTCTTCATCAGTGTAATTATTCTTGTACTTTTCATACCATATCTCAGTAAAGTCATCTTCTAAAAGTGTTACGGGAATTATTTCTTGCTTGATTAATTTATCAAATTTGAAACTCCCATCATCATTTTTCAAAGATTTATATTCACGCCACACCTTTGAAGTGCTATAAACGCTATTCTCAATATCGTTATCCAATAAATGACGGATTGAAATGAAAAAAGCATAAGGATTTGACGCATATTTTAATGGAATGTCAGGAGAATAAAGTGCATAGAAAAAAGAACTCAGTCTTTGTTGTCCATCCAAGATAAGTATTTTAGGGATCTCTTTATAATGCGGATTAATTCGCTTTGCGCCTTCAATAGCAATAGGTTTGAACGGTGGACTCTTTGGATTTACATTGTAAATTAAAAAATTTCCGATAAACATGTCTTCTAATAATGATTTTAAAAGTTCTTCAATGTCTTGTCTTGACCAAATAAAATTACGCTGGAAATCTGGCAGCATAACTTCACCTTTAAAAGCATCTTTTGCTAGAGACATTAATTCCTTATTTCCTTGGGCTAATTCCATAGTATTAATTTTTCTTTTTTTTCTTTTTTATTCGCTCTTCACCTCTAGATAACAAGTACCACCACTCTTCATCTTCTCTATAGACTCTTACTGCACCAGCTCTAACAAGTATTTTTCTTAGTTCATCTGGCTCCTTATCCCAACCTCCAAGATATTTTTTTATTGTTTCAAATTTTCTGTCGGTGTAACTTTTATGTTTCAAGAAGTGTTTTACTGACCTTTCAGCCATGCTATCAGCTTTATACTTTTTAATATCATGTACATTTAGAAAATAAGAAATCAATCCTGTAATAATAGCTGGAATTAAAGCAATGAAAAATATTTGCCAAAAATCTAAATTATCCATAATATTTATTTTTTAAGTTTTTTATTTTTAATCCTCTCCAACAACACACTTGCAGGCTCGTAATCCGGTTCTAGTTTGCATTTGGCTATTTCTGTCTCGCTTAATAATTTACCTTCAAATGCTTTTTTAAGAATACTTTGGCGCAATGCTTTAGCTTTTACTAAGCTTTCTGTTATACTTTGCTCTACCTTATCGCAAACTGATAACCGACTTTCTATTTCACGAACAATTTGGTGTTGTTTTTCTAATGCTTTTGGTAAGGGAATTTCAAACTTTAAAAATACTTTCTGAGTTAAGTTTAAACCACTATCACTACTTCCTGATTTCATTACTTCAATTTCACTCAAAATCTCGGGAGAATTCATGGCGTATTCAAAATATTCTGGATTAACTAAATTTTTATTTAATCGCAACCTATACACTTTATCACAATTAATAAGTTTAGGTCTTGTATTCTTTACTAAACAACAAATACCAACTCGCACACGTGGACCTGCACGAGTTATTAAAATATCGCCTTTTTCTATTTCATGTTGCGCTCTAGGCTCTAAAAATTCTGGTAATATCTTATTTTCTATTTCTATAAACTTACCTGCCTGAATTGCTGATGTTTTAATTACTGCCCACTGAGTGATGTCTTTCGAACTTTGATTTATACACTTAGGACTCCAACCCTGACTTAACTCATCTACTAGCTTTGAAATTTCAACTTTCCCCTTTTTAGGGAAACTATAAGAAAGCACTGCTTGCCTGTATATTTTTAATTGTTCTTGTGCTTTTTTAAGGTCGGTTATGCCATTGTCTAAATCGCTGAATAATTCTTCTATTTTAGCTACGACGGCTCGTTGTTCAGGCAATGGTGCAAGTTTAACAGGCATTCTTTTTAGTGCTCCTTGTGTTAACTTTAGCCTGGTTGTTCCTGTTACATATCCACTATATTGAAATTGATTAAGAAAATGAAGAAGATAATCATTATTAAAATGTGATTTTAAGACATGAGCATGATTGTTTACCCACGTTTTTCCACTAATTTTATAAGCTACATTCTTCGTATAATCAAGAAATGGAGCAGCATCTTCTCCAATTAACACATATTCACCATCTGTTAAGAAATCATCTATATACCCTACTTGTCCTGTAGCTCCATAATATGGATATAATTCACTCTCTTTTTTACCTTCAATTCGTTTTTTTCTTTCACTTGAATTAATTGGTTTTCTTAAATTATCAAGAATATCACATACATTTGGTAAAAATGTTTCAGTCCAGTCTTCTCTCATTATGCAGCTCTTTTTATACCTCTTAATTGATAAATAATTTCTATACCAGAAAAGAAGGCAATAATGATTTCATTATCACTGATATCAGGAATCAACTCATGAACTTCTTCATTTCGTTTCTCTTTTAGAAACATTGAGAAGTTAAAATGGTGTAGTTTTATCCAATTAAATTCTTTTGCTTTTCTTATCAAACCATGAAAACTTGGACAAGATTTCCTATCTCTAGCTTTTCCTTCGGATATATATTTGTCTTTCAATATATTTTCCACAATTAAAGCCAATTTCTCTAAAGCAATTTTTTCTTTTTCCATTTGAATCAAATCAACAACATCCTGCAACCTAATAGCAATCGCATCATCAATTCCACTATATTCTTTACGCAAATCAATAAGTTGAGTTTTTAAACTATCAGGAATATCAGTTCTTGTTTCAAGGAAATCGGACAGAAGCTTTAAATAATTTTCATTTATTTTATTTAATTTCAATTCTGCTAACTGTCTTTTACTTCTTTCATTTATTGCCCATATAAAACCTGCAATTGCTAGAATTAAAACAGCACCTAATAAAACATCTTTTTTTCCCATTGTCTAAGAAATTTATGCTGCTAACACTTCATTCAGTTCATTAATAATTTCGTTCATCACCCTTTTTCTTTAATTTCCCAATAACCTCGATCACCACCCATACGTTTAATAAAGCCTTTTTCTTTCAATTTATCGGTATGCTTTTGCACCGCAGAAGAATTTATTCCAAGAACCTTAGATAATTCATCACGTGTTATGCGATTGTTTTCCCTAATTAATGCAAGCACTTCTTCTTGTCTTTTAGTCAACTTCTGACCACCTTTCTGACCACCTTTCTGACCACCTTTCTGACCACCTTTCTGACCACCTTTAATTCTACTAAATGTAATTGCAAAAAAAGTATTAAACTCAAACACAGCTTTAGGTAGTTCAGCTTTAGCAAGTTCATAATTAATACGATTCACACCTGTACCCAGTTTTTCCATATAATTTGCACGCAATAAAACTCCAGCTAATACAGAGTTACGTGTTAAACTATACTTTCCAAAATCTTTACGATCAAGTCCACTTGGTAAACCACCCGGATTAGATATAATAATTTTATCCGTATAAATTTCAATAGAAACATTAGCACCTCTAACTAAATAATCACGATGTAATACCGCATTAACTATGGCCTCACGAAGTGCAACTTTTGGAACTTCCCATACATCTTCACGTCTTACATCTTCTATTACGGAAGCCACATTCAAATGTCTTTCGGTAAAAGCCATGGCTGCATCAATATTTGAAATAATATCTTCAGTAAATTCTTTTCTGTCGAGGATATCAACTTTAGTATTTCCTTTATAAGCAACACAACTTACAAGTGCCTGAGGTAAAAATACCGTAGGTTCATTTATAAAGCTTAAAGCTCCTGCATTGGTAAAATAATCTGAACCATTAACCGATTTAACCACGCCCATGCTTTTTAAAACAAACAGGGCTTCTTGTTGCTGGTTAATGCCCGAAAGCTGTTTAAACTGTTCCCATTTGGGAGCTGAGAAATATTCATTAAAAGAAATATCCTGCCTAACTTGCTCATCAAAACGAACCCTTCCTTCCTTTTCAATAAACTCAATAATGGCATCTGTTTTTAATTTTTGGGCATTAGCTCCAACACGCAAATAAAAACCATTGGTACATCGATACGGTTTATTTACGCCTTCAGTTACATTTACTAGTAAAACCTTATTGCTAACATTATCAAAAGTTATGTGAATGGGAGGGTCGCAGCTTTGTGCAGCATCCTGTACTCTTGAAAGCAGGTTGTTTGAAATGTTAATTCCCGGAATGCTACCATCATCATCAACTCCTAAAAAAATGGTACCACCTGAAGCATTCGCAAAAGAAACAAGTTCTTTTTTAAAATCACTGTTAAAGCTCCGCTTAAATTCAGCAAAATAGCCTTCTCCTTGAGCAATCGTACTATATAATTCTGCTTCTATCATGCAACCAATACTTCATTTAATTCGTGAATAAGCATATTCATTTCTGTACCAAATAGTTTAAGCATTTTTCCTTTTCCACCCTGAGAATCAAAAGGGGTGTAATACAAATCGTCTATCTCAATATGGTAGCTACTCACTATATGATCTTTAATCATCCTCAACCACTCCATCTGTTCAGAGGTAAAGCGGTTGTGCTTTCCGGCGTTTTCCTTAAAAATCCATGTTTTAAAGTTCTCGTCAATAGTAAGGTCAAAGCTACGCAATTTGTTATCTATACCACAGGCTCTTCGTATTAAAGATACCAATGCGGTTAGTTCGTCTTTGGGTTGTTTGCTTTTCACCTCCTCAATGGCAGCATAGGCATTCCACACATAGTCGGGAGCCAAGAGTGGTTTTTCCAATTTTAGTTTTTCCATCACATCCTTTATCATTGTAAAAGTTATGTTACGGCGCATATAAGGTTGATTATAAAAAATACTCAAGGCTTGTATTTCATCTTTGTGTTGTTCCAAATAGCTTGTAAAATCGCTTACAATTTTGGTGGCTTTATCGATAGAGGTTTTATCCCATTCCGATTTGGTCACAGTATCGATATTTACACTGTCGATAATTTGATCGTGTTCTTTTCGGACATTCTCCAAATAATCGTTTAAGCTTCCGTTAAAGGTTCTGGCAGCTTGTGTTATCAGTTCCTGCTGTGCCTGCTTTCTGGCTTCTTCGTAGCGAGCAGGTGTGCTATCACTTATTTTATCTCCGCTCAATAAACTTTCGGCTTTGGTTTCAATTTCATCAGTATCGAAAGCGGTGAGCAGTTCTTTTGTAATTTGCTTTAAATTTTTACCCCCGGAATACTCCAGTATTTTAGCCTTCTCTTTTTCGGTAATTTGCTTTTCTAAACGGATAAGGCGGTTGGCCAACGATAAGAACAAATCTTCATCTTCTACCCCCATCGTAACTGCTCCCAGCAAATCTTTCATAGCTATGCTAGGTTTTCGCTCCAAGGGTCGACTATCGGTTTTTTTACTTTTGGTAGCACCCACGGCATCCACAATAACAAAGTGTGTTTTTGTTTTCGCCGTTCTCGAAACCAATTGTAGGGTGTCGCTATTAATGGTTCGTGTTCCCCTGCCTTTCATTTGCTCGAAGTAGTTGATGCTTTTTACATCACGCATAAAGAGTAGCACCTCTAAGGGTTTCACATCGGTTCCAGTAGCAATCATGTCTACGGTAACAGCAATACGTGGGTAGTATGAATTTCGGAATCGGTTTAAAACTGATTTTGGGTCTTCCTCTGCTTTATAGGTTACTTTTTTACAGAAGTCGTTACCTTCGTCAAACTCTTCACGGATGATTTTAATAATATCATCGGCATGGCTGTCGGTTTTTGCAAATACCAATGTTTTGGGAACTTCGTATTCGCCCTTCTCATCCATACGCTTGGGAAATATTTCTCTTTTTAAAGCTCGTTTGTATTCTCGAACGATATTTCGAATCTGGCTTGGGTTAACCACCTTTTTATCCAAATCATTCCTTTCATATTTGGTATCTTCATCTTCTTGTTGCCAGCGTTTTTTTCGGGTGAGTTTATCCCTTCTATCTACAAACCAACCTGCTTTTATGGTTTCTCCCTTTTGTGATATTTCGGTTTCTATGGTGTACACATCGTAGGGTACATTTACGCCATCAGTAACTGATTCTTCGTAAGTGTACTGGCTAACCACATTTTCGTTAAAAAAACCAAAAGTACGTTTATCGGGTGTGGCCGTTAAGCCAATCAGAAAGGCATCAAAATATTCAAGCACCTGTTTCCATAAATTGTAAATGGAACGGTGACATTCATCAATCACAATGAAGTCGAATTGTTCAATGGGTATTTTTTAAGAGTATTCAACCGGAGCTGCTTGCTTTTTCTTAAACTGCTGTTTCAACCAGGTGTTTTCTTCGGGATTTTCTTCTTCCGCACTTTCATCGAGATCAACACCTTTTAAAATAGAATACAATCGTTGAATGGTAGAAATACATACCTGACTATCGGAAGCAATATAACTTGATGATAAGCGCTGAACATTATATAACTCAGTAAACTTAAGATTATCATCAGTCGGCTGAAATGTCATAAATTCCTGCTCGGCTTGTTCTCCCAAGTTTCTGGTGTCAACCAAAAATAATACCCGTTTGGCATCGGCATGTTTTAATAAACGATAAACAAAAGTTGCTGCCGTAAAAGTTTTCCCAGCACCCGTAGCCATCTGAATCAATGCTTTGGGGCGGTTTTTTTTAAATGAATGCTCTAAGTTTTCAATAGCAACAATCTGTGCAGGTCGCAATCCCATTGGATCTAATCCAGGAATACTTAAAAGTCTTTCTCTAAGACTCTTTTCTTTTTTGATCCATTCAGCTATAGTTACAGGTTTATGAAAGCTAAAAACATTTCTACCCCTTGGTTTTGGGTCTCTATAATCTGTAAATCGGGTAATAATTCCAGTACTTTCATAAACGAAAGGTAAAGGATCGTTATTTAGATATTTAAGTTTTGCTTTTGCATAATCGGATGATTGATCTTCAACAACCGTTAATCGGTGCCCTTCTTCTTCGCGCTTAGCTTCGATAATTCCTACTGGTTTTCTGTCAACAAACAAAACATAATCAGCAGGTCCCACATCGGTTTGAAATTCCCGAACAGCGACACCTTTGTTTGCTGATAAGTCAACCTTATTTTTCGATTGCACAATCCAGTCAGCATCCACCAGCATTTGGTCAATTTTGTCTCTAGCAATCTGCTCAGGATTTTGGTTGATATTATCAGTCATATTTTATTAAAATCTATTCTTTTTTTTAAGTTTTGTAATTTACAATTTTTGTTTATCAATCCGATGTGTGTTTGTAAAAAACAGACTCTTTTACAGCTGAAGTTTCAGCATTTGTAAAGGAGCTGCAAATTTACCAAAAGTATATTGGTTTTTACTTTTAGTATAAAATCAACTAGCAAACAATCCCAATTCCTTACGTTTATCATCCCTATCTGGCATGCTATAAGGTATATTAATACTTTTATTAATTAAAATAATACTCTCCTTCACAGATCAGTATAAATTGCATAGTAATATTGTAGTATTAGTAGATTTTATAAGTTAAAACATCTTATTGCAATTACTTCTGAAATCATTCAATGTATTATTTCACAAACTTAAGAATTAACTATATGATAAACAAGAGGATTTTTTTGTCATGTTCTTAATTATTTCTTTAACTCATCAACTGCATTTGGTGGATAGAGTTCAGGATATTTAAGAGTTTGAATATCTCTTTTGGTTTTTTGTAAGAATAAAGAATTTGTAAACGATCCATCATAATAGTCACGAATACTTCGAGCCAAAGATGTTCCCAAATTCCTAAGATCTTCGGGTTTAATCCATTCAGGAGAATATCCGGCTCTACCATAAGTCATTTCCATAGTTATTGCCATTACCTCATCCTGATAGTTGACCCACCACCAGCTTTCGGGATAAGTTTTAGTTGCAAAACTACTGCCTCCTTCCTCCGGAAGAGGTTCAAGCATATCCTCACCATGATGAGTTGCCAAAGTACTTATAAAAGAAATTTGTTTCTCCCATAATAAAGCTTCAACAGCAGAATACCCCTGTGATTCGTTTCCAAAATGAGGAAAGAAAAACGGACGAATATCCGCTTCGCTGTTGGATGCATGTAAATTAAGTGCCATAGAAATTGGCGGACCTCCATCATTCATTAAATCTAATGCATACTGGTGAATTATTTTCACTTCCTGTGGAGCATCAGCAGTTAAATTTAAAGTGCTTTCCACATCGTAATACCACATAACTTCAAGATTTTCTGTCAGTGGTGTGGAGCGATAATTACCTGCAATAACTCCGTCAACATTCTGCATCGGGAAAATATAAAACTCAAATTCTGATAATATTTCTGATGCTTCTTGTGTTCCCGACAAAAGGAAATTTACCATCCCCTCAATCAGGAATGAAGGAGGTGTTTCCGCCGGATGTGTCCGGGCATGCATAAAAACTCTTTTTTTTGTGGAATCAGCAACATTAAAATCTGTAATTTTAAATACATAAATGGGGTCTCCATCCTGAGAAAAACCGGGTGTTTGTATATTTATATTCGGATTACCATCTAAAGTATTAATATAGTTTTCCAGATTAGAAAAAGTATAAGGATAAAAACGTGCTATCCAGACAGATTTTTTATTAAACTGTTTTTTCATTATCAGTTCATTATTTTCGTTCTGGCTTACTTCATCTTCTGTAAAACGAATCCAATCAATCTGATTATAAGAATAAACAGGTAAGTAGTAATACGGCCATCCACGATTTTTTAGAGTTATTTCGGTAGTTGTTTCCTGATTTATGTCATTAATTTTTACATACCACCAGTTACGCCACTTTTCCGGGAGATTAGGATTGTCATTATCATTAGCCAGAAACAGTTCCCATTCTGTATCACTTAGTTTTATTATCTCACCAATACTTCCGCTTTCAAAATCTTCTGAAACAGTTGATGGTGGTTTTTCAACTTCATCTTTCTTGCAATTTGTTAGAAAAACTAATGTCAGGCTTATTAGTAAAATCCAGATAAATTTAACTTGTCTCATTTATTAAAGTGTAATTTTAATTTATAGAGGTCAGTAGATATTTACCTATATTTGTACTCAATAAAATCAAGTGTTTTATGGAATTATATAACGGACAAAACCTCATAGAGTTTGCTGAACGCTTCAAATCTAACGAAGAT
>Ga0307990_1002432_pt1 | contig 14896 bp, 8 predicted proteins | sample EllFjometagen129_FD_203168 | JGI IMG/M metagenome (GOLD analysis project Ga0307990, IMG submission 203168) | Marine microbial communities from Ellis Fjord, Antarctic Ocean - #129 | ecosystem: Environmental > Aquatic > Marine > Unclassified | place: Southern Ocean | collected 2014-10-08
TTTCAAATCTTAAATAATAAATGCCTTTCGGGTAAGTGGTTAAATTAATTTCATAATTAATCTGGTCAGTAAAATCTTTACAATAAACTAAACTTCCAATTGAATTATAAAGACATAATTTATAGTCATTATTTTTGGTGTTTTCTATTATGATGTTTAGTTTTCCTGTTGTTGGATTTGGAAAGATTTTTATTGTTGGTTCTGTGAACTTTTCTGAAACCTGCATATCACAAGGCTTAATTGTGATAATAACAGAATCCCTTGCTTCACAGCCAATGCTGTCTTCAACCAACACATAAAACAATTTTGAACCTATTCCAATTCCTGTAGAATCAATCGTTATAGTTTGAGTTATTTCGCCTGTTGACCACAAATAGCTTGAAAATCCGAGTCCGGCATCCAAAATAATACTTTCGTTATAACATATTCCTGTATCAGAAATTAGAGTTACTGATGGATTATTTACAAAAACAGTTATTGTGTCAGAATCAGCACAGCCAGCGCTTGTAACAGTTACTATATATTTTGTGGTAACTGCCGGACTTACTGAAATCGAATTAGTATTTCCACCATTACTCCACTGATAAGTATTTCCACCACTTGCATTTAATGTTACAGTTTCGCCAATACAAATAATTGTATCATTACTTACAACTGCTGTTGGCCCGCCAAGAACAGTAATTAATACGCTATCAAACGCATAGCATCCTGTAGTATTGTTTGTTACTTTCAAAAAGTATAGTGTACTTAAATTAGGATTTGCCAAAGGATAAGAAATTGAAGAATCGCTTAAACTCCAGGTAGGAAACCATGAGTATGAAAATCCTGATGTAGGAGAGCTTCCAATATTTACTCCCAAACCAACACATTGAATACTTTGAGCAGCACCTGCATTGGCAAAAGGAAGTGCATTTACTGTTATGCTTTGATTTATAGAATTTGAACATCCGTTTGCGTCAGTATAAGAATAAGTAATTGAGTGATATCCTACTCCGGCAGTTGTGGGATTATAAATATTTCCATTTATCCCTGTTCCACTGAAACTACCTCCTGATGGATTTCCGCTCAAAATAAATACAGAATCATTAAGACAACAAGCTGTTGGTAAACCAACAAAAGAAACCACAGGTAAAGCATTGACAACAACAGTTTGTGTATCTGTATTAAAACATCCGTTTGTATCAGGTGGACATGTATAAAATATGGAATGAGAACCAACAGCTGCAATAGCTGGATTAAAGGTATTCCCAACAATACCATTGCCCGAAAAAGTGCCATTAGTCGGAAAAGCTGAAAGTGTTGAAGCAGTTGAATTTAAACAATAGGAAGCTGAAAGTCCTGAAATGTTTACGAGCGGAAGATTATTAATAACTACATATTGTGTCTGATTATTAGAACATCCTGTTGTTAAGTCTGTATATGTATAAGTAATTCCATGAGTTCCTGATCCAGCAGTGGAAGGAGCGAAAATATTTCCACTAATTCCTGAACCACTAAAAACTCCATTTGCCGGTGTTCCATTCAAGCTAACAATATTAGAATTTAAACAATACTCATTTCCCAAACCAGAGAAGCTAACTATTGGTAAAGGAATTAATGTTAGTGTTATTGTATCACTAGTCATTCCACAAGGTGATAATCCTGATAAACTTAAAATCAGTTTAACAGAACCATTTGAAATATCTGTTGTACTTGGCGAATAAGTTGGGTTTTGAATATTTGCATTAGAAAAACTTCCACTACCTAATGTTGTCCAAATAAGTGAACTATAATTTTGTGCTAATGCAGAAGACAAAGTAAATGAAGTTGCACAAACACTTGTATCAACACCTGCAAAAGCAATAGGTAAAGGATTTACAGTTACGACAATTGTATCAGAATTTGAAAAACTATAAGGGTCAGTAATTGTTACAATATAAGTTCCGCTTGAATTTACATTTAAAGTTTGGTTTGTTCCAATAATGGTGGAAGAAGCTAATGTTTTCCATTGATACGTATAACCTGAGCCTGCATCAAGTGTTAGAGTATTTCCTGCACAAATTGTTGTATCACTGCCTAAATTAATTGAAGGTAAACCGCTAATCACTATATCATCCAATGCGACATCTGCATAATAACCATACGTACCTTTTATTGCTCTGAATCGAACTTTAATTATTCCACTATAAGCATTTAAATTTATAATTGCTTGCAGCCAATTTGCTGAAGACGACGTTTGCTGTTGACCGGTAATAGTATGAACATTATTTACCCATACGGCTCCATTATAAATATCAACATTTAAAGAGCCAATATTTGCTCCATACATGTGATACCAGAATTTTAATTTAGGCTGAATCACACTACTAATATTAATACATGGACTTACTAATTGAGCTATATTGCCTGTTGAAGAATTTATTACTTCTGTATAAATATAATTCCCTAAAGTTGACTGTGTTGTATGGTCGGCAGCAGGTCCTGTATTATTTGATGGAGTTAAGCCACTGTTTATTTCCCAAACATAAGGCGAAATACTATCTTGTTCCCATCCATTAGGAAAAGCAGACTGAGTACCACTAAGAAAATCCGTAACATAAGGGAAATTTGATGTTTGAGCATTTGTTATTGATACAGTATTTAAATTGTCATTTCCCGAATTTCCATCTGTTAGAATATTTGTTGAAACATTAAAAATATAAGTTCCTGGATTTGACATATTAAAATTGTTTGAAATTAAAACATTCATTGAACTACCCACTGCCAGACTACCATTTGCAATCTGTTTAGTTAATGTAGCTGAGACAATTCCGCTAACATTTACAGTTATTGTGGCAGTATCATTAGCAAAATTAATTGTTGCTGTTCCATAATTCTTCACTTTTACTTTTAATGTTTCCTGTGAAGAAAAACACTCTCCGTTCAGATTATGAATAAAAGTTGTAGGAGATAAATCAACCGGTGTAAAATCAAATTCATCTGCACCAATATCAGGATGAATAGAATCTCGAACTTGTCCATCTAAATCATATAAAACCTCCGACACAGGCGTTCCTAAATTATCTAATAATGGATTTCCAATATGATAATCTCCATTTGAATAAAACATTGGGTTCATGGAAACTGAATTTGAATCTAATCCGCTTAGGTTTTGCCAACCTGTAATTGATGTTGCATAGTTGTTACCATACTTAGCTATATAATTACCATTTGAAAATAATAAATTATAATCGGAAATATTGCTTTGATTTAAACATAACTCATAAGCTATACCAGTTGTGCTAGTATTTATTAGAATGTTGTTTTTAACAACAATATTTGATGCATTATTTGATGGAATTGAAATACATGGTTTCCAGCTATGCGAACAAATAGTATTATTTAGTATTTTAAATGATGATGATGGCCCATCTATTAATAATCCTATTCCATCTTGACAATCAATATAATTGTTTGCTATTAAATTAATATTTGGATAATTAATTTGATAAACATTTATTGCTAATGCATAGACATAAGAATTTGTACTTAATAATTTAATAATATTGCTCCTTATTTCAGCATGAGAATTACATACAATAACATTTGCATAACTTACAGTATATGATTCTGAAATTAAATTATTCCAAATTAGAATATTAAAATCACCAGAGGTTTTAATACCATTATAATATTGCTCTTCTATAATATTATTTGAGATTTCTATACCATAACTTTGACCATTATTACTATAAATTACAATACCTCTTAATCCCCTGTAGAAATAATTATAAGATATTTGAATATTCATATTTGTTAAAGAAGTGGTTGAAAACTCAGCATACAATAATGCTTCATATATATATGAAGTTATAGTTGTAGATGAAACACCAATAAAACTACAATGTGAAATCTCTATTGATGTATTTACTCCACTCAAAACAACAACATTGGAATAACCAACACTTCCAGTGGATTTTAATGTTAAATGTTTAAAAATAATATTATGAGCTGTGTTTAGTTTTACTGTAAAATTATTTGATGATGATGTTGGAGAATACGTTATTACAGCATCTGTACTATCTCCGGTTGCTCCAATAAAAGATATAGTATTTATTGCAGAACTACCACTAATTGCAGGAATTGTGATTTGCTCGTTATATGTACCTGAATCTACATAAAAAACAACTGGACCATTAATACCGGAAGTTGTTAATGCACTTACGGCAGCCGTAAAAGTTGAATAATTTCCAGTTGTTCCAATTGTGTATGTGCCGGATAATTGGGCTGAAATTACTGTTGGGAAAAGTAATAATATGAATATTAGAGTTTTTTTCATTTTTGAATATTTTTTTACATCCTAAAATCAATAACCTTCAGGAAATCTTATTAAACATAATTCCAAAGCTATAAATTTATCATTTCATAAAATCGTATTTTAGTCCAAGAGATAATGACATTCCATAATGTTTAGCTTTGCTATTTGAAAGGTATTCTGAATTTGAAAATGCAATAAAACTACGTTGATAGGCAAAGGATGAAAATAGTATAAGTTTGTCAGTTAATTTATAAGCACCACCTATTTCAATAAGCCCTACTAAGTCAAATCTTGTTGCTTTGTCAGTTACGTCTATAGTTTCTTTTCCTGCAAATTTATTATTTGAATTAATGATTGGACTTTCGTATTTTGCATTAATAAGAAATGATGGAGAAACGCCAATGTTTATAAAACCATAAATATTGCCTCCAATATTATAAGCTGCTTTAATTGGAACAGAAAAATAATCATAGTTGGATTTACATGTAACTTTTTGTCCTGATGGATTAACTAAATTGTTTATAAAGATGATGTCATTGGTAAACCCTCGCTGGTTATAAAAAAAATCCATACTAAATGAAAAATGTTTCATAGTCAAGTATTCATAAGTAAGTCCACTTGATAATCCGGTTCTATAATTGATATTACTTGGAAAGTTAGTTGAAGTAACATTCGTCCAATTTACACCTCCCTTAATTCCAATAAAATGGGTTTGTGCATTCAAATTCAAAGTTGTAATCAGTAAAATGATTAAGATTGCTTTATTCATTGTTTGTTATTTTAATAAACTTTATTTTTGCATGAATTAATAATCAGTCTGACTTATTTTTAAATCTTATTCCAATCGATAATGATAAAATGTGTGTTTTAAATTTTATTTCGTCAATATCTTGGTCTGTTTTGGGTTGATATGACCAGTCAGCTATGTCTTGACTGTATTTTAGTTCAGCTAAAAAAATGAGATTACGAATGCTGAATTTCTTACCAAAGCCAAAAGAAACATAATGTCCAAAAGAGCTATTTTTAGTTCTTAGGTCAAAGTTCTCATGCGTCAATTGAGTAATGTTTTTATTGTCCGGATAATTCAAGTAGTAAGACACTATGTCAATTTTATATTCAGATAAGAAAAAGTAAGATAAACCATATTGACCGAATAAATAGAAGTCATCATTATGGTATTTTATCAATAGCGGAATTTGAAGTCCATGAGAATTAATGTAATGATTTTTATGAGAAAAAATTTCCGGAATATAAGAGACAGTATATAGTGTTTGAAAACGTCTATTCAAGTATATATAGGTAGGTACAAATCCAAAACCAATTTTTTTTTTAATTAAATATTCTAATGAAATAGAACATGAAGTCCCAAAACCAGTTTTGCCTTTTTTGAAATCCATGGAATTTGAGCTTATTAAGATTATATCAGGACTAATTTTTGATGAAATCTCCCAATTTTGTGCATTAATTTGGAAGTAACTAATAAGAGTGATAATTAAAGTAAATAATAATTTCATTATCCTGAATTTAAGTTTATTGGGTTTTTACTATTTTCATTGTTTTTTGAAATCCGTTCGTTTGCAGTGAGATAAAATAAATCCCTGGTTTGAGTTCTATTCCTGAAAATTTTATCTGATAAGTACCTGCTTCATGCTTCGTTTTGTTTTTTAAATTATAAAGCGGCCTACCACAATTATCTAATATTGAAATAGTCACTCGATCAGATTCGGTTATTTGATATTCTATAGTTATTTTATCTAAAAATGGATTTGGGTAAATTTTAAGGAAGTTATTCGTATTTTCTTTTAATGATGTATCTGAAAGTAAAAGTATTTCAACTTCAAAATCCTTTATAATTGGTAAATAACCACCATCACTTGCCAATCGTCCCTGAGGAAATTGTGTACAGGTAAAAAATGGGTCTACATAAGCTCTGAAATTACCACTTGAACTAGGAGCAATTTGTGTTCCAGGAAGCAACTTAACACTGTTACCTGCATGAAATGTAATATTTGCATTTCCATTAATAATATAATTTCCAATAGGAACTGCAGTTGTTACATTTCGTCCAGCTTTAATTTGGTTCATTGCATTGTGAACTTCTGTCCCAGTTGAAACAGTTTGATTTTGAAAATATGCATCTTGGTCAAGAATGCTTAATACCGTGTAGTAAAACCGGGTATATGATGGGTATGTCGGTATCCATCCAATTGGCTGTCCTAAATAATCAAAACATTCATAAACATAAGTATAAAGCGTTGCACTTGTTGAAGTAATGTTCATTGCACCCATATAATAATTTCCAGTATTAGGATTGTCAAAAGATAAGCCATTGGCATATCCAATTATAGTAGCTCCTGAAGTAAAAGGATATGTGACATTTGCTTCAATACGATGCCATTTACTTAAATAAAGTCCTGCTGCAAGTCCAGTGCAACCACCAGTTGCCAATACCAATTTACAGTATTGCGAATTACACAAATTAGCTCCCTGATCAGAGCCTGATATATTTGAATATGTATTTATTTCATTACTAAATGCGAAACGAATAGCATTGTAAGCGTTTACTCTACCATATCCCATTTCATTATTCCAAGTTCCATTGGGATGACCAGTTGTAGGTGCATAACAATATGTTGCTACCTTATCACAACTTAATTCAAGTATTCTCCTCGCATCCTGTTGAGTAAGACAGCGATTGACTGAAAGAATTAATGCCATAACGCCAGCTGCATGAGGACAAGCAGCTGATGTCATACAAAAATCAGACATATAATCTCCTGTATTCTCACCATTATCTCCATGAATGTCTGTAGTGTAAATGTCATTATTACCTCCAGGTGCGACAACATCAAGACTTGAACCATAACTGGAATAAATTGTTCTTATATCAGTATTATAAGTAGCTCCTACCGTTATTACATTTTGGTTGTTTGATGGATAAGTAATAGTGGATGTACCATAATTTCCAGAAGAAAACAAGACTACACTTCCAAGTCCATTTCTACCCATGGTAACAGCATTGCTAATGGCTGCGTCAATGTATGGTGATGGGGGTACGTCTCCCCATGAGTTTGATAAAATATCTGCTTGTCCCTCATTCCATGCCCAATTAATTGCAGCTGCAGCTTCAATAGGATCAAATCCAGTAGTTGTCACATCAATACTAATGGGAATTATGGAACAGTCATAAGCGACGCCAGCAACTCCAATGGCATTGTTCCCTTCAGCACCTATTATTCCGGCACAAGCTGTGCCATGCCAATCATCAATGCCTATTGGACCCCCATTTGTTCCATTACCAGTTGCATCAAAACCTGAAACTAAATTGTTAATTAAATCAGGATGAGTTAGGTCAACTCCTTCATCAATTACTGCCACTCTAATATCGTCTCTACCTGTTGTAATCGTCCATGCTTCATCAACATCCATGTCTGCATCAATTGTTCCGCCGTTTTGTCCTGTGTTTTTTAAAGACCATTGTTCAGAATAATATTGGTCATTAGTATATAGCTTTGCCTTTCTTAGAAAACTTGGCTCTGAAAACTCAAATTTTCCAGTTTCAAAAAAGTAATTGGCAATTTGCAATGCGTTACCTATAGAGTTTTTATTTGTGTTAATTATGTATATGTTTTCATCATACTTATCTTGCCAGCCGATATTTGTTTTTGAAGAATTTATTAATTCTTCAAACTCTGAAAATGTTGTAGTTTCCTTAACCTTAACAATTAATTGATTTGTTAAGGCCATATCGATACAGCTTTTATAAGCATAGTATGGATTTGCATATTTAATTTTGCTGTTTTTATTTAGCTCTGTTATAATTTGTTTGAGTTCATTCTTTGTTGTATTTTCAATGAGTTCTACAATTACAAAATTGTTCCTGTGTGTTTGTGTTTCTTCAATAGGTTTTATTTTTGATGTTATTGAAATTGCCTTACTCTTAGATTCAAAAGATATATCTTCATTGAATTGCACAAGTATTTTGTCAGTCGAAATCTTTAATAATTCCTTTTCTCCTTTATAATAATAGTAGTTTTGTTGAGAAAAAGTAATACTCGTTAAGAGCATAAATAATAATGTAATTATAGATGTTTTCACGATTTTTAGATTTAAGTTATTAAATTTAACGAATAATATTTATAAGTTTCTACATTTAAAGTCTTCTGTTTTCAAATCATCTACTTGCTTCTGTAATTCAATTATATATAATGTCATTTCTTCAATTTTCTTAAGAAGCAAATTGTTCATCTCGCCCAATTGTGTGCCATTTTGTTTCATTTCCTCGGCATTTGGAATTTCAGGTAAATGTTTATTAGTTTTAATATACTGTTCTAACTCACTTAAGGAAAGAAGATTGTAATCGTCTTCAAAAACATAATCAGGGCAATAAACATTATCTACAACAATTTCACAAGCATGTATATTACCATATACATCTAGCTTATATATAGGAGATAGTGGTGGGGTCAATCCTATCCCAACATTACCAAACTGATCAATTATCAACATTTCATTTTCTCTATCATTTCTAAAATTGAAACCTCTAATTTCTGATTCAGTATAAAAATTTACTCCATCATTGTTTACTCCAACATTTAACACATAACCGCTAGTACTGCCACCAGTTAAAAATCTTATTTCTTGATTTCCTTCTTTAATATGAAGTCTTGTTTCAGGTTCTATCCCAATTCCTATTCCTACATAACCTGTCCAATTAACCACAAAAATATCATCATCATTAAATCTTTTTATTTCAAACATATTATGATATGAAGAAGTTATTGGAAAAGTCGGCCAAGTTCCGTTATCAGTAGATTTTAATGTTAGAAGTGGCTTATTTGATGAACCCATATGATTAGCTTTAACTTCCATTTTTGCGATTGGTGTTGAAGTGCCTATTCCGATATCACCTGTTACAGATATATTGCCTCCCATATCAAGATCATTTTCAATTTTTGTAGAGCCAAATACATGTAATTTGCTTTGAGGAGAATTTGTACCAATTCCAACATTTCCTGTTTGAGCTGAATATATGTCAGCACCCGATATAGTCCAACGACCATTATTAATATTTCCCAAACTTTCCCACTCAGTTTCATCATTATTAGTCCTTCTAATTAATATATCTCCAGGATCACCTTGGTAACCAGTTCCATCAATCAATTTCCCATTAAGATACAGAATATTACTAGCAACTGAACCTTGTACATCTAATTCATACTGTGGGGTAGTAGTATTAATTCCTACTTTACCATCTTGTACGAAAAATATTGGCGGTGGCGGTGGTTGTTGACCATTTGGATTAAATCCAATCGTAAAGGAATGATCGTAATTATTATTTGGGTCATTTAATATAGTAATATCTGCGCCAAAAACAAAAGCATTTGATGCGTCTATGTTAAGGTTTTGACCAAAACCAAAAGAATTATTACAGTCTGATATTTCTCCTATTTTAATATTGTTACCAAAACCATAAGAATTCACAGCTCCAAAATCAATTGTTCCTAATGTAATTTCAGAACCAAATGCAAATGAACTCTCATATCGCGTTATGCAATTTAATCCGGCTGCTAAACTCCAATCCCCTAATGCTTCTGAACTTTCGCCAAAAGCAAATGATGCCCTTCCAGTTGCAATTGTGTTTATTCCAATAGCGCTTGAATACTCAGGTGCGTCATTGGATGTTGTGCCATTTTCATGAATTCCCTGAGACATTAAATAATTGCATACAAGCAATAAGGTTACTGATAATAATAACTTTAGTTTTTTCATAATTTTTTTGATTTTAATGATTAAATTTTAAACTTATTTGTAATTTCTTCTCCTAAATTTTTCAATTTTCTTACATATACATTTATACGAATCATCACTATTGTTATTTTCTATTTGTATTTTCATTATATTTTCATTATATTTTCATTATATTTTCATATAATCTTATTTATTAGTTTTGTAAAGATATAAAAAATTTATAATATAAATCCAAATTATTTTCATAATATTTTTATCTAATTCATTAAATTTGCTTATAATAGCTTTCATTGTTGTCTTTTTGGTCTAAAAAAAAACTTACAAGTCTAACAAAATAATAAAAATTAATTACATTGTTATCTAGTCTTTTCAATTTCTTAATAAATAAACGATGTGGTTTAAATAAAAATCAATTAAAGAAATTAGTATTCCTGTTTTTATTCAATATCAAAGATTATTACTATTTTTGCTCCCTATTAAAAATATATATAATTATAAAACATGTTTGATAATCAGGGAGAACATAACGAAGAACCCAGTAAAGAATTGCTTGCACGATTTGAAAAGATGTTAGTTCAAAGTGAATGTTATTTTTTTGACATTGATGAATTTGAAGATATTATAGAATATTACTTTGAAAGAAATAATATAAAGAAAACCAATATTGCCTTAAATTTTGCTCTTGAACAATATCCTCATTCAACAATATTTCAATTGAAAAAAGCTCAAGTTCTCGCTTCAACAAACAAAACCGAAAAAGCTCTGGAAATACTTTCGAAAGTTGAAATTTTAGAACCAACAAATACCGAAATATTTATTACTAAGGCAAATATATTCAGTCAATTAAAAGAATATAAAAAAGCCATTGAAGAATACAAAAAAGCTGTTACTGAATCGGAAGAAATTGAAGAAATTTATAATAATATTGCTTTTGAGTATGAAAATTTAGGCAATTATGATAAAGCTATTCAATATCTTAAAAAGGTTATAAAAATCAATCCCAATAACGAAAGTGCTTTATATGAACTTTTGTATTGTTATGAGATTTCTGATAATAATGATGAATGTATAAATTTTTTCCAAAAAATTATTGACAAAAATCCATATTCTAAGTATGCCTGGTTTATTATAGGCTTGTCTTACAACAATATTTCATTATTTGAAAAAGCTATTGAATCCTATGATTACGCAATAGCAATTGACGAAAATTTTAGCTCAGCATATTTTAATAAAGCAAATACTTATTTTAATATGAAACAATACGAAGATGCTGTTGTTTCATATAAAGAAACCCTCAACAATGATGATGATGCCGATGCTTTAACTTATTATTTTATTGGTGAATGTTATGAGAAACTAAAAGATTTTGATGCTGCAATTATTAATTATAATAAAGCTATAGAAATTGATAAAAACATCTCCGATGCATGGATAGGAATTGGAGTAATTTATGATGAACTCGGAGAAAGCAAAAAAGCATTTACATACATAGAACAAGCGATTAGTATCGAGCCTTTAAACTCAGAGTATTTATACATTTTAGGTGATGTCCAATACAAAGCCGGACAATATGAAGAAGCAATAATTTCTTTTAAAAAAGTTAGCGAACTTGAACCCTTAAATGATGAAATTTGGCTTGATTATTCCGAAACTTATGTTAAAACTAATAATATTGAACAAGCTATAGAAATTATCGAGGAAGGTATTAATGAACAGCCTCAAAATGCTGATTTTTATTATAGGTGTATTGCATACCTAATTCAATCGGGGAAGCATCAGGAAGCATACGAAAAACTTGAACTGGCTATGCAAATTGATTTTGAAAAGCACAATAATATTTTTGAATATAACAAAGAATTAAAAAATAATTCGAATTTGATTGAAATAATAGAATCATTTAAAACTAAATAAAAAATTAACAATTGTTTTTAAAGAATTTAATGATTTAAATTATTTTAACCATAAAAGGAATATAAGAAAATATAAGTTTTTGCTTAACATTTTTTTTAACCATATCCATACGGACTTCCTTAGGTTGTAAGAATTATAAGAGAATATAAGTTTTTTGTTTAGCAATTTAATAATATAACAATTTAGCAATTTATTTTTTTTAACCATAGTAAGAATTATAAGAAAATATAAGTTTTTGTATAACAATTTAAATAAATAAAATAATATGAATTTTAATCTATCTTATATCCCTCAAAGACCCGAAAAGCCAAGAAAATCAGGTGTTATAATGGTAATGGACAAAGGTTTGAGTGTTAGGCAAGCAGAAGACCTTGTTGACTCAGCCGAACATTTAATTGATTTCGTAAAATTAGGTTTTGGAACTTCAGCGATAACCAACAAAGTAAAAGAAAAGGTAAAAATTTACCGTGATGCAAATATTAAGGTTTATGTTGGTGGAACACTTTTCGAAGCTTTTTTAATCAGGGATATGTTTGATGATTATATTAAAATTCTTGAGAAATTTAATCTTGATGCTATTGAAGTTTCTGATGGTTCAATGTGTATTGAGCATAGTAAAAAGTGCGGCTATATAAACCAATTATCAAAAAAATATACTGTCTTGTCAGAAGTGGGTTGTAAAAGTGCTGATATTAGTCTTTCGGATGATTTATGGGTAGATGAAATGCAAAAAGAACTTGAAGCCGGTTCTTTTAAAGTTATTGCCGAAGCACGAGAAAGTGGAAGTGTTGGAATCTACGATGCTAATTGCAATGCTAATGAAACTTTGATAAACAAAATTATTAAGAAAGTTGGTTCCGATAATATTCTTTGGGAAGCACCTCTGAAATCACAACAAACATGGTTTATTAAAAACTTTGGTGCAAATGTTAATCTTGGAAATATTGCTCCTAATGACGTGATTCCATTAGAAACTTTACGTCTTGGACTTAGGGGAGATACATTTTTTGATTTCCTTCCTGCTGAATTTCAAAAATATAAAATTATATAAATGAAAGGATTTGCATCATTATTTGCAAAAGGTTTTGCTATGGGTGCAGCAAATGTGATACCCGGAGTTTCTGGTGGCACAATTGCTTTGATAACAGGAATTTTTGAAAGATTAATAAACTCAATAAAATCCTTTAATCTCAAAGCTATCAAACTTCTTTTCGCTGGAAAATTCAAAGAATTTGCAATTCATACTGATTTGTTTTTCCTTGTAATAGTTCTAACTGGAGCCGTTATTAGTGTGTTTTCTCTTGCCTTTTTATTAAAATTCTTATTTAAGTTTTATCCTATTTATATCTGGTCTTTTTTCTTTGGATTAATTGTAGCTTCTGTTTATTTTGTTGGAAGAACAATAAGTAAAATTAATTTTGGTGTTGTTGGATTTTTTGTTCTGGGAACATTGATAGCAGTATCAATTTCAGTATTAACTCCTGCAACAGAAAACAATTCCTTTTTTTATTTGATACTTTGTGGAGTTGTAGCAATTTGTAGCATGATTTTACCCGGACTCTCAGGTTCTTTTATTCTTATTTTATTAGGAAACTATCAGTTAGTGATGATTAACTCAGTTAGTACTTTAGATATTGCAGTTTTGTTTCCTGTTGCAATTGGTGCTGTTGTTGGTTTAATAGCATTCTCTCATTTGCTATCATGGGTTTATAAAAAATATAAAGACCAAACTATTTCACTTCTTACAGGATTTATTCTTGGCTCTCTTGCTATTTTATGGCCCTGGAAAAAATCTTACGATGTTGAAGATGGTTTAATTCTTACAAATAAATTCGGAGCTTTTATTGATTCATCAGGAAATGTTTTGAAGGATATAAAAGTTTATCATTATAAACAATTTTTGCCGGAATCATTTTCAACGGTTATTGTTTTTGCTGTTGTGTTGGCGATAGTTGGCTATATCTCAATTTGGCTGATTGAAAAATTTGCTAAAACAAAATTGAGTATTTAAAAATAGTAAGCAGTAGGCAGTAGGCAAATGGCAAACTGAGTAACCAGAAACGAGCACCGAGCTACGAGTAAAAATTAAACAGTTTTTCTATGAAACTTTTTGGACTAATCGGTAATCCATTAACTCATTCCTATTCAGAAAAATATTTTATTGAAAAGTTTAAAAAGGAAAATATTAGTGATTGTGAATATCGATTATTTCCTATAAAATCTATTGCTCAGCTCCCAGATTTATTGAAAAATAATCCTGATTTATTGGGATTGAATGTTACAACTCCTTTTAAAAAAGAAGTGCTTAACTACATTGATGAACCTGACATAATTGTTAAGGGTATCGAAAGTGCCAATACAATTAAAATTGAAAAAAAACAAGGCAAATTTTTCCTGAAAGCTTATAATACTGACATTTATGGATTTTATCATTCCTTTCAACCATTACTGAAAACTTATCATAAAAAAGCATTATTGTTAGGAACAGGAGGAGGAGCCAGTGCAGTTGAATTTATTTTGCAATTATTAAAAATTGAATATTTGATTGTTTCCCGAACTCCAACCAAAAAACAGATTTCTTATGATGAAATTGATAAATCAATAATTCAAAATCATCAGCTAATAATCAATGCTACCCCTGTTGGAACATTTCCAAATATAAATCAAAGTCCTGAAATTCCTTATCAATTTCTTACTTCAGAGCATTTTTTATTTGACCTTGTTTACAATCCTTCCGAAACGGAATTTCTTAAGCAAGGAAAAAAGCAAGGAGCGAAAATTCAAAACGGGATGCAAATGTTAAAACTTCAGGCAGATAAGGCATGGGAACTCTGGAATAAATAAAATTTATTTAGATTTTTTGGTTTAATTGAAATAAACTGGTTGCTAAAATAGGGGTTTATGTATTGTTATAAAGAAAGTTAAAGTATGTTTTTTATTTTTACAGATAAAAATGAA
>Ga0307990_1002434_pt1 | contig 14883 bp, 9 predicted proteins | sample EllFjometagen129_FD_203168 | JGI IMG/M metagenome (GOLD analysis project Ga0307990, IMG submission 203168) | Marine microbial communities from Ellis Fjord, Antarctic Ocean - #129 | ecosystem: Environmental > Aquatic > Marine > Unclassified | place: Southern Ocean | collected 2014-10-08
GTTTTGCCCCAAAGGAAATTATTGAGCTGAAAAAAAGCAAATCTACTGACCTTGGATTGGGGAAAAATATTCTACGGACGGAAACCGCAGCGGTTGCAGGGGTATCGTTGCTAAATTTCCTGTTTGAGTAAATAAAATTTTCTTTATCTTTTACAAGTACTTACAAATACCTCTCGCGGAAAACTCATTTTTTTTTCATTTTTTTTCATTTTTTCCTAAAGCTTTGAAAACAATTGCCGATAATACATATTGGACGCAATGAAAAGCGTTCTTAGGTTCGATTGCATATCTATTATCGATTCTCCAGTGTGACGAAAAATAAGTTTAGGGCTAGTGGTCTGAGACCATGGTCGACAGCCCGGTTTGACCCCTGCGTGTTCATTGATAAACCGCAAGGGATGGACCGGAGTTTGTCCAAATGCGTTCTCGATAACACAATTCAAAAAACACCACTGGCCAAGGAGGATCGATATGCCAATACGAATCACAAGCAATATAGCGTCCATAAATGCCCAGCGAAATATGGGTAAAAATCAGTCAGGCATGAATACTGCCCTTGAACGGCTTTCATCAGGATACAGAATCAACCGGGCCGGCGACGACGCCGCGGGCCTGGCCATTTCAGAAAAACTACGATCAAACATTCGCGCTCTCACAAGGGCTTCCACCAACGCTTCAGACGGCATCGGCATGGTTCAGGTCGCAGAAGGCGCCATGTCCGAAATCCACGAGATGCTTGTCCGCATGAAAGAGCTGGCCGCGCAGGCCGCCACCGGAACCGTCGGAACCACCGAACGTGGGTATCTAAATCTGGAGTACCAGCAACTCAGGACAGAAATCACTCGAATCGCCGACTCCACAAAGTTCAATGAAACTCTGCTTATCAACGGATCGCTGAATGTAAAAATCCAAATCGGGTTAAGCAGTGGCAGCGCAGATTCCATCACGATCTCAATTTCCGATGTTGACGCAACGTCGCTGTCTCTGACAAGCAGTATTTCCACGGTCACCAACGCTCTGCTCGCGATGAACACATCCACAACGGCAGTTGGAACCGTGGCTCAACGAAGAGCATATCTGGGCGCAACGCAGAATCGACTCGAATCGGTTATCTCCAACATCGACAATGTTGTGGAAAACCTCACCGCGGCCGAAAGCCGTATCCGTGACGTGGACATCGCCAAAGAGACGGCGGACCTTACCAAGTACAACATACTTGTTCAGGCGGGCGTTTCGGTACTAACGCAAGCAAACCAATCACCGCAAATTGCCATCGCCCTTCTCCAGGGATGATGGGTTCGGGGACAACTCTACCGACTCTCCAGATTACAACGACCGGACTTTTTAGTCCGGTCGTTTTTTATTATAAATACTCTGTTTAGATTCTTTGAAATGCGACGATCACAAGCGGCAAGGATTTCAGATCATTTGCCACGCGCCCGGCCGGACCAAAGCCCGGTATCCAAACGATCCCGCGTTCATCGCAGATGATGGGGATTGTCCATCTTTGGTCGGCAGGTATTTTGGCGTCAATGAACATGTCGGAAAGCTTTTGCACGCCGGGCGATCCAACTCTTTGATATGCGTCCGCCTCTTTTTTGGCGCGTATATGCAATCGGCCAACAATCATGGCCGGATCCAAAAGGGCCACATCGGGCCCCGGTTGCTCAAGATCACACCGATTGACGGCGACACGGGCGTGAATCGTTCCGATACCCTTAATCCTCGTTTCACCGGGAACAACCAGTACGCACTCCGTCAGCAAAGGCTCTTCATGATTTATTCTTTGAAAGATTAATGAGTTGTAACGGCGTCTGGCCAGCCATCCCACACCGATTTCCGTGATGGAGGATGGATTTGATGAACTGATCGATCCATCGATTCGTTTTATCATTTTCAAATCCGGCAGCGCGCCGGTGAGATGAAGCACCACTTCGCGAATCAGCAGAAAGCGCCGGCCTTGAGATAGCTTCCTCACGTCATCAAGGGCCAAGGCGCCGCCGCCATCCATTTCATGAAAGAAAGCTTCTCGGTCTTTAGCGGAAACCTCACTGAGCACTTCATCTTCAAGGCGGCGAAGTTCCGCAATCCTGGCAAGCGCCGCGGACGACCCCGGCAATATTTCTTCGCACACCGGCAAAAGCCTTAGCCTCAGAGCGTTTCGCACGAAAGACTCATCGAGATTACTGGAATCGTCAACGTAGGCGATATCATGCTTCGCGCAATAAGCATCGATCATCTTGCGAGAGGCATGCAGCAAAGGTCGAATAATTTGCCCGGCCACCGGACGGATGGCGGACAAACCTTTGGAACCTGAACCTCTCAAAGCCCTGTACAGAACAGTTTCCGCTTGATCGTTTAGATGATGCCCCGTGGCGATTTTATTTGCACCCGCTTCTTTCGCCATCTTCCGAAAACATTTATATCGTTCGCGCCTGGCGGCGTGTTCAATTCCGCCTGGGTCCTCACGCAAAACTTGCGTATCCAGGCAAATGCCGTGAAAGGGGATTTTTGATTTTTCACACTGCCCGCAGACGAATTCGGCCTCGGATTCCGACTCCGACCTCAGGCCGTGATCGACGTGCCCTACAACAAGTCTCATTGAGAAACGAGGCGAAATTTCGGTTAAGACTCTCACCAGCGCCATGGAATCCCGGCCACCCGAAACGGCCATAAGAATCACATCGCCGGGATGAATCATCCCATAGCGCCGAATTGTCCCAATAACGTTTTGCGTGAATTGATCGTCGCCCAAATTCCAGACACCTGCACTTTTAAGGACAAAATTGGCCGGAAGCGAGATTTCCCGGTTCCAAGGGTCTCAAGAAGTCATATTCTCGCCTGTCCAAGAAATCCTCGCAACGATTTTTCCGGGTAGAAGCTATTTCTCAGCCGCCCGTCTCGGCGATGATAAATCGGCATCCGATCCCTTCGTCGCGGGCAATGAAGTGAAGATTGAGAAGGCGGCGTTTCTTCTTATAATAAAACATGTGCCCTTTCGCCTGATCTTCGACGCCGGCAGTCAACTCCCAATGAAAAAGCACCATCTGTTGTTTGTAGAACTCCATCACCTGTTCCATCTCCGTCGTGGACGAATATGTCAGTTTATACCCGCCTGGACCATATTCCCGGGCAATCAGCCGTTTCGCCCCGAAGATTGGAACATCAGCCGGAGGAATCTTCGTCATTTCACTTTTGCAAGCGCAAAGCAGCCCGACCATTAAAATGATGGTGACAAATCCGGCTTGCATTGCGTGGCTTTCGCCGATGGTTTTCCTAGTGCGTCCCAACTGTGGCAAAGGCGCCTCCAATTTGAAACAGACTAACGAACAATGGCCGATCATGACAAGGCCTAATGGGAGAGAAGATAGAAGTTAGAAGATAGAAAGCCGCAAAACTTTTGAGCGAAGGACTGAATTGTTTTTTGACGCGCCGAGATTTTCGACTAATGTGTCGTTTGAAGATGAAAGACGCAACGCGCGAAATATGCGGGACATCATGGAACTGTCGTTCAAATCCAAAATCCAAACGCAACGCTAAGGGCATCACGCAAATGATGAAATTCTTTCAATCGATTTTCAATGAATTTCAAATCGGTTTCTGCGTGGTTTCAAAATGCGGCGAGCTTTTTCGAATCAGTGAATACAACGAAGTATTCCTGAAACTCGTTGCGAAAAACAAGCTTTCGGATCAGCCGTTGGTATTGAGCGCACTGTCGACGCATTTATTTGAAGGCGATTACTCGCCAGCCATTGCAAGCGCATTGAAAACAAGCACTGCATTTCCTGTCGAAATATTCCGCAGGCAAAGTGAATCGGAATCGAAACCGCCGAATGCGATCATCTCCATTTTGCCGAGCCGCCATCAGCATTCAGACGAAGTATTACGACATTTGGAACTTCGAGCGCTGCCCCTGCCCAATGACGGTTTCGGGCTATGCGCAAGGGATGTCGCCACCCTTACTCAAAAGCAGCAGCAAATCGTCTCACAAAAACTTGAAGGCATCGGACTTCAGGCTCAGGGTATCGCACACGACTTCAACAACCTACTGTCGGGAATTCTCGGCATAGCCTCCCTGGCGCGCATGAAAAGCGACCTGGATGAAACAATGGCGCAAACTTTGGACGACATCATACGTATTTCGGAAAACGCCAAGGGCCTATCGGAAAAACTATTATCCCACGGTCACGGGAAAATCGGCCACGAAACTCCTTTCGATATCGAGCCGATTGTTAGCGACATGCTCAAGGTCGTCAAAATGGGAATTGCGCACGGCGACCGAATCCAATGCTGCGTGGCCAAGGGAAATCACTTTATGAAAGGCGACCCTGGTGAAATCAGCCAGGTGATTCTTAATGTTTTCAAGAACGCCGTGGAAGCCATCGACTTAAAAAAGGGCAAGGTGTTTATCGAACTTCACACAGACAGGATCGGTTATTCTAACGGGGCCGGAGAAATCCAACTTCGGGTTAGAGACGATGGCGTCGGCATGGATTCCAAAACAATGGGTCAAATGTTCAAACCCTTTTTCTCCACAAAACGACCTGGTCGCGGTCTTGGCATGACAGTGGTTGACACTCTTGTTGAGAAACACGGAGGCAGCATCAAAATTGATTCGGCAGGCGGCCAGGGGACAACCGTCAGCATAACCTTTCCCGCAGCCTTGTCCCCGCAGCCCAGAGATGTGCCGACGGCCCTATCCTCTCTCGGCGGTCGAGAGATGATCATCATCATCGATAGCGATCCTGCTTTCACAAGCGCCACTGCTGACTATTTGCAACGTTACGGATACATTGTCCATGGCTTTGCCGATAGCGCCGCAGCTATGAAACACATCGGTCGGGAGGAGGCGGGCACAACAAATGTGATAATCTGCGAACTGCCGCAGCCGGAAAAAAGTTCCGGAGAACTGGCCATCCACCTAATCGAAACAGCCCCACTGGCGAAAATCCTATTGACCGGCGGCGCTGGCGACGTTTTAGATGTTGCGGACATACTAAACGAAGGTCTGGCGGATTTTATACAAAAGCCCTATACCCCGCGCGAACTAATTGCTAAAATGCGCCGGATGCTGGACGAAACCGATATGCACATAACCGATAACACAAATTTAAGCGACGGGTAGAGTCATGATTGATCTCATGAGTCAGGTGCCGAAAATCAAAGCCACGACGAACTTCGAGGACATCGCCACTCCACTCACCGAACTGGAGATAAATATTATCTCTCGAGTCAACGGCCTCATCTCATTTGGCGAGATGAGCGAGAGACTCGGGATACCGCCAGACGATCTCAGTCATGCCGCCGTGAAATTCCTGCAACATGACATCATTTTTTTCGACAACCCTCAGATCAAACAAGATCTGCTCCAGCAGATTGAAACCGAAGAGGTCGCCGAAACCCCCGAGAGCCAGACGCCCGAGGGCGAAATCGATAAGCCCGACCACGCCGTCCAAGGCGCAGTGGTCAAGTCCGTTAAATCGGGCGAGTGGCACGTCAACTCAATTTTCCCCATAATCATCAAGCACAACCAAGCCAAGGTTTCCGGCATTTTAAGGGTATTCAATAAGAAGGGAGAAAATATAAGCCTCTTTTTTGAAGAAGGCGAGTTGATCCAGGTCCAAGGCAACCCCTTCGATCCCGGCCATTGCCTTGGGCGAATACTTCAGCGAGCGGGGCGTTTAACCAAAGACAAAGTTATCGAATCTTTGAAGCGCACAAAGGTATCCGGTCGAATGCAGGGCGAAGAACTCATTCGCATGGGCGTCGTCAGAAGAACGGCGCTACCGGAGATTCTGCTCAAACAGATCGAGTTCAAACTTCGGAATATTCTCATTTGGAAACAAGGTCGATGGGAATTTTACGCCGTTCCCGAACTTGTTACCAAAGTCAACAAAATTGACATCGCTCTGCCGCGTCTTCTGTTCAACGTCATATGGAAATACTACGATTTCGAGAGGAACTACAACTTCGATCGCCAACTCAAAAGCAAGTTCATCGGCTTAAACAAAGACGCGCCGTTCCCGGCCGAAGCGCTAGCCCTGACCGAGAACGTTGAAACCCTTTGGGAAGTCATGGAAAACAAGGACAATCCTTTTCAACGTCTCGTCATTGTCAGCAAGATGAATCCCGATTCCCTGGCCAAAGTGGTATGGGCTCTCAATATGGTCAATATGGTCCTTGTTTTGGATTCTCCCAGGATTTCCGCCCGCGACATTCGCATCAAAAAGCTCTCCGAGCGCCTGCGTTTCATCAGTCGAGAAAACCACTTCGACGTTGTCGGAGTTCACTGGACATCCAACTCCAAGGATGTCAAGGAAGCCTACAAAAATTCCCACGATGAGCAGGTTCAGCTCATGGAAGACTCCACCGGAACCGAAGCGGCCCTTCGTGAGCAACTCATCAGGTCCATGGTAAAAGGTTATGAGGTCATCAAATCAAAAGACACTCGCGACCAATACAGAAAGGACGTGTATGACGACCTATACATCGAATACACATCCGACCTTTTTCGCATGAAGGGCGAAAGTTATCTGTTCACGAAAGAGGATAACATCGCCTCCATCCGGGAGATGGAGAATGCCCTGGAGATATGGGACAAAAACGAGGAGTATTACTGCGTTCTCGGCATGGCCATTTTCATGGAGAATTATCCGAGAAACACCAGGGAATACTCAGAAGGGCGCACCATCCTTCTCAAGGGTTATCGGGGCGCGCAAAAGACGGAAATCGCCAACATCTGCATGGGCATTATGTATCGCGAAGAAAAAAAGAACGTGAACGCCATAGACCATTTTGAAAGAGTCTTAAAGATCAACAAGAGAAACAGGTTCGCCAAAGTCCTCATCGAGGAAATTAAAACCGGCAAAGGCTCCGAAGATCGCGATCAGGCGATTAAGGAATTCCTCGAACGCGAAACCGACATCGATAAAAAATTCAATAAGAAATTCGATAAGAAAAAGAAAAAGAAGTCGCTCTTTTAGAGCCGTATCAAGTCACCAGGTATGAGGATCATCCTCTGCGTTCACTGGAATGAGATAGCCCGTATTAGGCAAAACGGCTATCGGCGCATCATAACCATGTCGCGACTGCGCCAAATCCAGGGCTACCGATAAATTTCCGGCATCATCAAAGAAAGTTTTTTTTACCTCGCCTGCCGCAAGCTCACTGACCAACACGCAGTGCGCCCCCTTCGGCAGATAGCGCGTGAGTGTATGCCGGTAAATGATCTCATTGACGGCGTGCAGGTCGCCGACGCCCTCCTCGCACGGGCCGCAGACGATAAGCGTTCCGCCGGACGCGACAACCTTCGCGGCAATCGCAACGGCTTTAGTGATCTGGTAGATGTTCAAGGAAGTCGGCGCCGCGACGCCCGCCACAACGATTTCGGCGCGCTGAACGGGCATCTGGCCGATTTCACGCACTGTCGGCACAAGCGCTCTGTGCGCGTCGATGAAATGGCCGTAGGCGGCATCCGCCAATTCGCCGTCGCCATTTGTCGCAACATTCAGGATGACGAAACGGGGAAGCGCCGCCGCCAGGTCTTCCTGGTTTTGCCGCGCAACATTTCCCGCCACGATGCCAAGCCGTGAACGCGGATGATCGCGCAGTGCATGGTTGGCGGCGATGGACTCGCTTGAGGCGAGACCGGGCACGATGGATTTCGCGCCGCCGGTGAAGCCCGCAAAATAGTGGGGGCTGACTGCGCCAAGCCCTAAAACTACATCCGCGCATGTTGCCGCGCTGTTGACCGCGCACGACAACCCCATCGCGCCTTTCAACGCCGCATGGCTGCTGTCGTCTTTGGCGTCGTGATGAATGACGCGAAAACGTTTTTCCCAATCGCCCGAAAGGTTCAAGCGCGAAAGCGGCCCGGCGGGATGTTTTCCGTAGGCGACGACAAGGCAAATGTTTTTATCCGGGACATGCGCGAGCTGCGCCGCCGCCATGCGCAACATGAGCTGCCGGGGCATGCCCCTGGTCATGTCGGAAATGACGATGGCGACGCGGTCCGTGGATTTCACCAGATCGCAAAGCCTCGGCGCATTGACCGGATCCGCAAAGGCCCGCGCGATTTCGGAGGCCGGATCGGGCGCCGCCGGAATATCTCGCGGCGCATAAACATCTCGAACGCTTAACCCTGAGGGCAGATCAATATACGTGTGACCGTAACGAATTGCCACGGCGAAAGGTTTAGACATGGCCAACCAACAGGACGACGCTTTGGCCTTTGACGATTATGGAGGGTTCGTCCGCCATTTGCCCGGTCAATTCCGAATCAAGAAAATCATCCGGCGCTACGCGAGAGGTGTCGATAACGCGCGCCCAATGACCGCCGGAAGGCATCTCGGGCAGCGTGAAATCCACGTCATTTTGCTCCATATTCAGGACCATCAGGACATCGTAATCAAACAGGTTTTCTCCGTTCCTTATGTCCCCCCCGTTTAGTACGAAAGCCAAAAAGCGGCCCTTCGGATTATGCCAGTCCGGCAGTTCGCCACCGGCGCCAAACCAGGCGATATCCAGCGCTTTCATATCATCCACCGCCGTGCCGTCCAAAAATCTCCGGCGTCTGAAAACCGGATGACCCAGGCGTAGCGCAATGAGCTTCTTCATAAAAGAATGAAAGTCAGCGTTTTTTTCCAAAAGCCCATAATCGAGCCAGGAAATTTCATTGTCCTGGCAATAGGCGTTGTTGTTGCCGGATTGCGTTTTGAGCATTTCGTCCCCGGCAGCGATCATGGGCACGCCCTGGGAAAACAGCAGAATGCACGCAAGGTTTTTCGCTGCCCGAAGTCTGCCTTCAATAATTTTGCCATCCGCCGTCGGTCCCTCAACCCCGCAATTAAAGGAGAAATTCTCATTCGTTCCATCTCGATTTTCCTCCCCATTCGCTCCGTTGTGTTTCCGTTTGTATGAGAGAACATCATTGAGGGGGAAACCGTCGTGGCAGGTCACGTGATTTATCGAACTTTCCGGCCCGCGTCCGCCGAGCTTAAACAGGTCGGAACTGCCGGTCAGGTGATATCCCATCAGCGCAAGCTGAGCTTCGTCGCCGCGAACGAAACGCCGGACCGAATCACGGAAGCGCCCGTTCCACTCGGCGAAACCCACGGGAAAGCCGCCTTGCCTGAAACCGCCTTCGCCAAGGTCCCAGGGCTCAACGATCATCTTCACGCCGCGCAGGACCGGGTCCTGCCTGAGAGCCATAAAAAATGGCGCCGCCGGATCGAAGGAATGTTTCGGCCTGCCCAGCGTCACACCAAGGTCGAAACGGAATCCGTCGACCCCGCATTGCGTCACCCAGTAGCGCAGGGAATCCGTCGCCATGCGCAAGACATCAGGATCGCCCAGGTTCAGCGTGTTGTCGCAGCCCGTATAATCAGTGTAATAACGCCGGTTGTCTTCGCGGAGCTTATAATAGACCGCGTTGTCGATTCCGCGAAACGCGATGTTCGGACCGAGATGCCCACCTTCGCCGGTGTGGTTGTAAACCACATCCATGATGACTTCGATACCTGCGCGATGACACTCGCGCACGAGCGTTTTGAACTCACGCACCTGCTCACCGCGAGTCGCGGCGAAGCGGGAATCAGGGGCGAAATATCCGATGGTGCTATAACCCCAGTAATTCGTCAGGCCCGTTTCAACGAAATGCAGTTCATCCACGCATTCCTGCGTGGGCAAAAGTTCCACCGCGTTTACGCCCAGGTCTTTTAAGTACGGAATCTTTTCGACAAAACCCAAATAGGCGCCCGGTTTGTCAACGCCGCTGGATGGATGCGCCGTCATGCCCTTGAGATGAACCTCGTAAATAACAAGATCATTCATGGAAATCCGCGGCTTGCCGACGCCCTGCCAATCGAAAGCATCGTCTGTCACAACGCATTTCGGCGCGAAGGCGTCGCTGGCGCGATCATCCATAACGGAGTCGTCGCCCTTCTCGCGCACGTAGCCGAAAAGCGCTTCATGACGCAGATCGGGCTTGTGCGTAATCGCCTTGGCATAGGGGTCGATCAGCAATTTGTTGGGATTAAAACGATGCCCCTTGCGCGGATTCCAAGGGCCGTGCACGCGATACCCGTATAATTGCCCTGCGCCGACGTCGGGAACGAACTCGCCCCATACGAAGTTGCCGCAATTTTTCATGGCGATCACGCGCGACGGCTCGGACGCATCATCGGCATCGTACAGGCAAAGGCTGACGCCGGTGGCGTTGCGGGAAAACAGGGCGAAGTTGACGCCCCCTTCAATAATCGTTGCTCCCAGAGGATCGGCGAAACTGTTTGCGGGCGATGGTGTGTTCATGATGTCAGTTTTGGCTTTCGTTCCGAGCGAAAAGCCAGTTGCGAAGCAAATTCCAGGATTTTTCTTCCTCTCGCCTCCCAAGTCCACTCGGCGGCCAATTTCAGAGCGGCCAAATGTTTGCGTTTGTAGAGGCTGTCGTCCGTGAAAAGCTGCGTAATGGCCTGCGCCATTGACTCTGCGTCGTCGGGCGTAAAAAAGGCCGCCGAGGAATCATCTTCAAATATTTCGCGAAAGACCGGCAGGTCCGGCACAACCGGCGCAACTCCTGAAGCCAGGTAATCGAAGACTTTCATGGGGCTGGAGACGTAGCGATTGAAAAACACATCCACCAGGGGGACGGCGCCCGCCCGGCATCGGGCCAGGTGCTTATGCAGTTGCGAGGGATAAACAAACCCGGCGAAATCCACGCGATCTATCACGCCCACGTTCCGCGCGATTTCGCGTATCGGTTCGGCCAGACGATCACGACCGAAGATCAGTAGCCTCACCCTTTCGGGCAATTTATCGAGAATTCGCACAAGTCCGCCCACACCCTTGTGTGGGTCCAGCGAACCGACGTATGCAATGTGACGGCGCTCAGCCGATCCCGGCGGGTCCGGCAGTGGATTGCTCGCGGTTCCCGCCGCGAGAATCCTTTGCGACAAGGGCCTTGTCCCATAAAGAATGTCCCGCAATCCCTCCGACAAGGTGATGACGCCGTCCACCAGAGCGAAGACTTCGTTCTCCAAACCCCGACGTGAGCGATGCATGGCGAGCTTTTGTTCCGGAAAATATGCGGCGTTGGCGTCGTCGTCGCCCAGGCCGTAGATATTGTGGGTCTCATATATGACAAGCCCCGGGAAACGGTCGTCGATCAGCGCCTTGGCCATTTTCAGATCCCGGCAAATCACGCAGTCGGCGCCGAAGCTCTTAACCATGGACAGGGCTTTTTTTCTGAACGGGCGCGACCAACTGGGGCGAATGGGACCCACGGCGACATTCAAGCCCTTTACAAGCCTGATTTCAAAATCCACGTGGGATTCCAGCCCAATCTTGCCGGCGACTTCTTCTTCCGGTTCATCTCCAGTTTGGGCGATGAAAATGCATTCGGCACCTGCTTCAGCCAAACCCCGGGCGGCGCGTGAAACGAAAACTGTCCCTGGATCGTAAATGCTGAAAGGTTGCGTGTGAATGCAGGCGACGCGGCGGATAAGGCGACTCATGAAAAGCTCCTGGGCGCCAAGGTCAGATATGCGAGGTCACACAAATACATCAGCATTTTATAAAACATTTTGCGGATCGATGTCGATACGCATTTCCACGCCGGTAGGCGTATGTTTTTCACCGAAAATCATGCACTGATAAGCCATTGTTCGCACTTCCTTCGCGGTCCGCCCCTTTAATAATATTTGAAAACGATAGCGGTTTTTAATCCTGGCCAGCGCCGAACGCGCCGGGCCGAGAACATTTTCCGCCGGCAAATCAAGTTTCTTGGCCGAAACCCGGGCCACATGGGCCGCGTCCCGAGCTGCTCGATACGCCTCATCCTTATTCATCCCCGAAATCCTGACCAGGGCTAACCTGGCGAAAGGCGGATAATTCAATTCCTTGCGCCGTTTGATCTCCCTGTGGAAAAAATCGACGAAATCGTGCTGCTTGGCGCACTCAATGGCGTAGTGGCCGGGATTGAAAGTCTGCACGATGATTCGCCCGGCCTTTTCATCTCGACCGGCGCGACCCGCCACCTGCGTAATGAGTTGAAAGGTCCTTTCCGCGCTGCGGAAATCAGGAATGCTCAGCGAAGTGTCCGCCCGTATGATCCCCACCAGCGTCACGTCTGGAAAGTCGTGGCCCTTCGCCACCATCTGCGTGCCAAGTAAAATGTCGTATTCGTGCTTTCTGAAAGCCGAAAGAATTTTTTCGTGACCATGTTTTTTACGCACCGTGTCCCGATCCATGCGGATGACGCGCGCGTTCGGTAAAAGCTCTCCAAGAGCACTTTCCACCTGTTCTGTTCCAAGACCGGAAAAAAACATCCTGTGTCCGCCGCATATTCGACAGGTCTTTGGCGGCTGGGATTCATAATCACAGTAGTGGCAGGCAACGATTCTCTGGTCGAGATGATAGGTCAAAGACACATCGCAATTCGGGCAGGTCGCATGCGCGCCGCATATCAGGCAAAAGATTTGCGTGGAATAGCCACGGCGGTTCAGAAAAAGAATCGACTGCTCTCCAGCCTGCACTGTTTCTTTGAGCGCCAAGGCAAGAGGTTCGGAAAAGATCATGCGGGCATGGGGAAGCTCGTCCTTTTTATCTGCTGCATTTGTTCCTGGTTTTTTTTCTTCCATCAAAGGGCGCAAGTCCACCAACTCCACCGGCGGCAAAGGTCTTTCCCGCACGCGTGAGGGCAAACTCACTTTGGCGTAGCGGCCTTCCTCGGCAGCGCGATAACTTTCCAGCGACGGGGTAGCCGAGCCGAGCACAACAGGACATGACACGTTTTTCCCCATAAACAAGGCGAGATCACGGGCATTGTAACTTAAACCCTCGCTTTGCTTATAGGACGAATCATGTTCTTCATCCACGACAATGAGGCCAAGGTTTTCCAGCGGGGAGAAAAGGGCGCTACGGGCGCCCACGACAACTTTGATTTCTCCTTTGCGCACGCGCCGCCACAAATCATATCGTTCGCCGGTGGACATCGCCGAGTGACAATCGTACACCATGTTGCCGAGCCGCCCCACGAAACGCCCCAAAAGCTGCGGCGTCAGCGCGATTTCCGGCACAAGAACAATGGCCGTTTTCCCTTCTTCCAGAGCTTTTTTTACTAAGCGGATATAAACTTCCGTCTTTCCGCTTCCCGTCACGCCGTGCAATAAGAAAGGCTGAAACGATGACTTATTCATTGCCTCGCTGATCTTGCACAAGGCATTTTCCTGATCGTCCGTCAGTTTATCAGGAATGCTGCTGTCGATTTGACAATGGCGAATCCGAAATACTTCGACCTCTTTTTTTGAAATAATCCCACTGGATCCCAGCGCTCTGAGATGGGAATCGACACCGAATCCCAGTGCTTCGGCGATCTCATTTTTGGAAGCCGGCACGCCAATTTTCACCAGGTGATCCAAAACTTTCCTGCGCACCGGCGCCCGGGACAAACGCGACAGTGCCTCGGCCAGATCCAAGCCGTCAACGGGTGCATACAAACTCATTTTCCTGGGCTTGGCCGTCTGCTTCGAAAGCTGCGTTGACAAGACGATATATCCGCGGCATTCCAAAGTTTCCATTGTTTTAGGTCCAGCGCCGCGAATGCGTTTTTGCAAGGCCTGAAGCTGCATTCCCGAAATCGGACCCCGCGACAATTCGCGCAGCACATCCCGAAAGCTCACCTTCAAATTCGCGGCGTCCGCAACCTCCCTGCCCTCGGGTGTAATCTGCACAATCTTGCGCGAGGCCTGCAGGATTCCGGGAGGCATCGCCGTGCGTAGCGCTTCGCCGATGGGCACGAGATAATAATCGGACATGAACTTATAAAGTTTGAGATGATCCGGGCCGAAAAAGGGATCGGGCGCTAGCAAATCCTCGATTTCCCGAATCTCATCGACATGGTCCGGCGGGCACGCATCCGTCTCGACAACAAAGGCAGACACGCGGCGTGAGCGAAAGGGAACAATCAATCCCGTTCCAATACGAACCCGCCCCCGCAAATGTTCGGGAACTTTGAAACAGTAGGTTCCGTGGATCGGCAGCGTCACGACCGCCTCGATATACTCGCCGCCGGTCGATTCGCTCATCTGTTATTCCGGCAGATATGTGCGAAAAAGCTCGCGGAGTTTGTCGGCAAACTCTGGGCGTTCCATGGCAAAGGCAATATTCGCTTTGATCCAGCCGAAAATATCACCCGCGTCATGCCGCTCACCCTGAAGATCAAGAGCGTAAACCCCTCCGCCTTCGCGCCGGTTGAGAATGCCCAGGGCATCGGTGATCTGAATCTCCCCGCCATTGCCCTTGGGCGTCTGATCAATGCAATCGAATATATCCGGCGTCAGCACGTAACGCCCAACTGCGGCGTAATTGGAGGGAGGATTATCAGTTGGCTTTTCCACCATGGATTTCAACTTGAAAAGATTCTCCATTTCGGTGGTTTCCGGATCGATGATGCCATACAGATGCGTTTTGTTGTCGGGCACTTCTTTGACGCCTACAATCGATTTTTGACAACGCTGATAGGCTTCAGTCATCTGCAGCATTGCGGGCTTTTCGCCCACAAATATATCGTCGCCCACAAGCACCGCAAAAGGTTCATCCCCTACCATGTCTCTCACGCAACTCACGGCGTTCGCCAAACCCAAAGGATCCTTTTGACGCACCGTGCAGACCTCAATCATTTCGCTAACTTTTCGAACCTTTTCGAGCTGCTCCGTCTTCCCTTTTTCTTCAAGCCATTTTTCAAGACCGTAGGATCTGTCAAAATAATCCTCGATGGAGCTTTTTCCCGCAGCATTAACAAAAATAACCTGCGTGATATTTGCGTCGCATATTTCCTGCACGATATACTGAATCGTCGGCATATCCACGATGGGCAACATTTCCTTG
>Ga0307990_1002435_pt1 | contig 14875 bp, 14 predicted proteins | sample EllFjometagen129_FD_203168 | JGI IMG/M metagenome (GOLD analysis project Ga0307990, IMG submission 203168) | Marine microbial communities from Ellis Fjord, Antarctic Ocean - #129 | ecosystem: Environmental > Aquatic > Marine > Unclassified | place: Southern Ocean | collected 2014-10-08
ACATATCCTGATCTTTCGAAAATGAAATCAGGGCGTGAAGATGGTCAGGCATCAAAAGAAAAAGGTGCGCGAACCAACGACCTTTCTGTGTATAAAAATCAGCGGATGCAAGCAATGCCTCCGCAATGTCCCGTTTGGTCAAAATTACTTGATTTTCCGCAGCGCAACGAAGACGGATATGAAAGACCGCCCTGTCCTCCACCCACGATGGGGTATTGTGAAACAAGCGGTTTGGATATTGCTTTTCCATACAACCATTTCAATGCGCCCAAAGGTCGCGTTCCACCTCTTTCTGCACCGCATACGCTTAACAACACAACAACCCAAGGTGGAGCGCGACCTCCGCGCGCGCTTGAGCCCGCACCGTCCAACGTCTGCAAACCCGCCCGGAGGTCGCGTTCCACCTTTGGGAAAAGATCTACGATTTCTTTTCCCCATATTCTTCAGGATCTTCGGCGACGACGAGGTGCTTGTCTTTGGCGTAGATGGCCCGGCGCTCCGACGCGACATCGCGGGCAAGATACATTTTTATGAGGCTCTGATACGGCACATCCATTTTATTGGCCAGCACTTTGAGATCATCAATTAGTGATTCTGGCAGACGGATCGAAATAGATTTTGTTGTCCGTTTGAGGTTCGGAAACGTCATCCGCCTCGCTGTAGAAACATCAAAATAATCCAATGCGGAATGTTCACCCCAGAAGTCGCGCTCCTCGTCTTCGTTTTTAAACTCTGGATTTTTTTTTGGTTTAGCCATCATAGAATTTCCGTTCCTTCCTGTGCATGTCGCGCGCTGAAATCACACGAAACTTTTTTTCTCGCACAGTAAAAATGACATGCAGTCTGCGCCCATTAACCATTGTGGAATTTAATGTAGCGTTGGCTCTATGAGCCGATCCAACGGTGAATCCTGACATCCAGATAGGTTCAGCAGTGCGACAGCTAACGCGCCCGCCCCGAAACGTCGAGGGTCTTCGAGAGGTCGCATTCCACCATTTATCCGAGGTGGAGCGGGCGCTCCGCGCGCGCTTGCGTCCGCACGGTGACCCTGCGACAGCTAACGTGCCCACAGGTCGCGTTCCACCTTATGAAAATTAACGTCTATTTGCATGCATTCGCGGTGCAAATCTATCCCTGTCTCTTTTTTGTGGTTTCTCGTGTTTCGGGTGGCTATCCTCTTTTCCGTATGTCAGGAAAATTTATCACATTAGAAGGGCCGGAAGGCTCGGGCAAATCGACGCAGGCGAAGATGATGATTCGCCGGTTGGGCGAGCTCGGGATTGAGGCAATGTACACCCGCGAGCCGGGCGGCACCGCGCTGGGCGAGGAAATCCGCAATATTCTTCAGCACAATTCAGCAGGCGAAACTCCCTGCGAGCGAGCTGAACTACTTTTGTTCGAGGCCAGCCGCAACCAGCTGGTTGAAAAAGTGATCCGCCCCGCCCTCACCAAAGGCACTTGGGTGATCTGCGACCGCTTTATGGACTCGACCACCGCCTATCAGGGCTATGGCCGCGGACTGCCGGTCGATGAGGTGAAAGCGATCCACCGCTTCACCATCAACGATGTCATCCCTGAACTGACTCTGCTACTCGACTTGGAAATCGAGACCGGTTTTGAACGCATCGCAGAGCGTTTCCTTGCGCTGGGCGAATCCGCCGACCGCTTTGAGCAGGAGGAACGCTCCTTCCACGAGCGGGTGCGGCAGGGCTACCTGAAACTGGCAGACGAAGAACCGGAGCGTTTCCAAATCGTCGACGCCTCAAAAGATCCCGAATCCGTTGCTGAACAGATCTGGATTATTATCCAAGGGCTACTGGAATAAATCAGTCAGAATAATTAAGGTTAGAATAATTATAAGAAACGAACGTCTATAATCATTCTGACCTTAATTGTTCTGACAAAACGGCATGTAATATGAGCTCAACACAATTTGACACCGCTTGGGAGGGCATCGAAAAAAGCTGGAACAATGGCATGCTGGCGCACGCCTATCTGCTGCAGGGCGCGCCACACGGCGCGGCACTGCGCTTTGCCGATAAACTTCTCAATCTGATTTTCGATAACCATCCACAGGTGGCCACCCGTGCCCATCCCGACATCGCGTGGCTGGAGCCACAAAGTAAGAGCCGTCGGATTGTAATCGATCAGGTGCGCGACGATCTGATCCGTCCCTTTTCGCAAACTTCGTTTTCCGGTGGCTGGAAAGTCGGCGTGATTCTCTGCGCCGACCGAATGAACCCGCAGTCGGCCAATGCCCTGCTCAAGACGCTCGAAGAACCGCCGCCGAGAAGTCTGCTGTTGCTGATCACTGACGAGCCGCAAAGCCTGTTGCCAACGATTTCCTCGCGTTGTCAGCGCATTGCGCTCACGGCGGCGGACGAGGAAGTTTCCAAACATTGGAAAGAACCCCTGCTCGATATTCTAGGCGAGCTGCCGCCAGCCAGTGCTCCGGAGGCGAGCCTGCTGACTGGGCGATTGATTGTTCTGCTCAACGAGCTGAAAAAGGAATTTACCGATGAAGAGTCGGAGCGTCTGCCGGAGGATCTGCCAGCCAAAGAAGCCAAGGCTCTACTCGACGGGCGATCCACCGCGCGGCTAATTGAGGCGCGCGCCGAAATTCTGCGCATGATGCTGCGCTGGCAGCGCGATGTGCTGATGCTGGTGCTGGAACAGGATCACTCCACCCTGCACTTCCCGGACGAAAAGAAAGCTCTGGCGCATCAGGCATTGGTCTGCACCCGTGCGGATGCGTTGAAACGGATTACCGCTGTCGAAGAAGCCGCGCGCCGGTTCGACCGCAATCTACCCGCCGAACTGGTGTTTGAGGCCTTCTTCAGTGGAATGACCTAATTGTCTTAATCATAATCGTACTCTTAATCCTAATCTATCTGCGGCAGAAATTAAGATTATGATTACGAACGCAAATGCTTCACCAGTGCCTGCAAAGCCAACGTGTAGCCAAAACCTTTGAATCCCATAATCTGGCCGATACAACCGGGAGCGGTGAGGCTTTTGTGGCGAATCTCTTCACGGGCATGGGTGTTGCTCAAATGCACTTCAACGGCTGGGACCACATCGGCCACCGCTTTGATGGCATCGGCCACACTGAGGCTGGTGTGCGTCAGCGCCGCCGGGTTGATGATGATGCCGTCAAACGCGCCGCGGGTTGCCCCGATGCGGGTGATGAGATCGCTCTCGGCATTGCTCTGCAAGAACTCCAGCTCGATGCCCCCGAGGGTTTCGGCGCAGGCGGTCAGATCCGCGACAATGGAATCGAGGGTTTCGGTTCCGTACACATCCGGCTCGCGCGTGCCAAGCAGATTGAGATTCGGTCCGTTCAGAACAAGTATTTTGAGTGCTTTCATAGTGAGGTTTCTATCACGATTCAGAAGGGTCGGCAAAGCCAACCGATCAAATTTTAAAGAGGTGCTCTTGACTATTTTTAAAATCCGGCTATCTTCTTCCCTTCCTTGTCACGTCATAGCTACATGCGACGGCTGATTCGGGCGATTAGCTCAGCTGGTTAGAGCATCTCGTTTACACCGAGAGGGTCGGGGGTTCGAATCCCTCATCGCCCACCACTTTCAAACCGATTCGCAATGCGGATCGGTTTTTTTGTGCCGAAAGGGATGAAAACCCGAGGTTCAAGCAAGGCGAACCGCAATCCTCATCGCCACTCAAAAAGCCGTTCTCCCCTACGTAGACGAGGCTTCCAGCCTCGTTAGATCAAACTCATACAAAGTGTAACCATTTTTCAAAAAGCAGGCTGGAAGCCTGCGGTACGTATCGCAGGCATTCTGCCTGCTCAAAAAAGCTACACTTTTTCTAAAAGCTATAGCGCTCTCAAACCGCACGGCTTAGCAAACGAGACTGAACTCGGCCAACGAGCGAGAGACGGATAGGAATGGCAACCCTTGTCTACATTTCCAAACATTGGAAGCCATTGCATGGCGGCGCATCTTTTTTCCTAACATTGGAAAAAATCAGAACGTTTCTTCCAATGCTTGGAAGCTTTTAAGGTGATCGTAGGCGGTGAGATCAAACTGGATGGGCGTGATGGAGACGTAGCCATTATTGACAGCATGGACGTCAACATCGTCACCCTCGTCATGAACCTCAAGCTCGCCATCGAGCCAGTAATAGGTGCGGCCGCGCGGGTCGAGCCGTTTGTGGAATTTTTCGATGAAGCGGGAACGACCCATGCGGGTGACCTTAATGCCTTTGAGCTGATCGTACGGCAGATTGGGCATATTAATATTGAGCAGTACGCCAGACGGTAACGGGTTTTCAATGATTTTCTGTGTCAGCTCGGCGGTAATGCGTTCGGCCATTTCCCACTGCGGGTCGACATAGGAGCAAAGCGAAAAGGCGACGCCGGGAATTCCGAGAACCACGCTTTCGGTGGCGGCGGAGACGGTGCCGGAATAGAGCACGCTGATACCGGTGTTGGAGCCGAGGTTGATTCCACTTAAAATCAGATCCGGCGGCGCGTCTTTCATCAATGCACAGACGGCGAGTTTGATGCAGTCCGCAGGCGTCCCTCCGATGGCGTCACCGAAAAAGACGCCGTCTTTTTCAGCGGGCGTGCATTTGATTGGGTCGGCCAGTGTGATGGCGTGCCCAGCGGCGCTGCGTTCCACATCGGGGGCAACTACACGCAATTCACCCAGATCGCTAACGGCTCTGTGGAGAACCGAAATGCCGGGAGCATAAATGCCATCATCGTTACAAAGAAGGATTCTCACTCAGCCTTCGCTTTCTGCCAGACAAAGGCGGGATCCATGATCGGGCCATAGGAGTCGTCGATCGGTGCAATAAAGGTGAATGTCTCAAAGGCTCCGGTGCCGGTGCGAACGACGGTCATAATGACTCCGGCAGGAACTCCGACCGGAAGCACGGCCCACCAGCCTTTATCCTTGCCGGATTTGATCATTTGGCGAGGAAGCTCGCCCACGCCGGTCAGGACATTGAAAACTCCCCGGCACAATTTGGAGGACATATCCTGCACAATCTCCTCTGATTCAGACAAACGGTGCCCGGCCACGGTCTCGGCCTGGCCAACTCCTGAGAACACGAATAAAGCAGTCAAAGCAATAGTTAGAAAACGCATAGTAGATCCTCCTGATTAGGTTAAAGGCTAGTCGAACCCCCGCCCCGTCACAAGATTTTAGGGAGAGGAATAATGGAATTCTGGAGTTAGGGATCACTGGAAGTAAAAATCACAACCGTCTACTTCCCAACTCACAAATCCCTTTAATCCAACACTCCATCATTCCAATGTTCCACTATTTCAAACCTTGAATCTTGCCATTCCATCAACAGGTCGCTACCTTGTCTGGCTTATGGGTTACGAAGTATTAGCACGAAAATGGCGGCCGCAGGTTTTTGCGGATGTGGTGGGTCAAAATCATGTCACGCAGACGCTGCACAATGCGATCCAGACGGACCGCTTGGCGCATGCCTATCTGTTCGTCGGCCCGCGCGGAACCGGAAAAACCACTACCGCCCGTATTCTAGCCAAGGCACTCAACTGCCAGAACAGGCAGGGATCAGAACCCTGCGGCGAGTGCAATTCGTGCAAAGAGATCGTCAGCGGCAGCAGCCTCGATGTGATTGAGATCGACGGCGCGTCCAACCGCGGAATCGGCGATGTGCAGGAGCTGCGCGACAACGTCCGCTACGCGCCCGTCCGTGGCCCGTTCAAAATCTACATTATCGACGAAGTACACATGCTCACCCGCGAGGCGTTCAACGCGATCCTTAAAACGCTCGAAGAGCCGCCGCCACACGTAAAATTCTTTTTCGCGACCACCGAGCCGCAAAAGGTGCTCACCACGATTCTTTCGCGCTGTCAACGTTTCGACCTGCGCCGTATTTCGGTGGCTGACATCACCTCTCAGTTGCAGAAAATATGCAAAGTGGAAGGGATCACCATCAGCGACGACGCTCTGCTCGCGATTTCACGTGGAGCCGAAGGGGGTCTGCGCGATGCCGAAAGCGCGCTCGACCAGCTGGTTTCTTTCCGCGGCATAACCATTGAAGAGGCCGATGTGCTCTCCGTGTTCGGGCTGATCAGCCGCGAACAGCTCGAAGAACTGGCCGAAGGTATCCTCAACGGCGACATCCCCGTCATCCTGCAAGCGATTGCCACAATCGACAGCAGCGGCAAGGATATGCAGCGCGTCGTGCTCGAACTGCTCAACCACTTCCGCAACCTGCTGATTGTGATGCATGCCGGAAAAGACCTTGAAGCATTTGATATTCTCTCAACACAAGCCGACCTGCTCAAACAACAGGCGCAAAAGACTTCTGACGGACGGCTTCTGCGCATCATCGACCTGCTGATCGACGCAGATGGCCGCATGCGGTACGCACTGTCCAAACGCACCCTGCTCGAAGCCTCGCTCATCCGCGCCTCGCGCGCTGCCACGGTTGCCACCGTCGACGAATTGATGCAGCAAGTCGCCGCGCTTAAAGGCGGCGAATCAACCGCTGTGAATGAGGCGCCGACAGACTACGCCGTAAAAAAAAAGCCCAGTGACGATTTAGAACAGCTCAAAGCCTCTTGGCCGCAGCTGGTTGAACACCTAACTAAGGGCCTTCCCTCGGCGCATCAGTACCTAATTGACACTGCACCGATTCATGTGACCGACACGCATGTCACCATCGGCATCGACCCCGAATTCGCACAGGGGAAAAGCAGCCTCAACAACCCGCGCACCATTGCTTTTGTTCAGAAAACGCTGGAAGGATTCCTGAAACGAGCCGTTTCTGTGAACTTCCAACCATTGGAAGACAAAGCCGCCAATGCCCCCCTACCGACCGACCGGCCAGCTAATGGCACATCGGACAAAAAAAATTATTATGACAACCCCGCCGTCCGGAACGTCCTTGAGGCATTCAGCGGCGACATCGAAGAAATTAGACAATAACAAGAATGGAATAGTGGAGTAACGGAGTAATGGAGTATGGGGCTGATATAGGCTCTTTCTTCACCAACAATCCATCACTCCCCCAATCCGATATTCCAAGGAGTAACTTATGGATATGATGAAAATGATGAAGCAGGCAGCTTCAATGCAAAAGGATATGAAAAAAAAGCAGAAAGCACTGTCCAAACAGGAAGTTGAGTTTTCTTCTGCAAACGGAACGGTGACGGTGAAAATGACCTGCGACCTGAAAGTCAAAGGAATCGAAATCAAACCGGAAGTAGTCAACCCCTCTGAAATTAAAAAACTCGAAATCGCCGTGCTCGATGCGGTAAAAGGCGCACTGAACCGCGCGCAGGATGTAGCGGCCAAAGAAATGAAAAGCCTGACCAAAGGAATGGACCTGCCATTCTGAAAGATGAAGGATGAAATATGAGATATGAAATCGGTATTTTTCATCTTTCATAATTCATAGTTCATAATTCTCTTATGAGACATTTTCTTCCACTCGATGATCTAGTTGCGGCACTGGAAAAACTTCCAGGCATTGGAAAACGCTCAGCCGAGCGGATGTCGCTGGCGCTGGTGCAGGATCGCAACGGGCTGACGAGACGGCTAGCAGAGGCACTGCTGGCCGCCGACGAGCAGATCGGCACTTGCTCCACCTGCGGAAGCATCACGGTCACCAAAGAGGACCCCTGCGCGATCTGCACCGATGGACGACGCGCCACCGGCCTGCTGTGCGTGGTGGAAAGCCCCGGCGACATCATGAAAATTGAACAGTCGCACGGTTTCCAAGGACGCTACCACGTCCTCGGCGGCCACCTCTCCCCCGCGCTCGGCAAAGGTGTGGCCGATCTTCGGGTAAATGAGCTGCTGAGCCGCCTGCAACCCGAGGAGATTCAGGAAGTAATTCTTGCGCTCGGCACTGATGTGGAAAGCGAAGCAACCGCCAGCTATGTGGCCGAGGTGCTGCACAGCCGAGGTGTGGCGGTTTCACGCCTCGCCTTCGGCCTGCCGTCGGGCAGCGCAGTAGAATATGCCGATGCCACCACCCTGCAGCGCGCCATTGAAGGCCGTCAAAAAATATAAAACCGCCAACGGCTCGGCTTAATGGAAATCACCGGCAGTTTTTTCGCGAATATTTCGTGTATTTAGCGGGCCGGATTCTTTGCAGTTTTTTGACCGAGAAAAATACGAGAAAAAGCGAAAAATTCCGGCTCTTCTCGGATGTGCGTTTTTTTCACTCGCATCAAGTCCCCGCATTCTCGGGGTAATAACATGGAAGTCCCACGGATGGCAGAGCCGGCCCACGGATCTTTTGCCGCTGCGCTTCTTTTGAACCACTTCATGCCGGTCGTTATTAACCCTGCGGTAAAATTATCTATCGCTGCGCTTTCGGGCGTGGATCGATGGAGAATTTTCGACCGGATAACAGGATTGAGAGGATGTCTTAGATTTGGGGGAAATGATCCGGTTGATAAATATGCTCGCCCCAACAAAAAGTCTTCTTTGCTAAGATTCATCAACATAAACTGCACGCCCGCTTACAGTTGATGCCCCAGCTGGGCGCAAACTAACTACGCAGGATCTTTGGTTTGAACAGGAAGGGATGAACCGGATGTATATCCAGAACATCCAGTTATCCGGTCAGGAAAATTGTTCCAGCTGGTTTCTATCTATTCAAAGTGACGAAGAGCCTCCGGCTGAATGATTACTGATTCATTTACAGCGGTTTATAAAAATTATTCTGCCAAATAAGCAACCGAACGGTTTTCTTTATCTTTGATGGATACAGGCAGGGGGTTCAACAGTCTGAGTCGGCTCTATGGGCCGATAGGTGAAGCGGCATTTCAATTGTGAAACGTTCTGCCATCCGTGGGCCGGCTTTGCCATGCGTGGAACTGTTTTCCCATCTGTGGGACATGGTTGTTTCCAATAAAACGCAAATCCGAGATGAACCAAAATTCCAAGGTCCGGAAGAATAATCCCTCGTTTTTCCAATGCTTGGAAAAAATTCTTTCGCTTGTCCTCCGAAGCCTTGACGAAGGAGGGAGTGGAAACAGTAACGGCCTCGCTCACTATTGTGTCGAGGCCGTATCCATTGAAGTGAGTCCATCTAGTCAGCAGGAAATCAAGGAATATCAGGATTCAAGGACTCACCCGAATGGCACTAAGTTAAGGAATTTTAGAAACATGTTAAGGCCCATTCTTGAGGTTTTCTATATTTGTGTTGCTTCAAAGTGGGACTGGCTTCCAGCCTGTCTATACACGCAAAGAGCCGAGCAGCTGCAGACAGGCTGGAAGCCTATCCCACTTTTTTTGCATTCGCTAAAATAGTGCTTAATTTAGTGCCATTCAGGACTGCCCCGTTTTCTTGGCATCAAGGACGTAGACCGATTTAGCTGGCATGGAGGATCGACTCCAATTCTTCAGCCGTCAGACCACGCTCTTCAGCACGGGAACCCATTTCACCTATCAGCTTCGTCAAAACAGCGGGTGCAGCTTGGTACTCACGAATGAGGACCCCAAAGCACGGAAAGCCGATTGCGATCTTCCGGTGGTGCTGCCGTATAGATCCCGGCAGTCAATTCATCTATCTTCATACTAATGGTGGTCGTCATTGTTGTTCCCTCTGTTTTGTGCCTGTACTTATGCGCTTTTACCCTTCGATTTCGAAGCCTTTTCAGCGGGGTAACACCGCGCATGAACAGCCCAAAGCTGGGCAATATTGATGGCGGTATAAATGGCCGTAGCCGCTAGAAAAGGTGCGGCCGATCTGCTGCACAGCCGCGGCGTGGCGGTTTCGCGCCTCGCCTTCGGCCAACCGTCGGGCAGCGCGGTGGAATACGTAGATGCCACCACCCTGCAACACGCCATTGAAGGCCATCAGAAGCTAAAAAAAAGCCGATGCGATTAAGCATCGGCCTTTTAAAATTGGCTCCGGCGGTAGGACTCGAACCTACAACCAAGTGATTAACAGTCACCTACTCTACCATTGAGCTACGCCGGAATGTTGAAGCCGAATAAGGTATAGAAATCGAAAATTAAGTCAAGGCCTCGAGGATGAAAAATTGATTTTTTACAAATATTGAAAAAACGGAGCCGGATTTTCTAATGTCCGGACCGTTTTTTTGGATATCTTTCCAGCCTCTGTAACTTCCGATTCTGCTTACAGACGGCCGTGATCCATGGTGGGGCCAAAGGCGTTCAACCAGAGGTTGAACCATAGCGACGGCTCGTCATCCTCGTCCATCTTCAGACCGACCCCCATGCCGATACAGTCGAAGCGATGGTTGACCATGAAGCTGCGCCGACGCCATTCGTTCAGCGTCGCGTCGTAGCTCGCGAGAAACCGGCAAGACCAGTCGTCGTTGGGGAACAGGTCGGTTCCTGCCGTCCACAGAGCACGGGTGTCGGGGAGGTAGCGGTATTCCGTCCAGTAGCGACTCGAATCGGTGGCCATATAGTTGGCGCGGACGTTATAGGATTCGAAGGAGTCTTGGTGCAAATCGTATTCCAAATCGGACTCGATCGAGAAATCATCGGAAAGGCTCAGTTCGGCATCGGCACCCAGCATAGAAAATTTGGCTTCACCGGATTCGCGATCAAAGCGATACGCGGTGTAGATGTCTGCATCGAGGAAGTTTTCGATCCGTTTTGAGCCGCGTTTGGTCTGAATGAAGTTGCGCACCCCGAAACGAACTTCGTTACGGTTAACCAGCTCATCGATCTCATCAAACTGGTAGAGTCGGTTGGTTTCAATACCCGAATTGCGATAGAGGTATTCGGCATAGGGCTCTGCGACGTGCCTCAGGCCGGTTCCGTAGAAACCGCTCTTATCGGTCAGCTCCTTATGTGCCTTGAAGGAGGCTAGCGCCCCCGCCTCAAAGATGTTGCGATATTCCGCATCCCCTCCCGGCGTGTCGCTGTACCAGGTTCCGCGGTAGGCGGCACGCGGAATGACATTAAAGAAGTCATTAATCCGCAGAGGTAGGAAGAGCTGATTGTATGAATCGGCGCGGCCACTATGGTAGCCCGGTGGCGGCGAGGTGACATACTCTTTGTAAAGCATGTCATAGTACCCAGCCCGGCTATCGCTTTGAAAATAGAGATGTTCACTGATCGCTTTACGGTACAGGTCTAAAGAGCCTTCGGGGAGGCGGTCCACCGTGGTGTAGAAATCGTTGAGACGGTGATCGACACGAACGCCAGCGGCGTATTCATCCGTGGAGTGCTGAACCACTGCGTAGTTCTCTGGATTCACGCTCCGACGGAACTCATCATCAAAGAAGTCTTCGAGCACGCTCGGGTCGCTGAGGTAATTAACTTCTGTTTTGAAATAGGTTTCGTCGGTCAACTGCTCTTTATGATCCAAACGGACACGATAGCGTTGCGAGTCAACCAACTCCTCCTCAGCCGGGGACAAATCGTCATTTTCATACGGATCATCGTCGTTAATGTAATAGGTTTTGAGGCTTCCTTTTCCATTCGGGGTGGTCCAATTGAAATCCTGCCCCAAGCCAACCCCACGGTTGGAATACAAATCTAAATGCGTGTTGGTGCGTAGCCAGTCAGTCGGGCGAAACGCGGCGCGGCCCATCACAAAGCCCCCGAGTCGCCCGCCGTAACCGACCGTAAAGCTAAAGACGCGTTCTCCAAGATGGCGGTGCCAGTACGGAGTATAAAACACGGGTACACCGTCGACATAAAACGTAACGTGTTTGGCCTTGATGAAGCGACCGCTCGGTTTATTTTCGTCAAGAATACGGACCTCTTTGGCTTTGGCATACATGACCGGATCGTCACCCTCACAAGTGGTAATCCGCGCATTAACCATCCGGTATTCATTGGAGGAAATCCGCTCGGTCTTCTCCGCGACGATATAGACCGGATCAAAATTCATGACGGACTCGCCAAAATTCCCCTGTTTGGTTTTGTAGTTATAAATCAGCTCTTCGCCTTCCCAGCGGGCGCCCTCACGGAGCATGACGATATTCCCCATGGCGGTAATTTCCCCGGTTTCGCGGTTCACGCTAACATGATCGGCTTGCAGGCTGGCACCCTCCTGCTGGATGGCCACATTCCCATCTCCAACATACAAACTGTCCAGTTGTTCCATTCGGTCGGCGCTTATCTCGATGGCTTCCTCATCTTCTACCAGACGGTCGGGAAGCGGCCCGCGATCGATGCGCGCCTCACCCTCTTCAACTTTTGTGACTTTCCCCATCAATTTTTCATCTACGGGGAATAGAACCCGCAGGCGTTCGGCTGAGGCCTTGGCGTATTCAGTCCCCGCGTGCTCCTGAATCACTTTTTCGTAATAGACACGGGCCGCATCTTTTTTAATCGGGTCGGGAACCCGCTCATAGAACCCGGCAATTTCGAAATCGTTTTTCGCGGCGCGCTCGGCCAGATCCTCTGTAAACAGAGCGACATCAGCAGCAACCTCCGAGTCGGGATAGTTGGCGGAGAAGATATCAACCGCTAGCTGAGCATCCTCACGGAGGTCCACGCTGTAGGGAATATGCTCCACCAGATATTTCAGGCTCTGGATTTTCGCAAAAGAAGCCTGCTCGGCGACGGGGCTGTCGGGATAACGGTATTCCACGGTAGTGTACGCAGCCGCAGCCATTTCATATTCTCCGTTACTGCGGTAGGCTTCACCAATCTCAAACTGTATCTCCGGTGCGCGCTCCCACTGCGGCGCATTGAGGAGGATCGATTCCAGATAAGGAATGGCGCGTTCCGGCGCAGTGTAACCGCCAAACAACAGACGCATCCGCCTGCGAACCTTTTCCCGCTGAGCAATCGTGTACTGATTTTCCAACACGATGTCATAATTTTTCAGACCTGTGTAATAGCGCTTAATCAGCTCCTCGTAGGCCTCAAACGCCTTTTCATCTTTACCCTGCTCAAAATAGATATCACCGACCGCCTGCCGAGCCCCGGCCGCCTGCGGACTTTCCGGCCAGCGTTTCTGCAGCACATCGAACTGCTTGCGAGCGGCAGACAGCTTGCCTTTTTCACGTAGCGAAACCGCGTAATCCCAGTGATCCGCCGGCGTAGCCGGTTTATGGCTGAACGGATTCAGATAGAAATAGTTTCCGCGGGTACTCTCCTGATACGAAAGTTCCTTGGAGGAGGCCGTCAGCGAGAAGAGAACAGAAACAGCGAGAAAAATGGCGGTTTGTTTGATTTTCATATTCGCCAAAGACTACGGAAGCCGCCAATGCTTGGCAAGTGCGAAGGGCCTCTGCGTACAGTCTATCAGCGTCAAACGTACAAATACGCAAACTATGACCTTTTTAGTAACATTTCACGCCTACAGGGGTTGACACGACAAAAAAAAAGCGTATGTTGCCTTCCAAGCATTAAGAGAGGCGCTGATCAAATTTCTTTCGAAATACGTGAAGTTGAAATCTTAAAGCACCCAAAACGGAAGTTTGGAACAGTTGGTTTTCAGATTTTGGATTTATTTAAAGTTTGGGTCTTTAGGATTTCGGGTTTTCGATTTCAACAGAAATTGGCCTGAGTCCGGCAACCTGACAACAAAGGTGCTCCTGCCTTGCAAAAGGCAATGCGCCCCGAAAGGGGAAAGTTGCAAGCACTCGGCCCTCTCTTAATGGTGTTTGAAATAGATAAGAAATGAGGGGGAGATCATGAGCAATAAAATTGAAACGCAATCGCTTCACGCGGGCTACACACCGGATCCGACCACAGGCAGCTGTGCCGTTCCGATCTATCGCACGAGTGCCTATGTTTTCAAAAACACCGAGCACGCAGCCAACTTGTTCGGCCTCAAAGAACTGGGCAATATCTACACCCGCCTCATGAACCCGACCACCGACGTGCTCGAACAGCGCGTCGCCGCGCTCGAGGGCGGTGCTGGCGCCTTGGCTCTCGCCTCGGGAACCGCCGCCATCTTTTATAGCATTATCAACCTGGCTCAGGCCGAAGATGAAATTGTTGCGTCTAGCAACCTCTACGGAGGAACCTACACGCAGTTCAACAACATCCTACCGCAGTTCGGTATCACCGTGAAATTTGTCGACCCGTCCGACCCGCAGAACTTTGCGGCGGCCATCACCGACAAAACCAAAGCGCTCTACACCGAAACCATCGGCAACCCGTCGCTCGACGTCTCCGACATCGAAGCCATTGCAAAAATCGCGCACGCCAATGGACTGCCGCTGATTGTCGACTCCACCTTCACCACGCCTGCCCTGCTCCGCCCGATCGAGCACGGGGCCGACATCGTCGTCCTCTCGCTCACCAAATGGCTGGGCGGACACGGCAACGGCATCGGCGGAATTGTTGTCGACTCCGGCAAATTCGACTGGGCAACCGGCAAGCACCCCCTGCTCTCCGAGCCGGATGAAAGCTACCACGGCATCCGCTACGCCATTGACCTGCCCGACGAACTGCGCCCGCTGGCCTACATCCTGCGCATGAGGCTCGTGCCGCTTCGCAACCTCGGCGCGTGCATCTCGCCGGACAACTCATGGCAGTTCCTGCAGGGCATCGAAACCCTTCCGCTACGGATGAAGAAACACAGCGAAAACGCACAAGCGGTCGCCGAGTTTCTCCAAGGACTACCGGAAGTCGAATGGGTCCGCTACCCCGGACTCGCCGATCACCCGTCGCACGAAGTCGCCAAACGACTGCTCCCCGACGGATTCGGCGCCACCATCGTCTTCGAACTCAAAGGCGGCGAAGAGGCCGGCCGGAAATTTATTGAGTCGCTCGAAATCTTCTCGCACCTCGCCAATGTCGGCGACGCGAAAAGTCTGGCAATCCATCCGGCAAGCACCACCCACTCGCAACTGACCGAAGAGCAGCAGTCATCCGGCGGCATCACCCCCGGACTTGTCCGCCTCTCCGTCGGCATCGAGAACATCGACGATCTCACCGAAGACATCGCTTCCGCGCTGTCTTAAATA
>Ga0307990_1002436_pt1 | contig 14870 bp, 7 predicted proteins | sample EllFjometagen129_FD_203168 | JGI IMG/M metagenome (GOLD analysis project Ga0307990, IMG submission 203168) | Marine microbial communities from Ellis Fjord, Antarctic Ocean - #129 | ecosystem: Environmental > Aquatic > Marine > Unclassified | place: Southern Ocean | collected 2014-10-08
CGTTGATGATCAATCCCGAGCATCCGTGGGGGAAAGAAAATCCTGAAGCCATTCAGACCAATGCCAAGGGCATTGCCAATTTCATGAACGCCAACTCTTTTCATCCGGAGGGTGCCAACTGGATCAATCCCGATCATCCCAAGTCGAAGGAGTTTCTCTATAACATCATTCACGATGCACGCGAACGCGGATTCGGCTACATCAAGATCGACTTTAATGGAATCGGGAACCGCTTTATCGATCCGACCAAAACCCGGTTGCAGGTTTTTCGCGACCTCTACACGCTCTATCGCGAAGCCGCCGGTGATGAAATGTATATTCTCTCCTGTCTAGGAAGTCCGACGCGCGGCGTGATCGGGTTTATCGATGCCGCCCGCGTAGGACCCGATTCCCATCCGGCTCATTTCAATAAGTGTCTGGATTCCGTGCTTCGTTTCCAGATCTACGACAATGTCTGGTGGCAAAATGATGCCGACGTCGCCTACATTGCTGAAAAACTGCCCAGCCGCAACCTGGGACCCGTTCGGCAAGGGGATGGAATGTGGAAAACCTGGCTGGCATCGGTTGCATTAACCAGTGGTACGGCCATGATTAGTGAGCCGATCAACAAGCCCGATGCCAAGGAAGTCTGGCGTAACTATGAGATCATGCGTCCCGGTAGCCGCGAACCGGCAAAATTGCTCACGCTCGGTCAGTCGCCGGATAACACCCTGTTCGGGTTTGCGGCGCAGCGTCCCTATGGCGACTTCGCGGTCTACAATCTCTACAACTCCACCGAGGGCGCCAAATCGCTCACGCTCGACTTCAAAAAGGCAGGACTCCCGCAGGGCGTCAAATGCGCGGTCTACGATTTTTGGCGGGGTCAGGTCGTTGGCTATGCCACCGACTCCTACACCACCGAGTCGCTAGAATATTTATCGTCCGCTCTGCTTCGCTTCACACCGATCACATCCGATCGCCCGACCTTGGTCGGCTCCGATTTGCATCTATCCATCGGTGCAACTGAGATCAATAATGTGCGCGTTTCACCCTCCAACATTGAAATCGACCTGAGCGATGCCGGTGCACAGGAAGGATCGTTGGTTTTTTACAGTGTGAATCCGCTGGCCGTCGACGGGTCGGAAAACTGCGAGGCGACCTCGGTTGACAACGTAGGCGAAAATCTCTGGAAGGTGAATATCACTGGCCGTCAATGGGGCAAAACGCAGTCTGTCTCTTTAAATATTAAATAATAAAAGGGGCGCTCGATGTTGAGGTCAAATAGAGTCAGTTGGCTTATATTAATAACGGGGGTTCTGGCCGGGGTCGCGGTTGCCCGTGAACCGCAGGCAAAGCCCAATGTTGTTTTCTTTTTGATCGACGATTTGGGCTGGGCCGATCTCGGGGTGACGGGCAGCACCTATTATGAAACCCCGAATGTGGATGCTTTGGCAAAAGAGGGGGTATTCTTTAGCAACGCCTACGCGGCAAATCCGGTTTGTTCGCCGACGAGGGCGAGCATTATGTTGGGCAAGTATCCGAGCCGGATCGGCCTGACGAATCACAGCGGATCTTCCGGGGCCAGAGGAGAGAAATATGAGCTGAATCCGCCAGCCGTTGTTGGGAATGTGCCGCTTGAAGACACGACGTTGGCAGAAGCGTTGAAGGAGGCCGGCTATACGACGGCACACTTTGGTAAGTGGCACTTGCAGACGCATAATGAAGAAGGGCGTACGTATTATCCTGAAGCTAACGGGTTCGATATTAATGTTGCCGGACACAAGATGGGACAGCCGGGTTCCTATTATTTCCCCTATACCAGCGAACGGAACCCGAGCACCAACGTGCCGGATATGGAGGATGGTAAAGAGGGCGACTATTTGACCGATGCGCTGACCGACAAAGCCGTTCAGTTTATCGAGTCGAACTGCGATAAGCCGTTCTTTCTGAACATGTGGTACTACACGGTTCACACGCCGATTAATCCCCGCAAAGACAAGCTGGATAAATACCGAAAAAAAGCCGTGGCAATGGGGTTGGATGCAACCCGGCGTGACGCGGTGCCGGATCATCAGAGTTTTAGCCATGCCCATCAGGATAATCCCGATTATGCCTGTATGGTGGAGAGCATGGATGAAAATGTCGGACGCATTCTTAATACGCTCAGGCGACTTAAACTGGACAACGATACCATCGTCATTTTTTTCTCTGACAACGGGGGGCTTTCAACGGGTAGCGGACCGACGGCTCCAACCTCATCCTTCCCGTTGCGCGCCGGCAAGGCGTGGGTCTACGAGGGCGGAATCCGCGTCCCGCTGATCATCCGTTTTCCAAACATTGGAAATGTTTTGGGTGGAGGCTCTGCCTCCTTCCAAGGGGTCGAAATTAAGGAGCCGGTTATCAGCACCGATCTCTATCCAACCATTTTGGATCTGGCCGGGCTGCCGCTCCGTCCCGAACAACATGTGGATGGTCTGAGTCTGAAATCCCTGATGACCGGCAAGGCAAAAACACTGGAGCGTGAGGCCATTTATTTCCACTATCCGCACTATCATCATATCAACACCATGGGGCCTGCCGGCGCTATACGTATGGGCGATTATAAACTCATCGAGGTGTTTGAAACCGGAGAGGTAGAGCTCTACAATCTGAGCGACGACCTCGGGGAACAAGACAATCTTTCACTATCCATGCCGGAGCTGGCCGATAAACTTCAAAAAATGCTGAACGATTGGCAGAAACGTTCTGGCGCACGGTTGCCTACTCGAAATCCTGACTGGAGCGAAGAGAACGATTGGAGAAAGAAACAGAAATGAACACGAAAAAGGGAAGGCTGATCCTTTGTGTCGTTTTGGGTTTAAGCGGTCTGTCGCTTGCGACCGAACGCTCGGAAAAGCCACCTGTGGCGAGGCCCTCGAAACCCAATGTGGTGCTGCTACTGGCCGATGATCTGGGTTGGCAGGATTTGAAGTGCTACGACATTGGCGAGCCTTCGCCTTATGAAAGCCCGAACATTGATGCCTTTGCCAGGCGCGGGGTGTTGTTTCGCGAGGCCTATTCCCCGGCGCCGACCTGCTCTCCGAGCCGATGTGCGATCCTGGCGGGCAAGCACCCGGCCAGACTTCAGAAAACCCATGTGGTGGGAGGAGCCCCGCCGGTGCCGGGAGGTCCGTATGACCGCATCATAACCCCTTGGTACAGTGGAAGACTGCGCGTCGAAGAAACCACGATTGCCGAAGCTCTCCAGAAAAACGGTTACCGTACCGGGCACAGCGGAAAGTGGCACATTGCCATCGACCATTATGCCTATCCGCAACCGGAAGATCATGGGTTTGACGTCACGTTCCACGGTCGCGGTGCCAACACAAAGATGAGTCCGCACCGTCTGACCGGGTTCGCCACGAATGCCGATGACGACCCGTACCGTTTGGATGCGAAGGGCTTTCCGCGCGATGAGGTTACCCTGAATGCCATGGCGTTCATGGAAGAATCAAAGCACGAACCGTTCTTTCTCTATTACGCAGCGTGGCTGGTGCATTATCCGATCCAAACTCGCAGTAAGGCGCTGTTGGAAAAATACTGCGACAAACTGGGCGTGGAATTTCCGCAGGATCCTGAGGGGTGGCCGCTGGACGGTCAGCGCAATCCGTATTACTGCGCCATGGTGGAAATGCTCGATGCCTATGTCGGCCGCCTCATCGACTATCTTGAAACCACCGATGACCCACGATGGCCGGGGCATAAGCTGATCGAAAATACCTATGTCATTTTCTCCTCGGACAATGGCGGGTGCGAGGGGGGGCCAAAAGAAACCTATACCGATAATTATCCACTGGATAAAGGCAAGTCTAGTGCCAAAGAAGGCGGCGTGCGGGTGCCGATGATTTTTGTGGGTCCAGGTATCAAAAAAGGAGTCGATAGCCATGTGCTGGTCAATGGGATCGATTTTTATCCAACGATTTTATCTTGGACGAAAACGCCGACGCCGGACGGGGTTGAACTGGACGGATGTGATCTATCCACGCTACTTAAAAATCAACCGACGGATGCAACGCTGGTTAAGGATCGTTCTGGGGCTGTTCGGAACATCATGATTCATCATTTCCCGCATGGTAGTTCGGCGCAGTCGACGCTGCGAAGCGGGGGCTGCAAGCTAATCTATAATTATGATCATATTGGGAACGATGAAGATTCGAGACGCCCCCCCCTGCCGGAGCTTGAACTGTACAGGCTCTATGATGGAACTTCGCGGATCGATATCGAGGAGGCCAGAAATCTGGTTTCAACGCAGCCGGAACGCGTGCAGGCGATGAAGGCCAAACTATTTACTGAGCTGGATGCTATGGGTGCGAGCAGACCCTATTTGAATCCGAAAGCCAGATTGTGGGTTCCGAATAAAGAGAACGTGTGCACACCGCTCAAGGCACAGCGTGATGGCCACACGGTTTCCTTGTCGTTCAAGGAGAACGGTGCCCGGGTGATCAAAGGCTACCTGATGGTGACCGATAACGGCGGAGAAAAGAGTGAAGAGTGGTTTCGTAAAAAGGCCGTGGTGACGGCGGATGGAACCCTTTCAGCTGAACTCCCGGAGGGAACCACTCACTATCTTTTCACCTTGATTGATGAAAATAATTTTCTAGTCACCTATCCTGAGCTGGATGATATGGGTGCGGTGCGGAAAAAGAAGAAGCCGTTTTCTAGTTATGCCATTGGAGTGAAGTGATGGGGTGGTTCAACCTGCCGGCCGGTAAATAATACATAAAATTTTACGTGAGTGAGACTTATCATGATTAAAATAATCCATTTGAATATTGCGCTGATACTCGTGTCTTTTGCCGGGGGGGCCGTGGGTGCCGATCCGCAACAAAAGATAGATGCGCCGCAAAAAAAACAGCAGAGCGTCGAAGCCGTTCGCCCCAATTTTATTCAAATCCTGACGGATGATCAGGGGTGGGGGGACTTGGCTTCGTTTGGACACCCATTTATTCAGACGCCGAATATTGATCGGCTGGCGCAAGAGGGGGGCAAGTTTACCGCATGCTACTCCTCGGCCGCCGTATGCTCTCCGTCGCGCTCTTCGATTCTGACCGGCCGGACTCCCTATCGCAATGGGGTTTACCGCTTTGTGCCGCAAAATCATTTCTGTCATCTGCCGGCTTCCGAAATTACCCTGCCTCAGTTGTTGCGCGGCGCGGGGTATCAGACCGCCCATTTCGGGAAGTGGCACCTGAGCCATTATTACGAGGAGCGTATCGGGAAAAGTGAGGAGTTCGAAAATTTCAAATTCGGTGATAGTCCGGATCAACCGGATATGGCGGCATATGGCTATGACTATTGGCTGGCCACGGGGAATGTGGCGCGTCCCTGCCATAAAAATCCGCTCAACTTTTTTCTGAACGGGAAGGCTCTGGGAGAGGTGAAGGGCTATTCGGCGCAGATTGTGGCGGCGGAGTTCCTGCGTTGGATGACGGAATATCGGAAAGCCGGAGAACCGTTTTTTGTTACGGTCTGGTTCCATGAACCGCATGGGCCGATTGAAACCGACCCCGCGTTTATGCGGCCGTATGCAAAATTGGACGATCCCAGCCTTCGCCAGTATTATGGGAATATTTCTCAGATCGATGCCGCGGTTGGGGCGATCATGCAGGCCCTTGAAGAGGCGGGTGTTTCCGATGATACGCTGGTCTGGTATACGAGTGATAACGGCCCCGATGGACCGCACGAATTCGGTTCGTTTAATCAGACCGATTCGGTTTATGGGCGAAGTCGGTATCGTGGAAGCACGGGCGGCCTGCGCGGGCGAAAAAAATCTTCGCATGAGGGGGGCATCCGTGTTCCGGGCATTATCCGCTGGCCTGCTGGAATGAAGCGGGCGGGGGTGACTCCTGGATTTGTCTGCGACACGCCGATTATCGGGTCGGATGTTTTTCCGACGTTTCTCGATGTTGCCCACGTGCCATTGCCTGATGTGACGTTGGACGGGGTTTCGATTCTTCCTTTGCTGGAAGGACGCTTATTTAATCGCCCCCGTCCACTCTACTGGCGAACCATGCATTATCAGTTCCGGATCGCATTGCGTGATAATGACTGGAAGATCGTTGGGAATTCACAACGAACGGAGTTTGAGCTCTACAATCTCAGGAAGGACCCGCGCGAAACGACGGATTTGTCTTTGCTTGAACCTGAACGATTTGAGCGGATGAAAGCGGCGCTGATTGAGTACGACAAAGAGGTTCTTGCAGAAGGGCCCACGTGGTGGACTCGGGAAACAGAACCGGGATTGATCCCGTTGGATTGAACCCCCTAAGCAAACTGCAGAAGGTGTCGCGCGGCGATTTTTACAGCGTTGCCAAGCATAATTTCCGTTTCCCGAGTTGCCCGGATTTAGCGAATTTCATCCGGCGCATTACGGGCAAACGCATCCCCCGTATTGTAGATAGGCAGTTTTTTTTATTCGGGTAGTCTGATTGCGGAATTAGACAACATAAGTACAGGAAACCGACTATGAAAAAGATTTTATATACTCTCGCCGTCGTTGTAATGCTGGTTGTTGCGAGTTCCCCATGCTGCTATGCGGCACCGGAAGAGGCCGCCGTGAAGGAGACTGCGGGCAAGGACTCTTCGAAAATGGATTGGTGGCTTAATGACAAGTTCGGGATGTTCATTCACTGGGGGCCCTCGAGTGTTGCCGGTGTGGAAATTGGCTGGGCGCGCCAAACCCACCCGTTTGACCACGAAGGCAAGCCGGAAAAGATTCCCGACGCGGTCTACGACGCGTTGTATAAGGAATTTAATCCGGTCGATTTCGATGCCGATGCGCTGGTGCGCACCGCAAAAGAAGCCGGGATGAAATACATCGTTTTTACCGCGAAGCATCACGATGGGTTTTCGAACTGGGCGACCCAGCTCTCCGACTACAATATTTCCAACACGCCCTTCAAGCGCGATATCTGTAAGGAACTGGCGGATGCGGTTCACAAGCACGGCCTGAAGTTGGGCTGGTATTATTCCACCCGCGATTGGACCCAGCCGGACTATCTCATTGGCGACAACAGCAAATACAACGATTTCTATCATGGCCAGATTCGTGAACTGTTGACGAACTATGGCGAGGTGTCACTGCTCTGGTTCGACCATGTTGCCGGTCAATGGAGCGACTACCGCTTCCAAGAACTTTTCGACATGATTTATGAACTGCAGCCGGGCATTATCATCAACAACCGCGCGGCAAAGTTTGTCACTAAACAAACGGAGACGCCGGATCCTGCATTGGTCGCTCTAACGCAGGGGGATTTCAAAACGCCGGAAGGTAAAGTGGGTGTTTTTCATAAAGAGTTCCCTTGGGAAACGTGCATGCCGATGTCGAAGATGCCCGATGGGCTCGGAGGTTGGTCCTATCGGCCGGAAGCCGTGACCGTCAACTTTGAGAAGTGCGCACAGATGTTGGCGGCCTGCGTCAGCGGGTGCGGGAATATGCTGCTGAATGTCGGGCCCATGTCCAACGGGTCCCTCCGTCCGTCGGAACTAGAAAATCTGAAAAAATTCAAGCCCTGGATGGAAACGTATGGCGAAAGCATCTATGGCACCGAAGGCGGTCCTTACATCAGTGGCCAGTGGGGGGGATCCTGTACCAAAGGGAATACGATCTACCTGCATGTTTTTCAATGGCAGGATGGAACCTTGCAATTGCCTCCTCTTCCACGAAAGGTACTACAATGTGAAGAGTTGGGCGGTGAGAAAGTCGGTTTCACGCAATCCGGTTCGGAGTTGTTGATTACGCTGGAAAATGGAAAGACGCGCAGTCTTCACAGTGTGGTTAAGCTGACGTTGGCAGATGGGCCGGACGTGTCTTTGATTCAAGTGGAAGGCGCGATGTTAAAGAAACAGTATGGAACTCTCGTTAATCAGATGGGCGAAAAATAACAGGCAACATTAAATCGAAGGAATTCAAATGAAGATCAAGTGGTTGAAAATCGCCTGTGCAAGTATTGCTCTGGCTGCGGTGTCGGTCGTGCACGCGGAGCCCGCGCGTCCAAATATTTTATTCATCTTTGCCGATGACTGGGGCTGGGGTGATTTGAGCTGTCACGGACATCCGTATGTGAAGACGCCGAACATTGACCGATTGGCGGATGAGGGGACCGATTTTTTGCGCTTCACCGTGGCCAGTGGCGTTTGTTCGCCGAGTCGGACAGCGGTGGTGACGGGCCAGTTCCCGGCCCGCTACAACATTGACGGGCACTTTGCCTGGGTGCCGAGTAATGAGAAACGCAACATGCCCGACTGGCTCGATCTGAATGCCCCGTTCCTTCCTCGTATGCTGAAAGAGGGGGGCTATGCTACGGCCCATTATGGAAAGTGGCACCTCTCCAATAATATGATCCCCGATTCCCCCCTGCCGGGGGAATATGGTTACGACGACTATGGCGCGTTCAACTGTGCGGGCGAACAGATGCCGGTGCATAAGGATGCCGACAACGCCATCGCCTTCATCGAGAAAAGCCACAAGGCGGGCAAGCCCTTCTTTATCAACCTCTGGATGCACGAGCCGCACACGCCGTTCCACACGTTGCCAAAATATCGATGGCGCTTCCCCGATTTGGAAGAGGCCGATAATATCTTCGCCTCGGTGCTGTCGCATGCCGATGATCGTATTGGCGAAGTGCTCGCTGTGCTGGATCGTCTGGGTATCGCGGACAACACGTTGGTTGTATTCAGTTCTGACAACGGCCCGGCGCGCGCCAACCGTCCGACGGAACCCGCGCTGCAGCACGATACGGCCACCGGGGCCGGATATGGAATCGGAGCATCCAAAGGTACCACCGGGGGACGAAAGGCATATAAAGGCTCATTGTTCGAAGGCGGTATTGGTGTTCCGTTTATTGTGCGCTGGCCGGGCAAGGTCGCCGCAGGAGAGGTGGATGAAGTCTCTCTCATTTCCGCCGTTGATTTGTTGCCTACATTTTGTGAAGTGGCGGGCGTCGACCTGCCCGTTTCGTACCAACCTGATGGAGTCAGTCAGGTCGCCACGCTGATGGGGACGGCCTATCCCAAACGCGAGAAACCGCTTTTCTGGAAAATGGACAATCCCTGGCCGGCACCCGAGGATCGGCCGAACCACTGGGTTTCGTATGCGGTGGTTGATCAACAGTGGAAGCTGGTCACCAACAAGGACTCCGGCTATGTGGAACTCTACGACATTGCAAATGATCCCTATGAACAAACCGATTTGAAAAGTCAAAACCCGGAAGTGGTGAAAGGGCTGCAGAAAAAACTCGAGGCCTGGAAGAAAACGCTTCCGGTAACCCCCGAGGGCGAGGTCTTTTCTGAATTGCGAATCCAATCCCGATAAAAGGATAAAGAGTATGCATGTGAATAAAACAAATAGGGTCGCGGCTTTCCTGATGGTTGGAGCGTCACTGCTGGGGTTGTTGGGATGCTCAACGCCGAACATGGATTCGAACTATTTGGTGACATCTGAAGAAGGGGTATGTTTCCTGAACGTTCTGAAGAATTCTGACTGGGTGGTGGAAGACCTGCAGGGGGAGGCCATTGCTCGCGATCTGATTCAGGTGGAGCGGGTGTGGAACGGAACCCATTGCAAAACGTCGGTAAAGAATATCAGTGACGCCCCGTTACGTCCGAAAAGCATTGTGCTGTTCGAGGTGAAGGAGCACGGCATGGATCCCGATACCCCGATCTATGGCGAGGGTTTCCAGATGCTGTATCAAAACGGCGGCACGCTGGGACACCGCGAAAACATCGGGAACAACCCCGATACCACGCATTATAAGATTCCCGATTTTCGCGGGTTGCCGACCGCCTATGGCGTGTTGAACATGAATCTCGCCGAAAACGACAGTCTATTGCTGGGCTTTTCTTCCTGCCACCGATTTGTCGGACGCATTAGTTTTGATGCGCGGCAATTGGTGGTGTCGATCGATGCCGAAGGGCTCGTACTGGAACCCGGCGAAAGCTGGACGCTGGAAGATTTTGTGGTCTTGGGCGGCGAACGCCAGGGCGACTTGTTTAATGAGTTGGCCAACGAAATCGGCCGCAATCATCCCGCGCGTAAAGTCAGCCCGGTCGCCACGGGGTGGTGCTCTTGGTACTGCTACCGCATGGATGTCACCGATCAGATTATCCGCGATAATATGGATGCCTTTAAACAGAAGGTGCCCGAGCTGAAGTTCATCCAGCTGGATGATGGCTATCAGCCCTTTTTCGGGGACTGGTTTGATCCGAATCCGGACTATGGCGACGTGAAACAGACCATCGCCGACATTCGTGAAAAGGGTTTCGAACCCGCGATCTGGGTCGCGCCCTTTATCGCTCAGAAAGATTCGCGCGTACTGCGTGAGCATCCCGATTGGTTCGTGAAGAACGCGCAGGGCGAGCCGTTGGATTCCAGTACGGTGACGTTCGGTGGTTGGCGCTTTGGGCCGTGGTATGCATTGGATGGAACCCATCCGGAAGTACAAAAGCATTTTGAAAATATCTTCCGTACCATGCGCGAAGAGTGGGGCGTGAACTATTTCAAGCTCGATGCCAACTATTGGGGGGCCATCCAGGACGGGGGGCACTTTGAAAAGAATGCATCGCGGATCGAGGCCTATCGCCAGGGCATGGAAGCCGTGCTGCGCGGCTGTGATGACGACACCGTCGTGCTGGGTTGCAACGCTCCGATGTGGCCCTCATTTGGCTTGGTGACTGCAATGCGCACCAGCGGGGATATCCGCAGGGCATGGTGGTCCTTCGAGTCGCTGGCGCGGCAGAACCTCAGCCGCTGTTGGCAGAATGGAATTCTGTGGGATTCCGACCCGGACTGCGTCGTGCTCGCCAAGGATAGTGTATTCGGGGTGAAAGACGACGTGCCGGAAAATGAGTGGATGTTTCATGCTACTTCGATCCATGCGGTCGGCGGCTTTATCCTGAGCGGTGACAAAGCTGAAAACCTGCATGAAAAGGAAATCGGCATTTTGAAGAAGCTATTGACTCCGACCGGCAAGGGGGCCCGTTTTGCTAATACGAAGATGGAAACCGGTATCACCGATCTGGGCGACACGCAGTACTATTATTTCTTTAACTGGAGCGACTCTGAAACAATCGATCTAACGGTGACTCTGACCCGGCGCGCCCAATTGGTTGATTTCTGGACGGATGAAGTCCTCGGCACGCACGACGGCTTCTACACCGTCAATAAACTGCCGCCGCATTCCGCTCGTTTGATCGTTGCAACGTCCGTTAGCGCTCGGTGATGACGTGCAAGACGAAGAAATACAGCTGCCGTTTTGGTTCCCTGTTGTTCGGGGACTAGAGGGTGGGTTCCCTCCCCGATATGGGGGGTGAACTTCGCCGACTTTAGCACGCTGGTTCTTTGTCGTTCAAGAGCGACTGTTGGATTCTATACAGGGGGAAATGAAGTGAAAAATCTATTGGTGATGCTCGTGGCGGCGATTGTTATGCAAGCGGGTGCCGCGGAGCAGGGCATGGAGAAAATGTGGGGCGAAAGTGCCGTGAAACTGCGGGCGGAAAATGCCGAATGCGGCCAGCTTTTCGACGAAGGTAACTATGCCATGTTTATTCATTGGGGCCTCTATTCTCAGCTCGGCAACAAAGTGGACGGGAAAACTTACTACGGTATTGGTGAGTGGATCATGAATCCACGCATGGCAGGAATTTCTCCGGCTGATTATAAAAAACTGGCCGGTACATTTAATCCGCAACAGTTCGATGCCAAAGCAATTGCAAGACTGGCGAAAGATGCGGGCATGAAATATGTCGTGATTACCAGTAAGCACCATGACGGCTTTGCGATGTATGATTCCGAGGCCTGCGATTTTAACATCACAAAAACCACGCCTTGGGCGAAAGATCCCATGCTTGAACTGGCCACCGCCTGTCGTGCGGAGGGCCTTGGATTTGGCTTCTATTATTCCCACAACCAGGACTGGACCTTCCCCGGAGGAGGAGGGGGGCCGACGGTGGATGAAAATGGGGACCCCGCTTCATTCGATGACTACTTCGTAAAAAAGTGTTTGCCGCAGGTGGAGGAGATCACCAGCAATTACGGCCCGATCGAGCTGGTTTGGTTCGACACGCCCGGCAACATGCCAAAAAAATATGTGCAGCAGCTGGTGGATGTTGTGCGGAAGAACCAGCCCAATGCGCTGGTCTCAGGTCGCGCTGGCCACAACTTGGGCGACTACGAAACGCTTGGCGACATGGAAGTCCCGCATAAAAATGTCCCCGGCATGTGGGAGAGCGTCGATACCACTAACGATTCGTGGGCCTATGCCTGGTATGACGAATGTTGGAAAATGCCCAAGGAAATCCTGCGTCGTCTGATCGCCTGTGTCGGCCGCGGCGGAACGTATATGCTCAACATTGGCCCGCGCGGGGATGGTTCCGTTCCTGAACGCGCTGCCCGATCTTTGCGTGAATCCGGCGAATGGATCCACCGCTATCCGCAAGTGGTCTACGCCACGGATGCCTCACCCTGGGATCACGCGTTGCCCTGGGGCGACGTAACCGTCAGAGGCAACAAGCTGTATCTCTCCGTCTTCGAGTGGCCAACCTCAGGGAAGCTCTATCTGCCCGGCCTCAAAACCGAAATCACGGCTGCGAGACTGCTGACGGGCGGTGAGTCGGAATCGATCAACTATGGAGTTTCCAAGGGCTGGACGATTTTTGAGCTGCCGTATGCGGCTCCTGAAAAGTTGGTCTCCGTAATAGAAGTTGAACTAAACGATGCCCCTGAAGTGGATACAACCTTCGGCATTGATCCAAGCATGGGAACTCAAATCCTTGCGGAATTCGCTATCGTAGAAGGCGCTGAATTGTCCCAGAAACGATGGATGGAGAAATTCGGCGAGTGGAAAGCGGTTTGTCACGTGCACAACTGGACGCCCGGCGGAAGGGCCATTTTCGAAGTAGATGTTCTGGAGCCCGGTGACTACAACGTGAGCCTGACCTATTCGGGTGAAGGCCGCTTGGTTTGGGGCGTCGATGTGATTGGCGGAGAACACATTCAAAATGAGCAAAACTCCTCGCACAACTATCAGGAATTCCCCATCGGCTGGCTTAATTTTCCCGCGCCCGGAAAATATAAGGTTGCCGTCACCTGTCTCGATGGTGGCTCCGAAACCTCTAGTCTCAAGTCCATTGGGTTCCAGCCGGTTAAGTGAGCGGGTAAAATGAATGATAATTCCAGATAGGAGTTTGATCTATGGACTGCAAGCGTTTAATCCTAGCCGCCATGGTTGCGGGCACCATTACGACCGTGGCCTTTTCCGATGGAATAAATAAACCGAACGTGGTGATCGTCATTACGGATGATCAGGGCTATGGGGATTTCGGCTTTACCGGCAATCCGGCAATCAAAACCCCGACGATTGATAAACTGCGCACACAGAGCACACTGCTTAACAACTTTCATGTCGACCCAACCTGTGCGCCGACCCGTTCGGCGCTGATGACCGGCCGCTATTCCGACCGCGTCGGCGTGTGGCACACGATTCAGGGCCGTAGCATGCTGCGTCGTCGCGAAACCACTATGGCCGATATATTCGGTGCCAATGGATACGCCACGGGTATGTTCGGAAAATGGCATCTGGGTGACTGCTATCCCTACCGTCCAGAGGACCGCGGGTTTCAGCATTGCGTTCACCATCAGGCCGGCGGTGTCGGCCAGGCTCCCGACTATTGGGGGAACGACAATTTTGACGACACCTACATTGTCGACGGCAAACCCCGGCGCTTTAAAGGTTTTTGCACCGATATCTGGTTCGAGGAGGGGATGAAGTTTATCCAGGCGAATAAAAACAAGCCATTCCTTGCCTATATCGCAATGAACGCCCCGCACAGCCCGCATTACTGCCCTGAGGAATATACCAAACCCTATGAGGGGAATCCCAAGGTCTCCATTCCCGAGTTTTACGGTATGATCACCAATATTGATGACAATATGGCGAAGCTGATGAAGATGCTGGATGACGAGGGGCTCGCCGCTAATACAATTTTCATTTTCATGACGGACAATGGTACCGCGGGCGGTCTGAAGGATGGACGCGGGTTTGACGGTGGCATGCGCGGAAAAAAGAATTCGGAATATGAGGGAGGGCACCGCGTCCCGTTCATGATTCGCTGGCCCAATGGAAAAATCGAAGCCGGCAAGTCGGTCGAACGTCTGACCGCCCACTTCGATGTTCTGCCCACGCTGATCGACTTGTGTGGACTCCCCGCGCCAAAAATAGAATTTGATGGCACCAGCCTGCGCTCGCTACTCTATTCCGGCGGAAAAAACTGGCTTGATCGCTCTCTCGTGGTTGAAACTCAGCGCGTCGTCGACCCGATCAAATGGCGGCACTGTTCGGTTATGACCGATCGCTGGCGCCTGATCAACGGCAAAGAGCTCTATGAACTGCAAGCGGATGTAAAACAGGCTGTTGACGTGGCCTCCCAGCATCCCGAAGTGCTTGAGCGTCTCCGTAGCGACTACGACAAATTCTGGAACGATGTATCGCGCGAACACGACCTGACCAGCTATATGGTCATCGGTTCCGACCGCTCGCCGATTGTTTCGCTCTCTTCACATGATTGGCTGATCGACAAGCTGACGCCGTGGAGCCAAGTCCATGTCAGGAAAGGAGAGTTCGCGGCAGAGTCGTTCTGGGCGATTGAGGTCGAACATGACGGCGACTATGAAATCTCGTTGCGCCGATGGCCGGTCGAGGCCGACAAAGGCATCAACGATGGCACGTACGGCAAGGCTTTCAACTACAAGCAAGCTCGCATGCGCATCGCCGACATTGACGAAACCAAAGAGATCCCCGCAGGCGCGAAGGAAGTCACCTTTAAGGTTTCTTTGAAAAAGGGTGTCACCCATCTTG